>Ga0194063_10002195_pt1 | contig 12261 bp, 9 predicted proteins | sample SepL3720m_MetaG_FD_155459 | JGI IMG/M metagenome (GOLD analysis project Ga0194063, IMG submission 155459) | Anoxic zone freshwater microbial communities from boreal shield lake in IISD Experimental Lakes Area, Ontario, Canada - Sep2016-L373-20m | ecosystem: Environmental > Aquatic > Freshwater >... | reverse complement strand
ATCATTGCGCGTGCCCAGAAGGAGGTCAAAGAGATCGAGCAGCAGTATGTGTCCGGTCTGGTGACTTCCGGTGAGCGTTACAACAAAGTGGTGGACATCTGGGGCAAGTCGGGTGACGAAGTGTCCAAGGTCATGATGGCCAAGTTGTCCAAAGAAATGGTCACCGACCGCCATGGCAACCAGGTCCAGCAGGAATCGTTCAACTCCATCTACATGATGGCCGACTCCGGCGCCCGCGGTTCCGCCGCCCAGATTCGTCAGGTGGCTGGTATGCGGGGTCTGATGGCCAAGCCTGACGGCTCCATCATCGAGACACCGATCACCGCGAACTTCCGAGAAGGTCTGAACGTGTTGGAATACTTCATCTCGACCCACGGCGCCCGTAAGGGTCTGGCTGATACGGCGTTGAAGACAGCGAACTCCGGTTATTTGACGCGCCGTCTGGTGGATGTAACACAGGATCTGGTTGTTACCCAGCAAGACTGTGAGACGCATAGCGGATACTTGATGCGCGCCATCGTTGAAGGTGGCGAAACCATCGAGTCCCTGCGCGACCGCATCTTGGGGCGCACAGCGGCGGACGACGTGTTGCACCCGGAAAACCGCTCGGTTTTGGCAACCGCTGGAACCATGCTCGATGAGGATCTTATTGAGGAACTCGAAGCGGCTGGCGTGGACGAAGTCAAGGTGCGTACGGCACTGACTTGCGAAACCCGTTTCGGTATTTGCGCCAAGTGTTATGGACGCGACCTGGGTCGTGGTGGTCTCATCAACGGCGGTGAAGCCGTCGGTGTGATTGCGGCCCAGTCCATCGGCGAGCCAGGAACGCAATTGACCATGCGTACATTCCACATTGGTGGTGCAGCGTCGCGTGCGGCCATTGCCTCCAGCGTGGAGGCCAAGTCCAATGGTGTGATCGGCTTCAACGCCACCATGCGTTACGTCACCAATAGCAAGAAGGAGTTGGTGGTGATTGCTCGCTCGGGCGAAATCATCATTCATGACGAGCATGGTCGTGAGCGTGAGCGTCACAAAGTTCCGTACGGCGCTGTGCTTACGGTCAAAGTCGACCAGTCGATTAAAGCCGGGGCTATTCTGGCCAACTGGGACCCACTGACTCGTCCCATCATCACGGAGTTCGCGGGCAAGGCACATTTCGAGAATGTTGAAGAGGGCCTGACGGTGGCTAAACAGGTTGATGAAGTCACGGGCCTGTCAACGCTGGTAGTCATCGATCCTAAACGTCGTGGTGCTGCAAAGGTCGTGCGTCCACAAGTCAAGCTGATCGATGCCTCTGGCAATGAGGTCAAGATTCCCGGCACCGACCACTCGGTGACGATTGGCTTCCCCGTTGGGGCCTTGGTGCAGGTGCGTGACGGTCAGGACGTAGGCCCCGGCGAAGTGTTGGCGCGAATTCCGATCGAAGGTCAGAAAACCCGCGACATTACTGGGGGCCTACCGCGCGTGGCGGAGCTGTTCGAAGCCCGTTCCCCGAAAGACAAGGGCGTTTTGGCTGAGACGACTGGGACGGTGTCGTTTGGCAAGGAAACCAAAGGTAAGGTTCGCTTGCAAATAACCGACCCGGAAGGCAAAGTTTGGGAAGAGCTCGTCCCCAAGGAAAAGAACATCCTTGTGCATGAAGGCCAGGTGGTCAACAAGGGCGAGTCCGTGGTGGACGGTCCCGCGGACCCGCAAGATATTTTGCGCCTGCTGGGTTCAGAAGAGTTGGCGCGCTATATCGTTGACGAAGTCCAGGATGTATACCGCTTGCAAGGCGTGAAGATCAACGACAAGCACATCGAAGTGATTGTTCGCCAGATGTTGCGCCGTGTGGTGGTCGAGGCCGCTGGCGATTCGAGCTACATCAATGGGGAACAGGTTGAGCGTTCAGAAATGCTCAACACGAATGATGCGCTGCGTGGCGAGGGCAAGATCTCCGCGACATTCACAAATCTGTTACTGGGTATTACCAAGGCCTCCCTGTCCACCGACAGTTTCATTAGTGCGGCGTCTTTCCAGGAAACTACACGTGTGCTGACTGAAGCAGCCATCATGGGTAAGCGCGATGAATTGCGTGGTCTGAAGGAAAACGTGATTGTCGGTCGATTGATTCCGGCGGGGACCGGAATGGCCTACCACGAGGCACGCAAAGTACGCGAACGTATGGACGACGCAGAGCGTCGTGCAATCGCCGAGGCCGAGGCTGCCGAGTTGGCTGGAACTGCCGAAGTTGAAGTCGAAGCGTCGTCAAGCGGACTGACTGTAAACGACTGATATCAAAATACAGTTTCGGTAACCATCGGCATGACCCCAGGCACGTTTCACGGCGTGCTTGGGGTTTTTTGATGGATAGAAACCCCCGACGTTTCATCGGTCCTCTTAAGATGTCAATTTCTCTTTTCGTGTTCCGGAGTCACGCGGCAAGCCTGTTGTCGTCGACTGGAGTGTGCCTACGTGCCATGCGGATACATATGAAGTGGGTGATCTTTTGATTGCTGATACGCAAGAAGCGCGGGTTCCTTTGTGGCGTCAAATTCAGTTGACCGCCCAGGTCATTCAGCGCGTCCGACGGGGTGCTTCTGGCACTGCGGCCCTGGATTGCATTGACCAAGAGTTGCGCCCCGGAGTGCAGGCCTTGGCGTTTGCGGTGTGGCGCAACTTGGGGCGCGCAGAAGCGATTCGTGCAGCCATCGTAAAGCGTTTGCCGACACCGGCGGTCGATAGCATTTTGTGCGTGGCGCTGGCGTTGGTCTGGCCAGGAGACGTACTTTCTTACGACGAGTTCACCCTCGTCAATCAGGCAGTGGAGGCGGCCAAGCGAACACCAGAAACCAGGATGCAGGCGAATTTTTTGAATGCCTGCCTGCGTCGGTTTATTCGGGAGCGATCACAACTAGTGGAACAGACCAATGACAATCTCGTTGCTCGCTGGAATCATCCGCTCTGGTGGGTCGAGCGGGTGAAGCAGGACCACCCGTTGCATTGGGAAGCAATTCTCAGCAGTGCCAATGGTCTCCCCCCCATGACGCTTCGCGTCAATCAAAAAAGAATTTCAAGCCACGATTATGCTGATGTAATGCGCGCCGCTGGAGTTCCATTTTCAGTGGGGCCCGGTCACGAAATTTACTTGGATGCGGCCAAGCCGGTGCGATTGATTCCGGGTTTCCAAGAGGGGTGGGTGTCGGTGCAGGACGCCGCGGCGCAACTTGCGGCGCCGCTCCTGCTGGATGGTTTCTTGCCAACCACAGGCCTTCGTGTTCTTGATGCATGCGCTGCCCCGGGCGGAAAGACAGGTCACTTGTTGGAGTTTGCCGAATGCCAGGTAACCGCTTTGGAAATTGATGAAATTCGGGCTCAACGCATCAGTGAAAATTTGGTACGCTTGGGCTTGCAGGGGACGATACAGGTTGCCGATGCTTGCAGGCCGCAGGATTGGTGGGATGGACAACTGTTTGATGCGGTATTGCTGGATGCACCTTGCACAGCTTCAGGAATTGTGCGGCGCCATCCGGATATCCGCTGGTTGCGCCGTGAGTCGGATATCGGGCAACTAGCACTATTGCAGCAAAAATTATTGCAAGTCTTGTGGCCTCTGATTCGTCCGGGGGGACGCTTGCTGTACTGCACTTGCTCAATTTTTAGGGAGGAAGGAGCAGATCAAGTAGAAACGTTTCTTGCACACAACACCAATGCGCTTTTGCTGGATTCCCCAGGGCACTTGGTTAACAGAACTACTCGAAAATCGGAGTTAGTCTTGAACAACCAAATATGTGATTACGATGGTTTCTATTACGCCCTGCTGCAAAAAAAATAGCAGCTTAAGGCACGTTGTGTACTCGCTAGTCTTGGCGTTGATGCTAGGTGCGTCGGGATTAGCCGTGGCCGAAACTCTGACGGAGATCTCACAATTGCGGGTCGAGCGTGCGGAAGAGGAATTGCAGGTTTCCGCGCAGGTCCAGTTTGATCTACCGTCTGCGGTAGAGGATGCGCTGCTCAAAGGCGTAGCCATGTACTTCGCTTTGGAGGCTGAAATCTTGCGAGAGCGATGGTACTGGTACGATAGAAAAGTGACTCTCGCGGAACGCCGGTTGCGACTTATCTATCTGCCGCTTACCCGTCGATGGCGCCTGAATGTTACGTCAGGGGTCGGTCCTGAGAGCAACGTGGGTTTGGCTCTGAATCAAAATTTCGACACACTGGTGCAGGCGTTGGCTGCCGTCAAGCGCGTTTCGGGATGGAAGATTGCCGAAATGGGTGACATTGATTCGGGTGGAAAATACAAATTGGAATTGCGCTTTCGTTTGGACTTGAGTCAGCTTCCACGCCCGTTTCAGATTGGGGCTATGGGTAAAGACGATTGGGATATTGCGACTTCCATGGCAATCCCGCTATCGTCTCAGACGCTTCGATGAATACTCCAAAGTCGCGTGCGAACGGCGTTTTTGCACGCTACGGGAACCGGCACTTGCGATGGGCTATTTCTGCCGGTGCGACCGCGATGGTTGCAGTCGGGTTGGTGCTCCTGTACATGCTTTCGGAGGCTACCAATAACCGCGACCTGTACGAGCGCAATTACGCAACGCTTTTCACTATTAACGTGGCGGTCGCTTCATTGTTGCTCATTAGTATCATGTGGATCGGCTATAGCCTGCTGGTGCGTTTGCGGCAAGGAAAGTTTGGCAGTCGTTTGTTGGTCAAGTTGGCAGTTATCTTCGCGCTCGTGGGTTTTGCCCCGGGGCTTTTGATATACATCGTGTCCTACCAGTTTGTTTCGCGCTCGATTGAGACCTGGTTTGACGTCAAGGTGGAGGGTGCATTGGAAGCAGGACTAAGCCTTGGGCGGGCGTCTCTGGAGACTTTGTCGAATGAACTGGTAGTCAAGGCGCGACTGGCAGCTGGTCAGATTTCCGACAGCCACGAATCGTTTCTGGGAGTTACTGCCAGCCGCCTCTTGGACCAGCTTTCCGCCGAAGAGGTCAGTGTTTGGGGTGGGTCTGGCAAACTGCTTGCCAGTGCGGGTCAGTCTGGCTACTTACTGAGCCCTGAGAAGCCGCAAAGCCATCAGTTTCGGACCGCAAAGTCCGATCGAGTTCTGTCGTGGGTGGATGGTCTGGAGGAGGCATCTCTTGGAACAGCAACACCAGCTAGGTTGAAAGTGCTTGTTCCCATTTCCAGTTCCGCGGTGGGGCTTACGGTTGAGGATCGCTATTTGTTGGTTTCGCGGCAACTCCCCTCCAATCTGGTATCCAATGCGCAGGCGGTGGAGGCAGCAAATCGAGAGTATCAGGAACGGGCATTGGCACGTGATGGACTCAAGCGGATGTATATCGGCACATTGACGCTAAGCTTGTTCCTGGCCGTTTTTGGAGCAGTGCTCCTGGCAGTATTGTTGGGTAACCAGATCGCTCGGCCGCTGTTAGTGTTGGCCGAAGGGGTAAGTCAGGTCGCCGCCGGTGACTTGACCCCAAAACTTGCGATGCAAGGCAAGGATGAACTCGATGGGCTCACCCGATCGTTCGCGTCGATGACAAAGCAACTAGCCGAAGCACGTTTAGCGGTGGAGCGCAGCATGTTTCAAGTTGACGCGGCCCGATCGAACTTGCAGACGATTTTGGACAATCTCACGGCAGGAGTGATCGTTTTAGGCGCTGATGGGGAGATTAGAACCTCCAATCCAGGTGCAACGCGCATTCTCAGGGTTCCGCTGACAGCTAAGCAAGGACTTTTTTTGAAGGATGTGGAGGGTCTGCAAGACTTTGGCCGTGCAGTTCAAACACAGTTTGACAATTTTTTGGTACAACGCCGCGAACATGGCCTTGACCATTGGCAGCAATCCTTTGAATTGGGAGGCAACTTGAGTCAGGTGGTGGCCCCGTTCAACAAGTCGTTGACTCTGGTGGCACGTGGTGCGGAGCTTCCCGGTGATGCACGGTTATTGGTATTTGACGATATCTCCGAAATCGTGTCCGCACAACGTGCCCAGGCATGGGGTGAGGTGGCTCGGCGTCTCGCCCACGAAATCAAGAACCCATTGACCCCTATACAACTGTCAGCGGAACGACTCGAGATGAAACTCTCTGGCAAGCAGACGCCGGGGGATCAAATCATTCTGACAAAATCGGTAAAAACCATCGTTGATCAGGTCGATGCCATGAAACGCTTGGTTAACGAATTTCGTGACTATGCGCGACTGCCCGCAGCGGATCTCAAGCCCCTTGATCTCAATGCGTTGATTCAGGAAATTGTTCAACTTTATGACGCTGATGCGGCACCTGTTCCTGTTCGCTTAGATCTTCAATCCGAATGTCCCAGAGTATTGGGAGATGCGCAGCAATTGCGCCAGGTAATTCATAACTTGTTGCAAAACGCTCAAGATGCATGCGAAGTTCCCGTCGAACAAGCCGTGGGAGGGCCCTTGATCATCCTGCGAACGCAGTGGCTACACGCAACCAACCGCGTGCGATTCGCAGTGTCCGATTCCGGTTCAGGTTTCCCTGAACACATCTTGAAACGCGCTTTTGAACCTTATGTGACCACCAAGTCAAAGGGGACTGGTCTTGGTCTGGCCGTAGTGAAGAAAATCGCTGATGAACATGGAACGCGGGTGGATATTGGAAACCGAATTGAAAATGGGGTAATTATTGGGGCACAAGTGTCGTTATCATTGGCTGCTTACGAAGGCGCGTCGATTTGAGACCGTGTCGTAATACCTAAGGGACAACCTACACACCATGGCAAATATTCTGGTTGTTGATGATGAGCACGGAATCCGTGATCTGCTCTGGGAGATACTGAACGACGAGGGGCACAACGTCGAGTTGGCGGAAAATGCCGCGCAGGCTCGTGCCTGTCGATTGCGTGAGCGTCCAGATCTGGTTCTGCTAGATATTTGGATGCCTGATACGGATGGTGTTACCTTGCTTAAGGAGTGGTCGTCCGCAGGTGCTCTGACAATGCCAGTGATCATGATGAGTGGTCATGCCACCATTGATACTGCAGTGGAGGCCACCAAAATCGGTGCGATGGCTTTTCTGGAAAAGCCAATCACTTTGCAAAAGCTGCTGAAAGCGGTTGAACAGGGATTGGCCAGAGGTACTTTGCGTCGCACGGTAGCATCTGCGGAGGTTAGCCCCGCACCGTCGCGGATGGACTCTGCAGAGGTGCCGCCGGTAGCTTCGAATGTAGGCGCGATTTCCAGTCTTCAACCCAATCAAAGTTTTGTGCTTGACAAGCCTTTGCGTGAAGCGAGGGACGAATTTGAGAAAGCATACTTTGAGTACCACCTCGCAAAGGAAAACGGGTCGATGACGAGGGTTGCGGAAAAGACCGGTCTGGAGCGCACCCATCTGTATCGGAAATTGAAACAGCTAGGTGTCGATTTGTCGCGTGGCAAGCGCAATGGGTTATAGGTCGGCCCTCGTTCGAAGAGGTTTCTTCGTGCTACAATCACCTGCTGTGGCCCGGTAGCTCAGTCGGTAGAGCAGAGGACTGAAAATCCTTGTGTCGGTGGTTCGATTCCGCCCCAGGCCACCATATAGACCCCTGTAAAAACAGGGTTTTTTTTTGCCTGGACCCCGCTCGCATCGGTGACAAAGTTGGGCCTGTGCTTTGAGCCTGAAGTGGCGAAGTCGTGACTTGATGTGTCCTTTCGTGTGTCACCCGTGAGTTTGAATTCGGTTTGCATTGGGCGATCAGTGACGATTACGCTAATGCGGTTTCTTGCAGTGCTCAGTGAATACTTATGACAGCCCCGCTTCAACCTGTTTCTGTCATTGTGGTAAACCACAATGCCGGAGATCTGTTGCTCGAGTGTGTTGAAGTTGCTCTTTCGCAAGCCCTCGAAGTCATCGTGGTCGACAACTGCTCAACCGATGCCAGCATGGTGCATTTGGCGGCACGGTTTCCTGATCATGATCAGCTCAAACTCGTGTACTCCAGTGAGAACCTAGGTTTTGCTGCCGGGTGCAATGTAGGGATTGAGTCCGCGGCGCACGACCATTTGTTGTTCATCAACCCCGACACCATCCTAGGCCCACTTTCTCTGCAAAAGCTCGTGCAAGTAATGGACGGTGATGCGTCTATAGGAATGGTGGGTGGTCTTTTGACCAATCTAGATGGCAGCGAACAAGGTGGTGGTCGCCGGGCTGTTCCTACCCCCTGGCGATCGTTTGTGCGAGCGTTCGGGTTGAATCGCATGAGTGGTTGGTGGCCCACCATATTCTTTGACTTCCATTTGCATAAGCAGCCGCTGCCGACCGAGCCTATCGAAGTCGAAGCGATTTCCGGGGCGTTGATGTTGGTAAGTCGGGTTGCAGTGTTGGATGTAGGCCTGTGGGATGAGGCATACTTTTTGCATTGCGAGGATTTGGACTGGTGCATGCGTTTTCGCCAAAAAGGGTGGCGCATCCTTTTTGTTCCGGATGCGCCCGTAATTCACTATCAAGGACATAGTAGCCGAGCAAGACCTATGTTTGTTGAGTGGCACAAGCACAAGGGTATGGTGCGGTTTTACAGGAAGTTCTTTAGTCATCAATATCCCGGGTTCTTGATGGGTTTGGTGGGCGTAGCAGTGTGGATTCGATTTTCAGTATTGCTTATAGGTCACTGGATCAAGGTCGCCGTAAATGGAGTTAGAGGGCGTGGTGGATGAGATGGTTTCCATCGGTGTGGTGGGAGCCACCAGCTTAGTCGGTGGTTGCATATTGCGTTTGTATGCGCACCAGAACCGATCAGTCACCGCATTTTCCAGGCGTCCTGCGCTAGCACCTCGTGTGCATCAAGCCAATTGGTACGGCCTGGGTCTAGACGCCCAAATGGACGGAACTGCACCGTCGACCCCAATCTCCCATTGGATCTATGTGGCCCCGATTTGGACTTTGCCGGAGTATTTTCCCTCTTTGCTGGCGATGGGCGCACGGCGAGTCGTTGCAATCTCGTCGACCAGTCGATTTACAAAGGCGGTAGGACGTGATGTCGCTGAGCCACTTGAGAACCAAATCGCCCAAAAAATAGCAGATGCCGAAGAATTTTTTATACGCTGGGCAGAAGAGCGCGGCATTGAGTGGGTCATTTTGCGACCAACGCTCGTTTATGGATTCGGTTGCGATAAGAATATCTCCGAGATTGCACGGTTCATCTATGGTTTTCGATGTTTCCCACTATTGGGAGACGCTCAGGGTTTGCGGCAGCCCATTCATGCAGAAGATGTTGCAATTGCGGCTATTGCCGCCCTGGACAGCCATGAGGTTCAGGCACAAGCTTTCAATATCTCCGGCGGTGAAACCCTTACATATTCCGAAATGGTCTCCAGAATATTCGTTGCAAGTGAAATAACGCAAAGATTTATTCACGTACCTTTGATACTCTTTAGATTCGGACTCGCTTTTCTTGCGCTTTTTCCTCGCTACCGGCGCTGGAATCCTTCCATGGCAGCGAGGATGAACCAAGACTTGATCGTCGACAGCGAAGAAGCGTGTCGCCAACTTGGCCTGAGCCCAAGGAAGTTTGTTTTGACAGACGTCGATTTGCCAAAGAAGTGAAAACACTCGGCGCATGCATAGAGTTGGGTCATAGGGTTGTTATCATCGAAGGGTGACCTTCAGATACCATGCGTGCACAAGAATGTTAAATAGGCGGCTGCCGTGAAGCGAGCCCTTGATCTGCTATCGGCGGTCATTTTGGCTATTTGCTTGGCGGTTCCTCTCCTGCTGATTTTTGCTCTTGTAAGGCTCACATCGTCGGGACCAGCCTGCTATTGGTCTGACCGCGTGGGTCAAAACAACCGACTTTTCAAGATGCCTAAGTTTCGCAGTATGCGAGAAGGTACACCGGAAGTCGCGACAAGCCTCTTGACCGATCCTGAAAATTTCTTGACTCCCATCGGTGGTTTTCTCAGGAAAAGCAGTTTGGACGAACTTCCTCAGCTATGGAGCATTATTGTCGGGGACATGAGTTTTGTGGGGCCGCGTCCGGCATTACACAACCAACTGGAGTTGATTGAGTTGCGTACACGGTGCGGTGTCCACACGCTTGTACCCGGTCTTACTGGTTGGGCGCAAATTAATGGACGCGATGAATTGCTAGATACCCAAAAAGTAGCGCTTGACAAGGAATATTTGGAAAAGCAGTCATTCTGGCTAGATGTTAAAATAGTATTTATGACCGCTATCAAGGTGGTTAAACGCGATGGTATCGTTCACTAGTATGTCCTATGTTTTGCTGTATTTCTTGGAGTTAATATGAGTAATTTAATTGATATTCAGTCACAAATTCAAAAATTGCAAAAACAGGCTTCTGAAATTAAAGCCCGCGAATTTGATTCCACTGTGCGAGATATTCTCTCCAAGATGGACGCGTTCGGCATTTCAGTTAAAGACCTGCAAGTGGCGAGTGCGGGCAAACGCAAGAACCGTGGGCGCCCCGCTGGTGTGGTCCAACAAGACTCCAAAAAAGGTGGAAAAGGCGCAAAAACAAAGGCCATTGGCACGCCGGTGGCGCCAAAATTCAGAGGTCCAAATGGAGAAACATGGAGTGGGCGAGGCCTCACACCACGATGGTTGGCAACACTGATTGCGCAAGGTCAGCCCAAGGAAAGCTTCGCCATAGGGGGTTGATCAGTCCTGCAAGGCGGCAAAAGCGATGGGCATTTTGCAGCGCTAGAGCACGGCGTGCTGCACAATGCGCAGATTATTTGACTGACATACGCATACCCATGACAGTATTCGCATCCATTGCACCGCGCGATAAAGCTGAGATCCTGGCGCAAGCGCTGCCTTACATCCGCAAGTTCCATGGCAAGACCATGGTGATCAAGTATGGCGGCAATGCCATGACCGACCCGGAATTGCAGCAGGATTTCGCCGAGGACGTCGTACTTCTCAAACTTGTCGGCATTAATCCGGTAGTGGTTCACGGCGGTGGTCCGCAAATTGAAAGTGCACTCAAACGACTTGGTAAGACAGGCGAATTTATCCAGGGTATGCGTGTCACTGATGCCGAGACGATGGGTGTAGTTGAGTGGGTGCTGGCCGGCGAGGTTCAGCAAGATATCGTGGGCCTTATTAACCAGGCCGGCGGCAAGGCGGTAGGCCTGACCGGTAGAGATGGCGGCATGATTCGCGCGCAAAAGCTCAAGATGCTCGACAGCAGCGACCCCAGCATCGAGTACGACGTGGGGCAAGTGGGCGATATCGTGAGTGTCGATCCGAGTGTCGTGAAGGCTTTGCAGGACGACGCTTTCATCCCGGTCATCAGTCCGATCGGCTATGGTGACAACAACGAAAGCTACAACATCAATGCGGATGTGGTTGCCGCCAAGTTGGCGACCGTGCTCAAGGCAGAGAAATTGATGATGCTGACCAACATCAGCGGAGTATTGGACAAGTCTGGGCAATTATTGACCGACTTGACCGCCCGCCGCATTGAAGAACTTTTTGCCGATGGAACCATCAGTGGCGGCATGTTGCCCAAAATTTCCGGTGCACTGGATGCAGCAAAGAGCGGTGTCAATTCGGTGCATATCATTGATGGACGGGTCCCCCATGTGCTGTTGCTGGAGATACTGACCGATCAGGCCTTTGGCACGATGATTCGGTCGCACTGAGCACACGATGGGCGACCCACCAATGACGCCTGGGAGTGACCACAGCGCTGCGGTTGCAGCAGAAGACGGTGATTCCCAAAAGGGCCGAAAGCGCCTCAAGCCGGGTGAGCGCAGGGTGCAAATATTGCAGTCTTTGGCAGGCATGCTTGAAAAGCCCGGGAGCGAACGCGTCACTACCGCCGCTCTTGCTGCTACCTTGCAGGTAAGTGAAGCTGCTTTGTACCGCCATTTCGCCAGCAAGGCGCAGATGTTTGAGGGACTCATTGAATTTATCGAGCAATCGATTTTCACCCTTGCCAATCAGATCGCTGAGCGAGAGCAGTCTGTGGCGGGCAGTGACATGCACACCGGTGCGCGCCAGGCGGCAAAAATAGTCACGATGGTGATTCAGTTTGCCGAAAAAAATCCAGGCATGGCGCGTGTCATGGTGGGCGATGCTCTGGTCCTTGAGCATGCTAGATTGCAGCAGCGTATCAACCAATTGTTTGATCGATTGGAGTCTATGTTGAAGCAGTGTCTTCGCGTGGCACCTGGGGTCACGGCTCAGGATGCGCCGACTGCCCATGCCCAATTGCGGGCGGCTGTTCTTTCCGCGTTTTTGAGCGGGCGGTTGCAGCGATTTGTACGCTCAGGATTCAAGCGACTGCCATCTGAAAGTC
>Ga0194063_10002194_pt1 | contig 12262 bp, 7 predicted proteins | sample SepL3720m_MetaG_FD_155459 | JGI IMG/M metagenome (GOLD analysis project Ga0194063, IMG submission 155459) | Anoxic zone freshwater microbial communities from boreal shield lake in IISD Experimental Lakes Area, Ontario, Canada - Sep2016-L373-20m | ecosystem: Environmental > Aquatic > Freshwater >... | reverse complement strand
GCACAGGAAAATAAACCGCCAATCACCAGTATGCCCGCCAACAATCTCATCAGATCACGTTTCATAGTGCTGGAAAAACAGCATTTAAAAATGACCCTGTCAACCATTAAATGCGGAAAAAACAGCATTTTATATTTGCCGATCGGATCGGGCTGTGGCAGGCTGTGTTTATGAAGAGCATTGATGAGGGCCGGGTATCGGCACGGGAGCGCCAGGTCATGGACATCCTGTTTCGCAAAAGCAAGGCGACGGCGGAGGACGTGATGAACGAAATGCCTGATCCGCCGGGATATTCCGCGGTAAGAGCGCTGCTGGCGACTCTGGAGGCCAAAGGCATGGTCAAGCACGGCAAGGAATCCCGGAAATATGTCTATCAACCAGCTGTTCCGGAGAAGCGAGCGAAGAGATCGGCCTTGAACCGCTTGCTGGCGACGTTTTTCGAAGGACGACCCGAGAAACTTGTCGCGGCCCTGCTCGACCCGAACGACCAGAAGCTGAGTCATGAGGAAATCGAAAAAATCCGCAAATTGATCGATGACAACCAGGCCTGAACGCGTCCAAGTTCGGAACCGCATGAAACCCACACCATAAAATCATGACTGGCATGTTGATATTTTCCGTAGTGGCGGCAGCACTGGTGTTCCATGCGGGACGCAAGGATGCGGCAAGGGATCCACGGCTTACCACGGTGGCGCTTGTGCTGCTGGCGTTATTCCCCCTGCTGACGGTGACAGTTCCTAAAATCGGAGTCCTGTCAGTGGATTCCGGCACGGAAGCGCATGATGGATTTTCCTGGCAAGTAGTGGTTTTAAAAACCTGGATGATCGGTTCAGGCGTCGCCCTGCTAAGGCTTCTGGCTGCGGCGGTGACTCTCGGAAAATGGCGTCGTGACTCACGCTGGCTGGAGAATATAGGACGGATCGAGATTCGCGAATTAATCACCTTGAATGGTCCGGTAGCAGTTGGCATTTTTCGCAAAACCATCTTTGTGCCGGAATCATGGAGGCAGTGGTCTGAGGCAACCCGCCAAATCGTCATCGCACACGAAACCGGACACCATCAGCGGCATGATCCGCTGTGGAGATGGTTCGCCGGAATCGCCTGCGCGGTCAATTGGTATAACCCACTGGTCTGGTGGATGTCGCGCAGGTTGGCACTCCAATGCGAACACGCCTGCGACGCGAACGTCATGCACCAGGGAGTGGATGCGTGCACTTACGCAAGGGTGCTGTGTGATCTGGCCGAAGACACCCCCGCCACAGTCCATGCCATAGCCATGGCACAACGCTCATCGCTCGAACTGCGGGTAGCAAGACTGGTCCGGCCAAAAAATGCCAGGAGCGCAGTAGGAGTCTTGTTGACGACGCTCTGGATCATGAGCGCCGCTGTCGTCGCGGCAATGCTAGGTCCGAAAAACACTCCCGAGAACCACTTTTCACCCGCTGAGATCCAAACCCGCTGGTCGGCAAATCCATTTCCAAGCGAACCATAAATTCCACCCGACCCCACGTGAGGCTGGACGAATCCCCCACATTCGGTTTTACTCAACTCTCTGAGCGAAAAAACGTCCGGACAAGCCGTCGTGGCGGAATGGTAGACGCCACGGACTTAAAATCCGTTGTTGGGCAACCAGCGTGGGGGTTCGAGTCCCCCCGGCGGCACTTTTCATTGCTGATAATGCGTGGGTCGCGAATATATTTAAATTCAGCGGACCTTCATTTCCACAAAATGATCTTGATGATCGTCAACCAGAGGGAACGAATCGCCCCGCATATTTTCCCCATCAAGGGTGAGTTGACGGGTCTCATCGGAGATTGATTGAACCCTGGTGATTTTGATGTGATAGACCGTTTGCCGGAAGCGATAGTGGATATTATAACCAGGCCATTTTTCCGGCATTTGCGGAGTCAGGCACAAGCGGTCACCCTCAAGATTCACACCCAGCAGGGTTTCAATCAGCAGGCGATACATCCACGACGCGGATCCGGTATACCACGTCCAACCACCTCGCCCCACATGCGGAGCGACTCCATACACATCCGCCGCGACGACATAAGGCTCGACCTTGTAAATAGCGATCCGCTCAGGACTGTCTCCATGATGAACGGGATTGAGCAGGTTGAAAAGCTCCCACGCACGTTCACTGTCGCCCATTAGCGCAAAGGCCATCGCAGTCCAAATGGCGGCATGGGTATATTGCCCGCCGTTTTCCCGCACGCCGGGTGTGTAACCTTTGATATAACCGGGATTAAGTGGTGACTTATCAAACGGCGGGTCAAACAACTGGATCAGTCCGGCATCGCGGCGGACCAGACGTTGATCCACGGACGCCATCGCCAGGCGCGTCCGACCGGGTTCACCTGCCCCGCTCATGACAGCCCAACTCTGCGGCAATGAATCGATCTGGCATTCAAGATTGCTCTGCGAACCAAGTACCTCCCCATTGTCAAAGTATGCGCGCCGATACCACTGTCCGTCCCACGCATGGCGCTCAATATTTTTTTGGAGTTCCTCTGTCTGAACCAAACAGCGTTCGGCAAATGAGGAATCTCCGCGCATGGCCGCTATTTTCGCGAATCGGCTGAGCACATCATAGAGGAAAAACGCCAGCCACACACTTTCGCCGCGACCATCCTTGCCAACCAGATTCATTCCGTCATTCCAATCCCCGCTTCCCATCAAAGGCAGTCCATGTTCACCGAATCTCAAGGCGCGCTCTATGGCCCGGACACAATGTTGATAGAGCGTGGCGGATTCTTCCGATCGATTGGGAAGATCATAGTATGCCTCTTCACCCGGCTTGACCGGACGGGCATCGAGAAAGGCGATCGGCTCGTCGAGAACTCCGGTATCGGCAACACACGCAACGTATCGGCAGGCAACATACGGAAGCCACAGAAAGTCATCGGACGAATGGGTTCTAACACCCCTCCCGGCCGGTGGATGCCACCAATGCTGGGCATCACCCTCCCTGAATTGCCTGGACGCGGCTCGGAGCAGATGCTCGCGGGTGAGCGCCGGTTCGGCATGCACCAGAGCCATCACATCCTGCAACTGGTCGCGGAATCCATAGGCACCACCGGATTGATAGAATCCAGTCCTCCCCCATACCCTGCTGCTTAATGTTTGATAGAGCAACCAACCGTTGGCCATCACATTCACGGCTTGATCCGGCGTTTCCACATGCACCGCGCAAAGGGTGCGGCTCCAATACGACCACACTCCTTCAAGGGCGCTTCGGCAGGAATCCGTCCGGCGAAAACGCGTGACCAGATTTCGCATGTCCACCTGATTATTGGCGACTCCCAGACGAAAGGTGACTTCACGTTCCTGCCCCGCCGGCAGATCAAACACGATCTGTAACGACCCGCACGGATCAAGACCGGCTCCAACCTTGCCGGAAAGACCCAACCTCTTCATCGCCGCCGGTTGCGAAAGATTGCCATTTCTGCCGATGAATTCCTTGCGATCTCCGGTAAGAGTGCGTGTTGCCTCGTTGACATCGAGAAACGCGATGCGTCCCGGAAATTCGGTGTTGCCGTGATTCCGTGCCAACAAGGCACCGGTTTTGGCGTCCACCTCGGTCTGCACATGCAGAAGGTTTTTCTGCCTCACATCGCCGAGCACCCATTCCACATAAGATGTTACTGACAACCGGCGCGTTACACCTGAGACGTTGCGCAATTTCAATACGGAGAACTTCACAGGAGCATCCATCGCAACATAAACCCATAACTCGGATGATATACCATTTTCCGTATGCTCGAAAACCGAATAACCAAAACCATGTCGTATCACATAGGGAGTTCGACCGCGGGCAGGCGATAGCGTGGGCGACCAGAACTGACCGGACTGCTCATCGCGAATATAGAGCGCCTCGCCAGTCGGATCCAGAACTGGATCATTGCTCCAAGGACTAAGTCGAAACTCATGGGCATTTTCCGACCATGTATAGGCCGCTCCACTCTCCGAAACCAATGTCCCGAAATTCGCATTGGCCAGCACATTGACCCATGGTGCCGGTGTCGCCTCACCTCTTTTCAGTGTAATGACATATTCATGACCATCACGGGTGAATCCGCCGTATCCGTTAGCATGTATCAACTCCCGGGGAGAGAGTGTCACCGCCACCTCCACGGCACCCGTGCGGCTTGGAATCAAAGCGGGCAATCTAGGTCCGGAAAACCTCCGGTGCTCGAATTGCTCAATAAGAGTTCCGTGTTCATCATCCAACACCACTCTGGCCACGGCCTGAATCAACACACGGTCTTCGTTGGGAATCTGTTCCAGACGCCGGACAAAGATTCCACCCGGTTTATCGACAAGCTGCGCTTCAATACCCGTGGATACCATTCCACCGATCTCCTCCTGCAGCGATCGACGGTAAATCGAAACCTCATCATACAAAATAACCAGGTCTACAACCAGGCCCTTCATCCGCCAGTAGGAATGGGCGCGAACCAGTTGCCTTGCGATTTCAACCTTCGCCATATCGCTGATATGCAGTAACAAAATCGGAAAGTCGCCTGATATACCATGACTCCAGAGCCCGTTCTGGCCGCGACGGTTGTTGAACAGGATTCCGGAGTTGGCGCGTCGCGCGGAATCCGCATATATCAACGGACCCGCCAATCGGTCGAAAAGCTGCGCCTCTGCCTCGGTGGCGTTGAGGTGATGCAAAGTCACCTGACTGTGTGTCCACGCGAGATCGAATGCGCGATCCACCATCCGGGTGTTTTGATATTTCTCCACACATGAAAGAGCATCACCACGGTTCTCATTCACGCCGAAAACCAAATCAATGGTGGCAGTGCCGAATGGAGGAAGTGTGACCACGCACCGCAGTGAAATCACCGGATCCAGAACGGACCCGACCGTGTTTGACAATGGCATCCTGCCTTGCATCGCGGCGGGGTGGGCAAGTGATCCGCCTCGTCCCATGAATTTGGATCGATCGGTCTCACATGAAACGTCATCGGACAATGTTCCAGAACCCATCATAAGATGCATCAACCATGGGGGATTTTCTTCCTCGGAACGCGCACGCCTGGTACAAAGGATGGCTGATGAGGATGGCAGGAATTCGGTTTCCACGAAAAGATTGCTGAATGCGGGATGGGCCACGTCCGCAGATGAAGGCGCAAGCACCACTTCCGCATAACTGGTCAACTCGATGATCCGCTCTATTGCCGTGTGGTTGGTGACGGTAACACGCCGCAATTCCACATCATCCTCGGGAGACACACAAATTTCCGTATGGATTTTCAAGCCACCATGACGTTGCCGGAATTCAGCCCGTGCCTGGGTGAAGATGGCTTCGTATCCTTCTGTCACATGAAGGGTAGGTTGATATGCGGTGGAAAAATACTCACCCGAAGCAAGATCCCGCACATAAATGAAGGTCCCCCAATGATCGCAGGTAGCGTCCTCATGCCAGCGGGTAATGGCCATATCATGCCAGCGGCTGTATCCACCGCCGGCACTGCTAACGACAACATGGTAGCGTCCGTTAGACAATAAATGCACTTCCGGCACCGATGAACTAGGACTGCTGAATACGCGCATCACACATTCCGCATCGGCATCCGGTTTCTGTTCGAGTTCGAGCGCAAGATCGGCGGAAACAACGCTAGCAGCGGTCTTGGGAACGCGTTCCTGTAATAAGAGATCCGCCGCCCTGAGGAGAGGACATGCCATGAAGCGGCGCTGCATCGGACGGTCATGCAACAAATGCGCAAGCCCCAGCAACCCCATGCCTTGGTGATGAACCATGAACGAGAGGATTGTTATGCTAGGTTTGTCGGGAGGCATTCGGGAGACGGTGTAATCCACCGCCTCATAAAACCCATAAGTCCCGGATCGACCTTCCAGGGCCAGACGCTGGAGATTTTCACATGCGGCAGGAGGTTCCACCATCAACGCCATCATGCTGGCATACGGCGCTATCACCAAATCATCTCCAAGGCCTCGTTTTAAACCAAGACCCGGCACACCAAATGCCCGGTATTGATAGTTGAGTTGCACGTCGATGCGATTGTAACCGGACTCTGAAATCCCCCATGGAACGTCCCGCAGCTTTCCATACTTGATCTGTTGCCGGACTGCCGCCTTGCAGCTGTGATCGAGCAGTGTGTTCTCATAACTCGGCATCACCAATAACGGCATGAGATATTCAAACATCGATCCACTCCAGGAAGCCAAAACAGGAAGACCATGTGACGCCACCAGCAATCGTCCCAGTGTGAACCAGTGATCTTGAGGCACCTGCCCCATAGCGACAGCCACATAACTGCACAAGCGTGCTTCCGATGCGAGCAAATCATAATAACTGCTATCCAAGCGACGATCCGTAACATTCAATCCGATTGAAAACAAATCTCTCGCAGGATCAAACAAACACGCGAAATCCATTGCCGCCAGATCGTCACATTGTCCGGCTAGGTTTTCCACGACTAGAAGGCGTTGACTTGCACATACCGCGGCTTCTCCGATGCGCTTTGAAATTGCGGAAAGATACAATATTTCATCCTTCCTCCCCGGGTCATTCTCGATTAAAATCCCCGTCAATGTATCATCAATCAATTTGCAAAGAGATTCGCCAAACCCTGAAACTGTATGCAGTGAAGGACCGTGATCCAGCATGTCAAGATCCTTGTCCAGACGACTGCCTCCGTTCACCATGGCTACATCTATCCATGGCGCAAGAATCATCAAATCCGAAAATTGATCGTCACATTGATCCTTCAGCGATTGCGTCCATCCCCTGACTACATCGTTCTCGTTTTCCATTGATCTTACAACAGCATCCACCAAATTACCCGCATTTTCCAATGTGTGGAATGCTGAACGCAAACCGGCGGGTGACTGCGACAACTCCACGTCAAGCGCATGCAGAGGCCCGTTATCACGGACAAGTTCCCTTAGCACGGCCACGGTATCACGCAGCCCGGTGAACATGGCTGGAGTGAAACTTGAAACGTCCGTTTGCTCCCTAAGACCTGAACCGAGGGTTAGAAGGTGACCTGCAAGATTGCCGCTATCCACACTAGACACATAAAGCGGCGGCAGCGCCTCCAGCGTGCGGGTGTCATACCAATTGTAGAAGTGACGGTGATATCGCTCGAGTTTCCGCATCGTCGCCAAAGTGTCGCGGGTGCGGCTAATCAGACGATTCATCGAGAGATAACCGAAATCCCGCGCCGCCAGATTGGCGAGCAGCGCAAGACCCATGTTGGTGGGTGATGTCCGTGATGCGATGACTGGGAGCGGATTTTCCTGATAGTTGTCCGGGGGCAGCCAGTTTTCCCTCGCCGTAACGAAAGTCTCGAAAAAATGCCACGTTTTGCGTGCGGTGATTCTCAGGAACGTGAGTTGTTCTGTCGTAAGATCATGGGTGGCGTCTTCAATAGGCTGACTGATCCACCAGGCAATCCATGGTGACGCGAACCACGCAACGAGAATGGGCGACATCGCACGCAACAGGTCCGGTTGCAACACCGCAAGTATGATTCCGCCAACCATCGCCAATACTGGCGAGATCCACATCTTAACATAAATGCCAACCACACCATCATGATGCGTTCGCTCGCAATCGCCCGAAGTTTTCCACTCAAGCAGGCTCTTTCGGGTAATCAACAAACGCGTTAAAGTCCTGAAAATCGCATCCAGACTGATGTATGCGTCATGCGGCAAAAATATAATGGTTAGTGACACCTGCGCGAGTTGCCGGGCCGCCGAATCCACTGCCTCACGCAGGTGCATGACCCATGGAAGCGCGGGAGGCTTGCCGAGTAGTCCAACTCCGGTTCCTAATAGTATGGGAAACCCGATGATCCCGACGACCAACCATACGAAAGTGGTTCCAAAGATAGGAACTAACAGAAAACCTCCCAGAATGAATCCCATCATGGCCACCGGAACAAGACTGCGACGCAGATTGTCAAAAATTTTCCACCGTGAAAGACCGGAAAGCTGGTTGGGAATGATCCCCGGTTGTTCACCAGGAACGCCGGGCAACAACCATTGGGCAATCTGCCAATCTCCGCGCATCCAGCGGTGGCGGCGATCTACATCCACAAGATATCTAGAGGGATAATCCTCATAGAACTCCACGTCGCTGATGAGCGCGGATCGCGCATGGCACGATTCCAGAAGATCATGACTGAGAATGGTGTTTTCAGGAAACTTTCCATGCATGGCGCGCTGGAATGCATCCACATGATAGATTCCTTTCCCGATGAAAGAACCTTCGAAAAACAAATCCTGATAGACATTGGAAACGGCACGTGTGTAGGGATCTACGCCCGCATCACTTGCAAAAAAACGAACGAACCACGAACGCCTGGCGCTCGGCAGGCTGACGCCAACCCGCGGTTGAAGAATTCCATATCCATCAATGACAACCCCTCGAATCGCGTCAAAAACCGGGTGATTCAGCGGATGGGCCATCGTGCCCACGAGTCGGCGGGCGGCATCACGCGGAAGCTGAGTATCGGTATCCAGTGTGATGACATACCGGATCAATGGAAATATGTGGGTTTCGCCGACAATCGTTGAGAAACATTCTTCCGAGCCACCGCGCAGCAGTGCATTGAATTCGGTGAGTTTCCCACGCTTGCGTTCGTACCCCATCCAAAGTCCGTCCGCAGGATTCCAGCGACGCGGACGGTGAAGCAGGAAGAACCGGCTTTCCCCTTCGGATGGATATTTCAGGTTCAACATATCCACGCCCGCCCTCACCTGCTGGACCAGCGCATCATCTTCCGGCAGGTTCTCCTGATTCGCGTCACAAAAGTCGGTCAGAAGAGCGAAATGAAGGTGCATGTCACGGTTGGCGAGACAGTGAATCTCCAAGGATTCAATCAGACGGTCTATGCCATCCGTGTCGGTGAGCATCGTCGGCACCACAACCATCGTCCGACTTTCAGGCGCGATTCCGGATGAGAAGTCAAGGCGTGGGAGCAGACGAGGAGATACCAGCATGGTAGTCAGCCAGTTCACCAACGCAACCGCCAGTTGGCTTGCACAAACCAGAAACATGAAAGACAACAACATGACCTTCCACTCCGAAACACCCAACGCCAGAGCCTGCCACGCGAATCCGAGTGTCATCAAAAACGTCAAAACTCCGATCTTCCCCACATAGAATGCAAGCGGAAAATGACGGATAATACGTTCGATTCTGGACCGCCATGGCCAACGCACCTTCGCCATTCGTTCCATCACAATGAGTCCATGATCGATTAGATAATAGCCGACGTGCGCGCACCGGACGTCACTCCCCATCTGCGAGGAGGACGCCACGGCATTCTTGATGGCCAACCGCGCGACCTCTCCTTCCGTCAACGTGCTGTGGCGGGATATTCCTTCGACCACATGTCGGTATTGGTCGCGTGTGGCAAAATCCATTTTTTCATAACAATGTGCAGGATCGGTGCGGAGAATCACCTCAACCTGGCTCAAGCCTTCCACAAAATCTTTCCAATTGGTGGCGCTGAGGAAACGCAAACTGGCGATACTATGGCTCACCGAGACTTGATCAGCCGCCTGGTTTTGATTTTCAAGGTCAATCAGACGTTCGATGGACAAGCCATTCTCTAGCAAACGGTGTTGGAGCCACCCGTGCGCGAGATGCAATACCGGTGAATGATGAGACAGGCGCTGACAGAATTCCGCGACGAATGAACTTGAAACAGGCGGATTGGATTTGGCCATATCCGCCACCACCACAACGAGCTGTGACGGCGTCTTCTCCGCCATATCCTGCAACCGGTCCACCCACTGGTCCGCAAGGTCACGATCTTCCCGAGCTCGGATGAGACGGGTAGCGATTCGTTGAAGGTTTTCGATAAGTCCAAGCCGTAACATGATAGGCACGGCCCACAATTCACCCAGATTCAGCGAGTTTACCGTTTGGTATGCGGCAATGAAGGCGGCAAGCTCGGCAGATTCAATCTGCGCATCCACATGGGCGATCAGTTCGACGACGATGTCGTAAACACGGGGAAGTCCCGCACATGTTCCGTTGGCAAGGCGCGGCAATTCCCTGCTGTATCCCTTGGGCAAATGCTGCCTGGCCATCTGGATCTGCTCTTCAATCAGGTAGTGATTGTCGAGCAGCCATTCGGCGGCTGGAGTAATGCGACGGGTCGGATCAACCGCCCGGGTCGAGCGGTTGAATGCCCGCAGATCCTTCTCATTGCGATCCAGTCGATCCAAAAGTCGATTAGAGCAACGAAGGCTGCTGAGACGGTGATTTTCCGCCAAAACACGGGCGTGACGCGTCTGTTGTTCGACAGTGAATAATTCGGCCCGCAATGGCGTCTCGTCCGCCTCCGCACGCGATTGTCTTGTCTTCCAAGTTTGCAAAGTATGAGAAAACATCAGCATGATCAAGTAGAGCAAGATCACTCTGACCCGTGATGTGAACGCACGCCATGGGGTATTCTCCTACCGTTGTATCATAATTATTGCTTGGGTTCTTTGACTTGCGGAACTTCACTGGGATTCATGATGATTTCAGGAATTCCCGGCGGTGTCCCATAACCGATGAGTTTGGATTTTGATTCCTTGGCCGGCATCTTGAATTCATAGATGCCGTAAACCATTTGATCGAGTATCCCGATAGGATATTCTTCCTGATACTTTTATATGATCGTCACTTGCACACTACTCTCGATAATTCCCGCGCTTATGGCATAGCGGGTCAGGCTGGCGGTATCGTGAATATCGAGCTTTTCCATAAGATTGCCGCGGTGTTTTTCCACGGTCTTGATGCTGATCCCGAGGTCCAACGCTGTTTCCTTGTTAGCCTTCCCCTCGGCAATGAGTTGAAGAACTTCCACCTCGCGTGATGTCAAAAGAGTTTGCTTTTTACCAATCATTCCAGGGAGCTCAGGGGATTGCTGGTGAAGACGGGACAGTCGGCGGGCGATTGAGTTTCCAAAAAACGTCTTGCCGTTCTGAACTTCCCGGATGGCCCGGCAGACGTTGTGCGCGGAGGTTTGCTTGAGCAGAAATCCAACCGCTCCCGCCGAAGTCGCACTGTTGACGTACGCATCATCATTGTGGGCGGTGAGAATGATGATTTTTGTGTCAGGAAACGCCTTGAGAATTTGCCGCGTGGATTCAAGTCCATTGAGTCCGGGCATGGCGATATCCATCAGGATCACATCCGGCTTGATGTCCAGAGCAAGAGTCACAGCCTGTCGTCCGTTCTTTGCCTCTCCGACGACTTCAAAGTCTTCTTCCAGATCAAGCATTTTGTGCAACCCTTCTCGAACGACGGTGTGATCGTCAACAACCAGAATTGTGATATGTTCCATGAATTATCGGCGTTATGAGTTGAGTTTAGTGAATTCCACATCTTCCAGACATCTCGTAGAACCGAGACCACTCGCCTTACGGGATTTCCCACAGCCTTACCGTGAGCGTCCTCCGGGGGCATTTGCAATCTACAGAATACGACTTGGCATAGCGAGTTGATTCGCTGAATATTCCGCGTCGAATTGCGGTGCTGGTCACCATACCCAGTTGCCATAAGACGATAAGGATGAAAGCGATGGTCATTAACATGGTATGGATTATATTCTGTGATTTGGTTGGAACAGAAGAACAGTATTCCACGGCAAGTCATCATGATATAGGGTAAAACCCTACATGGACATCTGCCATAGTAGGGTTTCACCTCATATCCACAGAGAGTTTCAAGTGCGAGCGTTTGACGTCTCCACCACCCATGGGAAAGAACCCATTGGTGGAAATTGCTGCTTTCCCTATAGCCATTATGCAAAAACAACCTTCAAATCTCATGGCTGCCGACTATCTGACGGCCTTGCGATTCTATATTGAAAAGGATTCTCCAGCGACCTTACAAGTGGCTCAGGACCTGGGTCGGACGGCGGTCAAACACGGCTTTGAAACTCTGAGCATGGCGAAAATGCATGAGCAAGCGTTGGCACTACTGCTTCCGACCGCACATTCACTCATCGGCAAGAAAGAATTAACCCGGAAGGCGTCTTCTTTTTTCGCCGAGGCCATCATGCCCATAGAAGGGACTCATCATGCCGCGCTGGCTGACAGCGCGGATCTTGAGAAATTGAATTCAAGTTTGAATCAGCGCATCACGGATCTCGCCACTTCAAAACGCGAGCTAAAAGTGCAGGGTCCCTACATTAGGGAGAGGAGTTGTTCGAGATAGTCGCAGTCGTGGGTGGCACGGAGTTCGCGTTTGGGCAGGCTCTTGCGCTTCTTGCCTTCGAAG
>Ga0194063_10002193_pt1 | contig 12263 bp, 11 predicted proteins | sample SepL3720m_MetaG_FD_155459 | JGI IMG/M metagenome (GOLD analysis project Ga0194063, IMG submission 155459) | Anoxic zone freshwater microbial communities from boreal shield lake in IISD Experimental Lakes Area, Ontario, Canada - Sep2016-L373-20m | ecosystem: Environmental > Aquatic > Freshwater... | reverse complement strand
GCTTTTGAAGAGCCTTGAGGATTTCTTCGGCTACGTATTTTTCTGGCTGAACGTCGACAGCAAATCGATAGGATCGCACGCGTTCCGCTGTGGCTGGGCCGATAGCGGCAATGCGTGCGGCACCTAAACTGCGCGCGTCTTTGTAAAGATCGTAAAAAGCTCCAAAGAACGCATCAACGCCATTGGGGCTTGTAAAAATAATCCACTCGTAGATGTGGCTGTAAGCAACGATTTCGTAAAATTCGCGTTTGTTCGGAGCGGGTTCAATCCGAATGGTCGGCATTTCAAAAGCGTCCGCTCCGAGTTCCCGTAAGCGTTGAACGAGATCTCCCGCTTGCTGGCGGGTGCGGGTTACGGCGATGCGTTTTCCAAAGAGGGGCTTGGACTCAAACCAGTTTAATTTGTCTCTCAGCCCGACCACGTCACCGAATACAGCCACGGCGGGGGCTTTAAATGCAGCAGCTTCGGCTTTCACTGCAATATCGCTCACAGTGCCAGTGATGGTCTCTTGCCGGCCGGTTGTAGCCCAACGGACGAGTGCAACTGGTGTGGTGGCATCCATCCCAGCGGTCATCATCCCTTGTGTTATGATCGAGAGGCGTTCGATGCCCATGAGCATGATTTTTGTGCCAGGAGCGGATGCGATGGCCTTGTAGTCGAGGGAGGTCTCAGATTTGGTCGGGTCTTCATGGCCGGTGAAGATGGTGAGCATCGTATTGTGTGCTCGGTGCGTGACAGGAATACCAGCGTAGGCAGGGCCTCCAATAGCTGAAGTTACACCGGGAACCACCTCGAAGCGGCAACCCGCTTGGACAAGGGCTTCCGCTTCCTCGCCTCCACGTCCAAACAAAAATGGATCACCGCCCTTGAGCCGCGTCACTGTTTTACCAGCGCGGGTTTTCTGAACGATCAGATCGTTGATTTCATCCTGCTTGAGGGTGTGGGCACCGGCTTTTTTTCCAGCGTAGATTTTTTCGACGCCTTCGCGGGCCCATTTCAGGATTTCCGGATTGCAAAGGTAATCGTAGATGAGGACATCAGCGCGCTCGATGCATTCGCGAGCCTTCAGGGTGAGCAAAAGGGGATCGCCGGGGCCGGCTCCAACGAGAAAACAAATTCCATGTGACATTTCCGCAATCTTTGCAGGATGAGGCTCCTGAATAAATCATTTTGATTGGCTGGATAATTTTAAAAAGAAAAGGCATGATGTACGCCATGCTAGAAGCCATCGAAAAACTCCTCGCCCTCCAGGATAAAGATCAGCGACTTCGTTCGCTGCGTCAGGAGTTGCAGACCATACCGGCGGATATCGCCACTAAGGAAAAACTCATCGCTGATTCTGCCTCGAGGCTCGAGCAGGCCAGAACTAGGGCGAAGGTCATCGAGGTCGAAAAGAAAACCCTCCAAGTCGAGGCCAGTTCAAAGCGAGAGCAGATCGCTCGCTACAAGACGCAGCAAATGCAGACCCGTAAAAATGAGGAGTTCACGGCTCTAGCCCACGAAATCGCGGGTGCTGAAAAAGTGGTTTCCGGGATTGAGGACAAAGAATTCGCTCTGATGGAAGAGGCAGAAAATCTCCGACCACAGATCGCTGACGCTGAGAAAATCTATGCGGAAGAGAAGGCCCGCTATGATGGCCAGATCAGCGTGCTTAGGGAAAAAACGACTAATCTCAAAACTCGTATTGCCGATCTGGAGCAACTCCGGCCTGCTGCGATTGAGGGAATAGACGAGGATTTACTCGAGCGATACGAACGCTTGTTCCATAATAAGAATGCTCAGGCTGTCGTGGCTCTGGAACACGAGGTTTGCATGGGATGCCATATGAAGGTGACCTCGCAGACAGGCTTGGCCCTCCGGGCCGATAAGACCATTGTCTCCTGCCCTCAGTGTGGTCGACTCTTGCATCTTCCCGCCTAAGACACTCACCCACGCAGTTTCGAAAGCGTGTGGGGATTATTTTAGCTCGATCATCTTTCCGCCACTGCGTTGGGAGATGTTCTTCATTTCCCGCGAGTCCTCATCCTTGGCTTCGAAGGCGATGAAGTTCACTTTGCAGTCGCCAGATTTGCAAAGATTCTCAGTGAATATTTTCTTCACGTCTTTCCAAGGGATCGTTCCCGCTCTACCGCCGGCTTTCCACTGAAAGCTCCCATCGGAAATGATGAAAATCACGTCAGGCTTCATTTCAGCGGCGACGTCAAGAACGCCGATAAAACCTTGAGCATTGGATGTGACCTTGGACGATTCCGACATGCTCCCTTTTGTCACCCACTCGGATTGCACCCAATTCACTGCCGCTGCGCGGTTGTTGTCCGTAGCTGGGAGGAGTTCTTTACTAAAAGGTTTGTAGTTTTGGGTGAACTGGATGATTCCGAACTTCGAGGTGATGGGGAGTTTTCCTATGAGGTTGATTGTTTCCTGCTGGATTTTTTCGAGCGGGACACCTGCTTTGGCCGCCTTATGGGTCACACTCAAAGAAACGTCAAAAAGAAGGAGGATCCGTTGTCCGCTCGATTGAATTCCCAAAAAGCTCATCCCCTTGTCACCAAAGCCTCCCGCACCCGCGCTGGCAGCTCCGGAACCAGTTCCCATCGCTCCGATATTTGAGAGGGATGCGATTTGATCGCCGATGAACTGGGAGGGATCTAGCGGCAGCATCTGGTCTAATGGGAGGTTGGGGACATCCGGTAAAGAAAAGGCGGTGGGGCGGGAGCTTTGCATTTTGTCGCTAAAGGTGGGTTTAGGAGCTATGGCATCGAGTGCCGCCATATTCATTTTTGCCTCCCGTTTCTTGGCTGGGATTCGGACGTCTTTCGTGGTCTTGAATTCCGCCGGTGCCTCAGCGAAATAGCGCGCGACGACAATGATTCCAGCAACGATGCCCGCTGCCACATGGATTCCAATACTGATTAATATGATTGTGATGACCAATCGACGGCGGCTTGAGCCCCCGCTTGAAATGATTCGTGATGGTGAGAGCGTCATTCTTCCTCTCCTGTGGCTCCGGCGAAGGTCACCCCTTGAATTCCCGCAAGGGCGCAGGCATTTAAGACATCGACGACCCGCTGGTGAACAGCGTTGTCGCCGACATCGAGCGTGATGAGGGCCTCGGTTTTATTTGCGACAGCGGACTCTTTGAAACGTTTCAGGGTGGAGAGCAATGCGGGAAGATCGTGGCTTTCGATTTGGTCGAGAGGGAGATCGTTGAGGAGGATTTGGCCGTTGTCCTGAATGATGAGTCTTTGCTCGTCCGGAATTTCCAGAGTTTGTTCCTGTGGGATTGTTCCAGGAAGTGTCATGGTCATATCCGACTCTTCTTTAACGGGCTTCGAAGTCAGGATGTAAAAAAAGAGAAGCAGGAAGCAAACATCGATCATGGGTGCGATCTGCAATTCGATCTGGGGGTGTTCGAGGCGTTTCATTTTTGAATGACTCCGAAAATCACCTCGATGGCACCAGCCTCGCTGGCAATGGCCATCACTTCCTTGATCTTTTTACCCGGAGTGCCCGCATCCGCGCGGATCGAAAGTTTAAGTGGGGGGAAATCTTTAAAGCGCTGCTTGAGGTGCGCTGTGAGTTCTTTCGGAGTTACGGCTCGGCTTCCGCTGAAGAGTTGGCCTTTGGCATCAATATTGACGACATCCCTTGAGCCTTCATCAGTCGGAATCTTGCCCGTTTTCGCTAGCGGGATTTTGATATCCATAAGCTTGTCGGATTTGGTGATTTTTCCAGCCAGCATGAAGAAAAATAACAACAACAACGTCACATCGACCATGGGTGCGATCTGGAGACCGACCTCGTCGTGCTGAACCCTGCGAATGCGTCTTCGTGTAGCAGACATGGGCTCCTTCAGTGGACGGTGGGCGGGTGACTGTGGGCCTCGCCAGTGAACAGGTCGAGGATATGGGAGAGGGTTTTGTGGAGATCGGCCATATTTGAGGTCAGCAATCCACGGAAAAAGAAATAGAGAAACATCGAGGGGATCGCCAACAGCAGTCCACCGCCTGTAGCGATGAGGGCCTCTCCGATTCCCTTAGCTAGATCGGTGGCCTCTGCCTTGCCGGCAGTGAGAGCGCTAAAGCTCGTGATCATTCCAGCGACGGTTCCGAGTAGTCCGATCATCGGTGCCAGAACGGCGAAGGTGTTCATGTAGTTCACCACCACCATCATCTTTGTCTCGTCTCGAAAGCAGTCGTCAGCAATCGAGTTTTCCATCGACGTCTTATTATACATATCCCTTTCGAAATTCGCCTTCATGAGCGCCCCAGAAAGAATAGTCGTGAGGAGGCAGGGATTGGCTGCGCAATAATCATAGGCCGATTGAAGGTCACGTTGACCCATCAGTCCGTTTAAGTGAGCGACGACAGTCGGAGGCATAAGTTTCGCCTTCCGAAACATCAGGAAACAATACGCTCCAAGAGCCATCACGGCGACCGAGCATAGCGCAATCAGGTGCATGATTGGCCCCCCCTCCCGGTAGAGGTCGAGGAGGCTTTTGTTGCTGGTGACTTCCGCGGCACTTGCTGTGGAAGGGGTGAATAAGAGAACCGTCGCAGCAAGAATGAAAATCCAAGCGATCGGTCTCGATTTGCTATGCACACGAGTTTCGAATCGTTCCTTGCTGTTGACCTCTAGCGAGCGAATGCCTCGTGAAGACTTAATTTTGGGTGGGTGGGTTTCCATATTTTTTCTTCTTTGTTGATTTCGGGTTGGGGGTTTCATGGGAGTCATTTGGCGTTGCGGTTGGTGAAGCCACGGGGACGGGGGTGCTCGCGGCCATGGCTAAGGCTTCGCGCCCTTCTTTCTCCTTATCCATTGCGGCCTGCTCTGGAGTCAGCTGGGAAAGGAACTCTTTGGCTTTCGATGCGTAAGGGGAATCCGGATAGAGGGTCGTGATGTCGCGGGAGGTTTCCATCGCAAGGGGGATTTCTCCGCTTGCACGATAAATGTCGACCGCGCCCCAAAGTCCGCGTGCGGCGCTGTCGCTTTCGGAGCCCATAAAAAGCGCGGGGTAGAGATACAGTTCGAGGACCTCATTGTAGATCTGATGCCTCTCGGGGATCGCTCGGGAGTCTTCATTCCATCGCGGATTCTCTTTAAGAAATTTCAGAAAATCCTTATGGCGTGCCTGAGCCATGATGAATTTGGCTTCGATGAGGAGACTGGCATTCTCTTTGTTCACAGCGATGTCCTTGGCTTCACTCATGGCCTCTGTCGCTTTTCCTGAAGCGAGCATGGATTGGAGTCGCCCCACTTTGGCTCGTTCCCTATCTGCTAGGTTCCAGGATTTGGCTTCCACTTCTTTAAAAATTCCGAGGGCCTTTTTTGTATTCTGCGAATGGGAGGAGGCCAGTAGCGCTTCTCCGAGTGCACATCCGATGCGTCCAGTTGGTGAATTCGGCAGGGCGAGCCATTGGCCGAATTTTGCCCAATGTCCCTCTAGTTCAGTGATTCGCGATGGGGTGGGGGAGGATAGTAATTCCTCCATTTGCGGTTCGATTAGAAAATCAATCGCTGCTAAATCGCTCCTTGTTATAGAAATTGTGGCCGTTGCGCCTCCTTGCTCGCCGAGTGGGATCTTGAGTCGGATCTGGTGGTCATCGGCAAAAACGATTTCGCCAGTTCTTTTGGTGCCATTTTTGAGCGCGAGCGTGGCCTGATCGGAAGCGGAAGCGGTTGCGATGAACAGAATGTAAGCGAGGAGTTTCATCCCTTAGGTGACTTTTCGCTGGATTCTTTAGCAGGCAATGGACCTCCGAGTGAAAGCAGGTGTTCGTTAGCGGTCGCTGTTTCTGGAAACTCCGCAAGGTCGGGATTGCTCACGAGTTCTTGGTAGGTTTTGCGTGCACTTGTTGTGTCCTTGATTTTTTCAAAGGCTTCCCCGCTGCGAAGGTAGGCTTTGGCAACCCAGGGTTTCCATCGTCCGTGCATGACATAGACTCGTTGGTAATAGGGGATCGCCATTTCGGGTTTCCCATTTGCGAGATGGATGTCACCGATTGTAACGAGAGCCTCGGCTTTTTCCTGACCTTTGGCCGAGGGGAAGGCCAGCACGGCATCCAGAACGCGGAGGGTTTCGGCATTGTTGCCTCGTTTTTTGAGAAGCTTGGCCTGCTTGAGCATGGTTTCACCAAAAATGGTAGATCCGAGCGATTCCTTTTCGAAACGCGTATAGTAATCGAGGGCGGCTTTTTCTTTCCCGTGGCGGAGTTCAAGGTCACCCAAGCTCGAAAGAATGCGGTCTTTTTGCATCGCTCGGGGGTTCCATCGCAATGTGTCGCGGAGGAGATCATCTCCGCTCTTGTCCTGGCCGGATTCTAAAAGTGCATTGGCAAAATCGACCAAAAGAACCGGGCTTGTTTTGGTCACATCAGCGTACTTAGACGCCTCGAGGAGAAGTGCGAGTGATTGCGCGGGGTCCGTTTTCAGCACGCTTTTCGATTGGGCGTAAAGGATTCGCATGAGGAGGGTGTGCTTTTTTGAAGTCTGAGCTTCTGAAGCCATGTCTCCCAATCGGGCTTGATATTGCAGAGTTTCCTCCGGGCTTCGGTAAAAGCGCGCTAAGGCGGGAAACAAATCCTCCACTGACCGGATATCTGGGTCGTTGCCATGTTCGGTTATCGCTTGCCAGTAGATATCGCGCGCCTTGTCGATTTGATCGGACTGACGGTAATACCATCCGAGGTTAGTGATCGCTTCCGCCACGCGCGGGGACATGGGGTTTTTGGCAATATACCCCTGCATGAGGTCGCGGTACTTCTCTTTTTCATCCATGGCCTTGAGTCCATCGGCAGTACGGAAAATTCCTTCGTCATAAAGTTTTTTGTCGGTCTCGGGAATGGCGCGGAAGACATCAAAAGCATCGTCCATGAACCCCTCGTTCATTAGTGCGTTTCCTAGCAAGACCCTTGCTTCGCCGTTCTCGGGTTCACCAGGATATTTTTCCAGATAGTCGTGAAGCTCATCGATCGCCGTTCCAAATTTGCCCATTTGTTGATAGCAATAGGCCTTGCGGTAAACGGCGGCGCCACGGTGGATGCCGTTTTTGTGTTTTTCCAAATAGGCATCCATCGCCTGCAGGGTTTTTTCGTATTGTTTGTCGAAGGCCCAACTCATCCCCAACCAGTAGTCGGCGTCATCAACAAATTCGTGGGTTGGAAATTGGTTGCTGAAATCAATAAAAGCCGCCGCGCTTTCTATGTTTTTCTCGGATTGAAGAAGCGCGAACGCTTTCAGAAATCGGGCGCGGGAACCGAAATCGTCCTTGGGGAACCTCGTGGCAAGATGATCAAATATTTCCACTGCCTTTTCGTATTGGAGTGCGGAGCGGCAGGCCTCGCCCTCCATATAAAGAACCTGAGGTAGAAATTTTGAGTTCGGGAAAAGTTTGGCGAAATTCTCAGCCGCCGTAATGGACTTCGGCCAACTCTCAAGAGCATTCCAGCAACGAATGACATTCAGCGAAGCTTGTTCGTTGAGCTCATTGATGGGCAATTCGGAGGCCATATTTTCCATGATGAGAGCGGCTTCGCGGTAGCGTTCCATTCGCAGGTAAGCCATCGCGAGGCGGAACTGACGTGCGGTGTCGAAGTCCGGTGCTTTTTTGAAACCTTCCATCTCTCGGCGCACGTCCTCGATGAGTCTCGCGGCAAAGGTTTTTGCAGAAGGGTCTGCTAGAGAGTTTAATTCCGCCGCTTTGAGTTTTTGTTCCCAAAGTCCTAAGCGCTCCTCTTGATGCTTGAGAAGGCGTTCGCGCGGCCACACTTTTTGGAGGCATTGAATGGCTTTGCGAAACTCGCCTCGCTCCAGGAAGCGGTCTCCCAGTTTGAAAATGAGCATCTGGAAGGAGATGATCTGAGGGATACTCTCCATGCGGGGGTATTCGGCATTCACCACTTGCAGCGCAGCTTCGTCATCAGCACATTCCTGGAGCGCGTAGAGTTGATAGATGACAGCCCTTCCTCGGTCTTCCTTTTCCAACTGGGGCATGAGTTTTGCAAAATGATCTGCCGCTTCGCGGTTTTTGCCTTCAATCAACCATGTCGACGCTGCGATTAAGCGCGCCTCTTGGGTGTGAGCGGAAATGGGATTCTGTTTTTTGAACAAAGGGTTTTTGGCCCGACCTTCCTCGGCCATGGTTAGGAATTTTTCCAACGCCTCCCTAGCTGCGGCGGCATCTTTGGTTTGAAAATTCGCCACTCCCTGCCAAAATTGTAGTTCAAAAAGTCGCTCAGGCGGAAGCGGTGGGGTTGCCGCTATAGCCTCCGTGATCGCTGGCACTGCGCGCGGAAAGTCCTTCAATGCCACGTAGCAATACGCAAGCGGATACAAAGAATTTCGCACAGCGGTTTGTGCATCTGCAGAATGTCCGTAATCCTCCCTGAATTTGGAGTAAACGGCGGCGGCTTCGTTGTATTTCTTCTCGTTGAATAAACGCTGAGCCTGTTCAAAGGCCTCGTCTGCCGTGAGTCCGCTCTGGGGGGCTGGAATGTCGTTCTGTGTCTCTCCCAAGGCAATGCCGACAAATGAAACGAGAAAGACCCAGAATAAGGCAGTCTTTATACGGCAATCGCGAGTTGTTTTTATTGACAACATATTGCAGTCCTGTCGCCTATTTCATTTGATGCTTGAAATAGCAGAAAACAAAGTATTCTGAATTTAATTTACTCTCAAGATAAATTCAGCGGTGTTCTGCTTACGGTGTATTCACGCACGGCGAGGGGGGTGTCGATGCCTTTGACCTCATACATGGCTTCGTCGGCGTGGCGGAGCAACTTGGTAATACTGGTCGAGTTGATGGCTTTGAATCCGTTGAGATCCACAAAAGCGATGGCCACGATCTCCTCATTGGCATTGGCTTTTGGGTGACGAGCTTCAAATACAAATCCAAGTAGGCTCGGTTGGCTAATTTGGTCGAATTCCTCCATGGCCAAGAGCTCGATCTGAATCATCGCGTTGGTCTTTGTTTGGATGAGTTCCACATCCCTATTTGCGAAGGGGTCGAAACGGCCGAGCAAGTCGAGTTTCTCCTCCGTACCGAGTGCCAATATGCCCAAGGGTATTTCTACGGAAAAGCCATGGCACTCGCCGAAGACCTCGCCCTACCCCAGCAAAGCGTCGACAAGCCTCAAGCCGCGCTTCCGATACCAAAAAGCTCAGCGCAAACGGGGGGAGGTCAATGCCTCATTGAAGTCAAAGGCCTCACCCCCGAGCTTGCCGCATGAAAAATACGGTAAGCTACTCCACAAAAAAACGGGCGATATCAATCGCGGCATTGCTGTGCTGCATCACCGCGCTGCTTTTCACATTCGGCTCACTGATGCCCTCAGCTAAGGCGCAAACCCAATCGGCGGTGGCGGGGCCGTCGATCCTCATCCTCTATGATAACGATGCCCCTTACGGTTGGCTTGGCTCCATTTACTCGCTCAAGCTGGAGAACCTGCTCGGACACTTTGATGCGAAGGTGACCCGCAAAGCGCTCGCCGATTACTCCAGCGGAGACCTAGCCGCGAATGATGCTACATTTTATCTCGGGTCGGTCTGGCGATCCCAGCCGATGCCGGGTTCCATGACGGTGGACATGGATGCGAACACAAAGCCGTTCGTGTGGCTGGGAGTCAACCTCTGGTGTTACGCCTGGGACATGGCCACCTGTGCGTGGAGGCAGGATTTTAACCAGCGCTATGGGATTCAGGTCGCCTACTACTCGGGCGAAAACCATCCGAAAGTCATCTACAAGGATACCGAACTTCAAAAAGAACTCTTCGATCCGGGCATAACGCGTCTCGTTGTCACCGACCCAAGCAAAGTCGCCGTTCGCGCGAAATGTCTGGATGCGAGCGGCACCGAGTGGCCCTACATTACCCAAAGCGGAAATTTTTGGTTCGTCGCTGATATGCCGATTGTTTCGACCAGCTTTGAGAACCGCTCACTGGCATTCGAGGATCTCCTACACGATATGCTCGGGATTGAGCATAAGGAAAACCACCGCGCCTATTTTCGAATTGAAGATGTCGGGCCGGATTCCGACCTCGCCACTCTTGGTAACATGAGGAAAACCCTCGCCTCCCTCACAGTGCCATTCACCATCGCGATGATTCCCGAATATCGCGACTGGGCGGGAGTTTATAATAATGGCAAAAGCGATGTGATCAGCGTCGCGGCGGGCACCGCATTCACTGCTGAAATGAAGCTCTGGACGCAGGCTGGCGGGCAAATCTTGCAACACGGCACAACCCACCAGATGGATGGTGTGCAAAATCCCTACAGCGGAGTCAGCGCCGAAGACTACGAGTTTTATCGTGTGAAAGCGGACGCCTCCGGATCGCTCACGCTCATTGGGGCTGCTCCTGGCGATTCCGAAAGTTGGGCGCGTGACCGCGTCACACGCGGCAGCAATCTGTTGAAAAACGCGGGCTTCGATCCCGTAGGTTGGCTCACCCCTCATTACCTCGCCTCGGCAGTGGATTACAAAGTATTCGGCAGTCTATTCGCATTCGCTTGCGACCGTCCGATTTTCTATTTCCCCGATGGCGCAGGCAACATGCAGGCTACGGAATTAAACGCCTCCTGCATTTATCGCGATACCTACGGACTCAAACGCATCCCGGAAACCATCGGCTACATCGACCCGTGGGGTTGGTATGACTTGCAGGCTCCGACTCTTCCAAAGGATCTCATCCAACGTGCCAAGGCGCTCAAAGTCGTCCGCGATGGCTGGGTGGGCTTTTACTTCCACTGGTATATTGATCCCGCCTACCTCGTCGAAACAGTCAACGGCATCAAAGATCTCGGCTTCGAATTCACCCCGCTGAGCGGAAATCTGAACTGAGTTTCAGGGGGCACGATCTGGAGGATTCAAGGTGGCTAATCTGTCGAAGTGAATATTCTGGCGGATGGGGGGGGATTCGAACCCCCGATACCTTGCGGTATACACGCTTTCCAGGCGAGCGCAATCGACCACTCTGCCACCCATCCCACAAGAAGAAGGTAAATCAGTAAACGATTCGCGCGAGCTTGACAATGCCTGCTTACAAAATGTCCAAAGATATTTGAAAATTTCAGGTTTGGTTTGAATCGTTATTTAGCGATATTTCAAGTATGGCACAAAAGCAGTCACTCGCGGCATTGGAAAAAATCGCTCGAAGTTTCCGTGCTTTGTCGGAGACGACGAGGTTGATGCTTTTGCAGGAATTGAAGTCGGGACCTAGGTCGGTGAATGAACTGGTCGAGATATGCGGGTTATCACAGGCGAATGTTTCGAAACAACTGGCTGTGCTTCGAGACGAGGGATTTTTAAATCGGGAACAACGGGGAACGACGGCGATTTACTCGATCGGAGATCAGATGGTGCTGGAGCTATGTAAGCTCATGTGCGACGGGATGAACCGCCGGGCCAAGGAACGCGCGATTCATTTCTCGATCTAGTCGCGCATTCCTCGCGGGCCAATGAGTGCTACTGGGCGTTTTGTGCTTCCACCTCGGGCTGGGCGGGTGGAGTTGGCGGATTTTGACGCGGAGGTTTAGGTGCATCCAGAGATTCCAAAACGGAGGCGAGGGAAGGATCAGCTGTGAGAATAGCGTCGTGCATGGCTTGGCGGAATTCCTTGGCCGCAATTTCACGGCTTTCTGGCGTCGTTGCCGTTTTCAATTTCGCTTCGGCGGCTTGAACAGAGGGGGCTTGCTTGGCTATCGCTCTAGCAGCATCCAGTTTGCTTTTTTCTTCTGGCGGGAGCTTAGCTGCTGGGGAGTCTCCGTCTTTGCGTTTGGCTTCTTTGCCGCCCTTCTCCGCCTTCATGTCATTCCGATTCTTTTTGAATACTTCGGAGATTTTATTAACGGCATCGGTGAGAGCGGGGTCGGATTTGACCATGGATTCGCGGACTGCCGTGCGGAGGGCTTCCGAGGCTTTGTCGGCTTCGGCTTTGAGTTCTTGGATTTTTGGGTCTTCCAAGGCTGCTGTTTTGGCGGCTTTGAAGCGCTCACGAAGATTCTCAGGGATGGCTTCGCGGAATTCTTTTTCATGCCCTTTCCAATAACCTTCTCTGCCGCCGGCTTGGGGCGGTGATTTCTGTCCAGGAGCGGGGCTTTGAGACCATGCAGGCGTGGTGAGTTGCAATGTACTGAGGGCGGCGAGACCGAGGAGCGAGTGGGTGAGTTTCATGATGTTCAAAAGCTGAAACCCCGGAGTTGGGGAAAAGTTGCGAAAAAAATCAAACAGTCAGTGGGTTTTCGGGAACCGGAAGTCGAATATGGAAAGT
>Ga0194063_10002192_pt1 | contig 12264 bp, 11 predicted proteins | sample SepL3720m_MetaG_FD_155459 | JGI IMG/M metagenome (GOLD analysis project Ga0194063, IMG submission 155459) | Anoxic zone freshwater microbial communities from boreal shield lake in IISD Experimental Lakes Area, Ontario, Canada - Sep2016-L373-20m | ecosystem: Environmental > Aquatic > Freshwater... | reverse complement strand
ATATTTACATTATGCCTCTTGTGGATATATTCTGTCATGGGGAAAGATTGTAAGGGAAAAACCCACAAAAAGCAATGAAAGGTGCCGCAGCAAGCTGCGAGGAATTAAACCATTATTGTAGGATTAAGAATGATGGTGTTGATTGGTTAATGATCCTTGATCCTGATCCTTATGATTCTTAGTGGTATATTCTATTATTATCGCTGTCACTGATGCTTACGCGTGGTGCTTACGCGTGCATATTGAACTCACATAATGTTTATGGTATATTTCTCTATATGAAAGATACAAAATCAAAAACAAACTCTTTTATCTCTTTGGTGGGGCTACTGCTACTTCTTGTGGGAATATATATGGGCGTTCGCACCGGTACGAACCTGGTGTTTTTTAAGAAATACCCCACATCTGGAGTGATGCCCACGCTTACCCTTTTTGGAGGCGGAATGCCATACTCTCAAAGAGAAGAAGACTGCGCTATGTATCCTCAAACATATTTTAAGCCAGATGGACAAGCCAGAACGGCAACAACTGATGAAAAATTAGCGGAAGAACGAAGCCGCAAGTCGTGTATCTCAGGAATCGAGCAAAATCGTGAGACTGCAAAGGTAAATGATATCAGTTCGTCCCTCCTCTTTGTATTTTTGGGCGTAGGCGTACTTGTAGGGAAAAGGTTTTTCTAATAGGGGGGGCTCGTTCTACCCTAAGTATGTCTTATTATCACTCTTCACGCAGTAGTCAAGAAGCTTTGTTAGGTTTACTTTTGCCCCACAAATCACCGTGTCTGCTCCTCCATAGTAGATAATTATTTCATCTCCCTTTATTATATGGCCATTTGAAAATACCACATTGTTTACCACTCCCACTCTCTCAAATACTGTCTCCGGCTCTAATATGGGATACGAAGTGCGGCCAATTACTTTGGTGACATCCATCAAATCAAGAAGAAGGGCTCCAATCCGATAATGATAATCGATCTTGCTGATGCCATGATAAAACACGAGCCATCCTCTTTCTGTTTTGATAGGGGGGCCGTTAATCCCTATTTTTACCGCATCCCACGTGCCATTTCTGGGGCTAATTACTCCATCCTGTTTTAAATATTCGCCATTATTAAAATCCAAATTATCTACGCAGTCAATCACAATATTAGGCTCAATGCGGTGAAAGAAGACATATTTACCATTTATTTTCTCAGGAAAAAGGGCGCCATCTTTATCCATGATTCCCTCTGGAGAAATGATTTTGGGAATGGCCCACTTGTACCACTTTCGGTCAAGAAAATCTTGAACCGATATGGATGTTAAAGCAAGCCGAGCAAGCTCTCCATCATACGCGGTATAGCACATATAGAGCGTCTTGCCAATTTGCGTGATGCGCGGGTCTTCAGCGCCGCTTCCTAGCCCTTTTCGTATCGGATTTTCATACTTTGTTCGCAGAGGATAAATAGGCTCGGCCAGACGCTCATCGATGAAAAGTCCATCGTTGCTTACCGCCAAACCTATGTTGGATGTATTATTTTTCGTAAATGCACGATACATAAGATACGTTTTTCCTTCCAATTGTAGCGCAGCAGTATTACACACCCCCGCATTTTCCCAAGTGTGCTCAGGTATCGGCTGAAGAAGGGGATTATTTACAAACTTTTCACATTTGAGAGTGGAGGGAGCGTTAATCTCAAACTTCGTCCTGAGCTCGGGCCACGAAATTGTCGCAAGCGCGCAGCAGCTGTCTGCTCCTCCATAATATATTTTTAATGTATCTTCTTCAATGAGCGCTCCCTCGGGAAATACGATATCAGCTGTCTGACCGTGTAATTCGTATGATGCCTCAGGGATGAGGAGCGGCTTCTCCACCCGTCCAACGATATGGGTTGGATCTTTTTCATCCAATAACAAAGCTTCTATGCGAAATTCTTTTTTGAGGGAGCTACTGAGGTAATGTTTGATATAGGAATAAATAAGAAGCCATCCATCTTTTGTTTTGATGGGAGGAGCCCCAATTTCTACCTGATCACTATTTACTCGACGAAGATTAATGATGCTTTCTTCTGCATGCTCATACCAATCATGCCAAAATGACATATCCCACAAAGTCTCTCGCTTTTCAAACTGCGCATAGGCAATGAAAGAGGGGGGCTTGTCGGGATCAACGGTGAGCAACACTGTATAGAGGCCATTTATTTTTTCAGGAAATAGAGTCATTGCCTTTGCGTTAAAAGGGGTAACTAAATGTCTCTCGTCGATTGTTATCAAGTCGTGAGATATCGCTACAGCAGAACGTATCCCTAAATGGTTAGGCGGATAGTTTGCGAGGGCGGTATAAAAAATATAGTACGTATCATCTATTTTTGTCACGCGGGGATCTTCGCACCCGTAGCGTTCCCAGTCTTCTTCTGGCGTGATAAAAGGGGTTCGCTCAGAAAAAGAAGTGCCATTTTTGCTCACTGCTTTTCCGATAACAGATAGCCGTAGCTTTCTATTTTTATAAATCTGCTCCGGCCCCATTGCTCGGTAGAAAAGAATATAATCCTCTTCCTTTTTTATGACCGTTCCATTAAACGCGGCATACCTTTCCCATACGTTATGAGGGTTTGGCTGAAGGATGGGATTTTGGGGAATGCGTGTGAGGGTCATTCGTTATATTAATAGTTTACTTCTCGAATGGTAATGGTGTGTAAATGAACTGGCTTTTTTGACTTGAGCTCTCTTAAAAATGTATCGAGATTGGCCGTTGCAACGCACACGACAGAGTCTGCGCCGCCGTAATATACAAGAAGTTCATTATCTTTTACCACTGCTCCACAAGGATAGGCTATGCCTGGCTTGAAGCCCACATTTTCATACTCTTCGGTGGGCCCTAAGATAGGCTCATCGGACCGATACAATACTTTTTCCGGGTGAAGCAAATCCAATAGCATCGCTCCGATATGATATTTGCTAGCATCCCGATCATCCACTCCGTAATAGATAAGAAGCCATCCATCTTTTGTTCTGATAGGAGGGGCTCCAGCGCCAATTTTACGACTATCCCATTTATCAGGGCGAATTTTAATTGAGTATTCTCCCTTGAGCCAGTTATGTTCTCCATCAAAATTAAGGTCATCAACATAGTCGATAAGAATATTAGGAAATATTCTATGGAAAAAAACATACTTCCCATTTACCTTCTCTGGAAGAAGACAGCCGCTCTTATCGATCACTCCTGGCTTGGAGAGAAGAACAGGCTTTGTCCAGTTCCATTTTTGATTGAGAAAGTCCTCCAGCGCAATAGAGGTGAGTGCAAGGCGAATTGAATTCCACCCATTGAAGGCCACATATGTCATATATACTCTCTCTCCCAAAAGGGTGACACGGGGGTCTTCACATCCTCCATATCCGCCTCCCGACATGAGATCGGGATTTGCCGAGCCGCTCGTATTGCTCTCAAAATCCATTTCTGGCTTATAGATTGGCTCAGAGAGACGCTTGTCTATTGATATTCCGTCCATGCTTACTGCATACCCAACTGAGGAAATATAATCAAATCCTTGAGCGCGATAGAGAATGTGCACTTTTTCGCCCGCATAGACAGCGGCGGGATTAAATGTAGTAAATGCTTCCCAATCGTTGTGCTCTTGAGGCGCGAGAATGGGATTGGTGATGTGCTTGTGCAATCGTAAAGATTTCTTGCTCAATTTCAGTGGATCATAGTTAAACCCAGAGAGTATCACGCCAAAAACGCCTTCCTTCTCCACGGACCAATAGGTAATGAGCTCCTCGTTGTGAAAAGCAACTCCAATAGGTTCTATTTTTTTACTGCGCCATGTATCTTCCTGTTTCCACACGGGTTTTTCAGTTTTCCAGAGTACTGTATGGGGATTATTTTTATCAAAAAAAGCTAAATGGGTGGCGTAATGGGTGATTTTATTTGTGATGTGACGCTCAAAATATACAAGAAGAATTCCGTTTGGGCGGTTAAATACCCCTCCAACTTCAAGAGGGGAAGATGCAATGAGTACTGGTCTTTTGGTTGACTTCCATTCTTTTCCTTTTTCAGAAAAAGCCACCTGTATGCTTCTGTCTCCAAAATACATTACCTGTTGATCTCCATAAAGAAAATGGGGCACTATCGCAGATCGGGAAAATCCCACTGGAGGAGTGTAGGGCGAGTGTTTTTTTGCTGTTTCAAATGAAAAACCATCATCGCTTATAGCTGTAATATCTTGTATGGCGAGATTATCCTTTTTTTGCAAAAGAAGATGAAATTGCTCATCTTTCTTCATAATACGAAGGTGAGCAAAAGAAGCAGATTCAATAAAAAAGCTTTTGAGCCGTTTTTTTAATTTTTCCAGATGTAATACGTTAGATTTCATGTGATAAGTACAATAAAAACACTTCAATGGAATTTACACCACTTATATTTCATAATATACTTTTTCTTTAAGAAGTGCATCTGTATTTTTTGAGAAATATCATTCGGTGGTATCTGTTTTGCTGACGAGTCAAGATGGATGGTGTATCGGTAAGAAAAAAAATTCATGAAAAAAAATAGGCTCAAACAACTATTAATTGCTTGAGCTTCAAAGAGCTTCTCATTTTCCCACATTCCTATTATATTTTTATTATAGATAGGATGTACAAGAATAGTCAAGAGGTTTTCCGAGCGATTTATATCCGCTCTACTCCTAGTGCAAAGCGCATATACGGACCCTCAATAGTAAGGGAACTATGTGAAAATGCGCTGTCAGGCACTCCCACATATCCGGTTTCCTGAAGCACGTCAAAGGCATCAACCCCCTCATAAAGGGCAATGTAGAGATACAAACCCGCTTGATTAAAGATGGGTTTATCTCCGTTAAAGAGGGGGAGTTTTCCCTTCTCTATCCTCTTTTTATCATTATTTTGCAACGTTTGAAGAAGATTTTTTTGTTGCGTTTTGTAATAGTTGTTTAGCACGTTTCTATCTTCTTGAGAAACATAATCCCAGATAGCCATAGCCTCCTGCTCCATAGGATAGGAGAGTCCAAGCTGAATATGTTTTGCAGCGGGGCTAAACTGAGCCGCAAGATCTTCATCTGGTGTTATCGCACATCCACACCGAAGGCCAGTTCTGCCAAATATTTTTGACATAGAATAGCTATCTACTCGTTTTTTATATGTTGACAAAACATGTGCTAGTTCATTATTTTTTTGTTCCTCTCCCGTTCCTAAATATGCAAAGTCATTCACCAAATAGACGTTATGTCTCTCAAGCACTTTCAATAGTTCTTCCACTTTTTTTGTGAGGGGGAAATTTGCGTTTGGATTTCCTATAGGGATAAAAATATATCCTTTGCATTCGGGATGATCGCTCAAGTATACATCTACATCTTTCATATCGGGGAAAAACCCTTCATGTGGTTTTGTTGCAACTTCAACGACAGAAAGGCCTGCATCTCTTGCCGCATCTCCCACCATGCGAAAGGCAGGATTGGGAAAATATACCGAAAACTTTTTGTCCGGCTCTTTAATCTGAAGATGCATGTGTATTGCGGTAAATACCCGAAGTAATGTGCCCGCTCCACCCTCTCCAATCATCGATTCTTGTACTTTATGAGATGTATACAAACCAAACTGATTTCCATATTCGATAAATCGCTGTCGCAGACCGATCCATCCCAGTGCTGCTAAATCATATCGATGAGGATCAAAATCTACTCCCGCCGTATAGAGCATAGCTTCGTATGCTTGTGCACGAGCCCCGATAGCAAGCCCCTTTCTGCCAAGAGGATCATAGCCCATCGCATCAACTACCGGCTGCGGCATGTTCTTGCCCGTTACGTCCCCGAGGGTGAGGTTTTTTAAGTGAGGATTAATCCCTTTTTCTATACAAGCCGCGACTATTTCATTATAAACTGCCATCATTGCCCGTATCACCGACCCGCCTCCTCCCTTACTATTTTTTATGCGCTGCTTTGCGCGAGCAACAATCTCAGTTGTCAAAGATCGCTCCAAAGCCTCATCATTTTTCAGTGCCCGGTTCTCCTTATCTTCTGGCAACGTACAAGGGGGGATGGCTTTTTTTCCCCGTAATTCTTGTGCTATTTTTTCTTCAATTATTCCAAGCGTCTCATCAGTATCTTCCTGGAGATACTTCATGAAAAGGCTTGCTCCATACGTCACATACATCTGAACATCATTACAAGACGCAAAACGCTGTGCCATCGCGTAAGCGGTAATGCCAATATATCGTTCCAAAGAATTAATCTGCTTGGAAGAGAGATTGTATGCCTTCCATGAAGTAGGGGGGAGAATTGTTTTTGTCACGTGAAGGATAGGATCTCCCAAAAAAGGCTCTCTGGGAGCTCTATCCAAAGCAGAAATAAGGGACTTTTTAAGTGAAATCATATGATTATTCTGTAATCACATATACTTTTTTTGGGACCGCTCCCGAAAAGTTCATTTTCCCATTTTCAAACGTCACGCTGTCTGCATGAAATCCATCCTTATGTTTTTGTATGATATCGTCTAATACCGCTTCCGCTTCTTTGTTGGCCTGCGCTACAATATTTCCCGGAATACTAATGGCTCCGATACGCACTGCTTGTGCATTGACGCTTACCTTATCATTCGCTACTGACCCCTTTCCCTTTACATAGAAGGGCACTTCAAATGGAGGAATAGAATATTTTTTCATAGCGTCCTTAATTTGTGTTTCAGAATAGCCCAATCCCATTGCATAGGGAATAGCTTTAGAGATAACAAGCAATGCCGATCCTTCAATCGTGCCGTCTGGATGAATAAGGATTTGAGCATTTTTCAGGGGATAATATTTCCAAGGGCGATTGTTTGAGTGAGCGGTGAGCTCTTTGCTGTCCATGGTAAAGGTGAGATCCTTTTTCCCTTCAAGAGTAAAGTCTTGTATTGTATCGGTGTTTTTCAGAGGTACCAGCTCGCTTCCTATTTTTGCAAATGCATTTTGAGAGTCTTGTTTTGTGATTCGTATGCCCAAGTCTTTTGGACCAGCCCCAACAAGCGATGAAAGCCCAGGAACCAATCCCATTATGGTGAGAACAATTAAAAGAATAAGAAAAGGAGTTAGTAGTATCCCCATAAGTATTTTTCCCATACCTGAAGTATACCAAAATCATGTCTAGACTACTGTAATAATTATTATTTGAGAAATAGTTCTGCGGGAAAGGAAGGGGATTTTTCAAAAGTAGAATCGGCAAATAGAACTAAGTATTCGAAAGAAAAGTGGGGAAGAAACGTCTTTGGAGACACAAAAAACAGGCTTGTTGCTAGAGCATCAGCTGTGATTGTTTTATCAGCGATGACCCAAGTAGCGACCACTTTTTCTGGAGAGGTAAGGGTGTGGGGATTCATTATGTGATGATACTCTCCCCATTTTCTTCTGCTCCCCGATGATGCGCATAAACTTATGTTACTGATGGTTGCTACGCCGATAGCCTGGCTCATATCGAAAGGATTTTCCAGCCCTACTCGAAGCGGCTCTTTACTTTCGTAGCGAATGTCTCCTCCTGCATCAATGCAATATGTAGCAACGCCATACTCTTTAATAAGCTCACTGACTAAATCTATAAGATATCCTTTTCCGGCAGCGCCAAAATCAATCGCTTGGGGCTTCTTAATTTTTACCTTGGGGTAGTGATAGTCGAATATTTCTTCCCATTGAGGAGGATGTTTCGCAGACCCTTTTTTGAATGAATAGAGCGCGTCATATCCCACATCAGTAAGAACTTGAGCAATAAAGGGAGTAAAGGCTCCTTGGGTAAGTTGATATAATTTTTCGTAAATCGAAAACAGGGGCTCTGCGTCAGGAGGGAGAGTAAATGTCCCTACTTGATTCAACATAATATTGATAAATGAATCAAAACGAAACCGGGAGTACAATCTCTCAAATTGCTCTATTCTTTCTTGAATAAGTCGCTGAAGATATTCATGTTTAGGGCGTGGTAAAGGGCTGTACAGGTCAATCCGCCATTTTGTACCCACTCCTTCAAACTCCATCGGCTTATTATGAATAATCATATTATGACTGCGCCTTTGCTTTTATTTTGTTAACAGCATCATTGAATCCTATGGGCGTAAGGGATGAGCCTGCGACTGTATTCAAATGTAAATCCTTAATATTTTTCCCTACAACAAGAGGTTTATAATTTTCTATAAACACTCCTTGCATGTAAACTGATTTTGGGTTCTCGGCTTTTGGGGTAACGTTTGCTTGGGTCACTACTCCGTCAGTTAATGTGAGAACGACATCGATTTGCTCCGTCCCAGCAGGAGACGTGTAGTCGCCCTTTTGCTCATAAACTCCATTTTTGTAATGCACCGGAATAGAGGTGGTTACTATTTTATTGACAATAACTTGCTTTATCTCTTTTTTCCCCTGAGAAGAGAAGGCGGCAACGCCGATACCTAAAATAACAATAAGAGCAATTACTAACAGACCGATATTTTTTGTATTCATAGAAATAAATAGGTAATTATTAATTCGTACTAATAGAGTATGAGTATAAAGAAGAAAATTTAGTTTGTCAATTCTAATACTAAAAGTATACAAGTATTATAATACTGGCAGGATAGGGTGGCATTTTTCTGAAAAGGAGTATAATAATATACATTACTTATTATTAGTAACCACTATGAATAAAAAAACACTTGTGTCTTTTGTTGGGATCTTGATTATCTTGGGTATTGGGGGGTTTGTTTTTCTCCAGCAAAAAAATAAAGAGGCTTCACTTCCTGTTAGCCCAGAAATAAAAAAAATGCAGCAAGAAGTAATTGCCAATTGCAAATATGATGCAGATTTCTGTAAATATGCCGCCAACGGCATTGTCGCCATGTCGGGCGGATATACCATGACGAGCGAATCGACGTTTGATGGGAAAAAATCAAAAATGGTCATGAAATCTGATGGAAAAGAAAACTCAGAATCAACCACCTATACAGATGGCAAAGAAGGGGGAAGCTTTGTCTCTTTGAATAAATCAACCTATATGAAAAATTCGGGGGAAAAAGAATGGACAGAATTTCCTCCCACAAAAGACGAAGCGGGAAAGCCAACTACCAACCTTTTTGATTTTGAAAGTCTCAAAAAAGAACTCGGAAATGTTACAAAAGAAATAGAAAATTCGCTCTTAGTTAAAAAAATAGGGACAGAGCCATGCGGAAAACTCACCTGCACTATTTTTGAAATCACTGAAAAAGTGACAAACTTTACTACAAAAATATGGGTAGATACAACAAACTTTTATGCGCGAAAAATGGAATCTAAGATGCAACAAGGAATAAGTACAATGACATTTGACTACGGACCAGTCACCATCACCAAGCCATCCCCCGTGAGAAAAATGCCAACATTTGATTCATCCGCTCTTCAAAATTCGGGAGCAACTATGAGTGCTGAAGAGATAAAAAATCTGATGAAAAATGTTCCTGGATCTGCTAATGGTTCGTCACCAGCAGTTGAGGAAACGCCGGCGGAGAACTAGCTAAGATCGGCAAAAGCATGTTATAGATCCTTCGCGGAGTTTACAGTGAGCCCTGGCCGAACTGCTCAGAATGACAATACATTTTGCAGCAAGTTGCGAGGTGTCTCGTGCAGATTGTGAATGTTTTGCGTCATTCTGAACGACGAGGTTTATACGTGAAGAATCTTACAGCGTATGTTTTAGAATCTTATACACGATATCATATGAATTTACAATTCCATAATTGGTCCCTGTCTTTAGATCTAATTGGCGGTCGTATCCAAGAACTTTCCCATGAGGGAGTAAATGTTTTTGGGACCTATGCCAGGATGAATGGAAAGATGGGAAATACGCATCTGTGTGTTCCTAGTTTTGATATAGAAGGACAAGAAAAATACAATCTTCCGTTTCATGGACTTGTCCGCACTATTCCATGGACTGTAAAAAATGCATCAGACTCATCGATTGTTATTTCATATATAACTACGCCATCAAATACCTATTCTGCAGAACTCTCTATTGAACAAACGTTCACTCTTAAGGAAACTTTCGTTCACTCGATACAAGTGGCGCATCTTCGGGGAGAGGCCGTTCCGCTTAATATCGGCGTTCATTATTATTGGGATACACCACAGGGCTGGGATAAGCTATCAGTCAACAGTCAGCAGTCAACGGAGGGCATTAAGTCGAATGGATATATGATATTAAAAGAAAAAAATATAATTGAATTTCCTCACGCGAGTTATGAGATGAAGTCCGATGGTTTTCATTCTGCAGCATTATGGACCAGTTTTAAAACAGACGAATCCGGGAAAAAAAGCTATAGTCGGGATTTTTGTTGCATTGAGCCTGTCATCGGCTGGCCTGGATATTTTGGAAGTGAAGAAAGTATGATGCGAAAGGGAGAACAAAAAACGGTTTCGATAGCGCTTGAAAAGCTTTGTGCCGGGGAGAGGACTTGAACCTCCAATCCCTTACGGGAACAGGTTCCTAAAACCTGCGCGTCTGCCAGTTTCGCCACCCCGGCAATACTAGTAAAACAATAGACAATTATACCACCTGTCCGCACTTCCTCTCATCATAATGGTATAATGAATTCTAGCATTTAATAAATCTTATTCTATTAATATGTCCTCAGAACCTCAATACAAACGTGTTCTTCTTAAATTAACAGGGGAGCTGTTTGGCCATCCCGAGTCTCACAAAGGTCTTGATTTTAATCAAATTCAAAAAATAGCCTCATATATTGTAGGTCTAAATAAAAGATCAGGTGTAGAAATAGCAATCGTTGTCGGAGCGGGGAACCTTTTTCGAGGAAGAGAAGTGGCAGATACGGGTGCCGATAAAGCAGCTGCCGACTACATCGGAATGTTGGGCACAGTGATGAACGCTCTTGCTCTTCAAGAAGAAATTGAGCGAGCAGGCGGCACGACTCGCGTGATGTCGGAAGTGGCAGTTATGTCGGTGTGTGAATCATTTGTGAGAAGAAAAGCCATTCGCCATCTGGAAAAGGGGAGAATCGTCATTCTTGCCGGAGGCACGGGAAGCCCTTTCTTCACCACCGATTCTGCTGCAGCGCTTAAAGCAGCTGAGCTTAATTGTAGAGTGGTCCTTAAGGGAAGTAATGTTGACGGCGTGTATACCTCAGACCCAAAGAAAAATAAAGATGCAAAGCTGTATACAAAGCTCAGCTATCAAGAAGCACTCGAGCAGGGATTGACTGTAATGGACAACACTGCCTTTGCCCTGTGTCAAAGAGAAAAAATCAAAGTAATCGTATTTAATCTAAATAATTTCGAAAATATTGAAAAGATAATTTACGGAGAGGCGATAGGAACGTTGGTTGAGTGATTAGTTGAAATCAGTAGTAAAAAACTTATAGTGATTTAGTTTATTTGTGCAATTAATAGCTATCTTTTCTCTCATATGTCATTGCGAGGTCCCAACTAAGTGGGGGGCGATTGCTTCGCGCGGCTTGTGCTGAGCTTGTCGAATGCGCTCGCACTGACATCTTATATACTATTTAGAGTGTTCTATGTTGTCTCTACTAATAGAGGAAATAAATTCATTCGCCAATCCTGAAAAAGCAAAGATTCTCCAACGATTCTTCAAAACAGGGAAGGGGGAGTATGCAGAGGGAGATATATTCTTAGGATTAGTTGTACCAGTTCAAAGAAAGATTGCACACCAATTTTCTGACATTACCTTAAACGACGTCTCAAAACTCCTTACATCACAAGCCCATGAACACCGCCTCATTGCGCTTTTTATTCTTATTGATAAATTAAAAAGGGGAGATGAGACCGTCAAGAAAAGCATATTTGATATTTACATGAGTAATACGCAGTATATAAATAATTGGGACCTCATTGATCTCTCTGCTCCCAGCATCGTAGGAGAGTATTTGAAGAGTAGACATTATACGACGTTATATACATTCGCAAAATCCAACTCGCTTTGGAAAAAAAGAATCGCTATGCTTGCCTCTTTTGCTGAAATAAAAGATGGGCGTTTTAATAGAGCGCTTGATATTGCAGAAATTCTCATCAATGATTCCCATGACCTTATTCATAAAGCGGTAGGGTGGATGTTGCGGGAAATAGGGAAACGGGGAGGTCTAAAAGAAGAGGAACTATTTCTTGATAAACATGCAGCGACAATGCCACGGACTATGTTGCGATATGCGATAGGGATATGAACCCTCCCAACTGTACCACAGGGTAAACTAAATAATTCTCCCCTTTAAAACGTTTTTCATCTTCACTAAGATAGAGTCATTATGATAGATACCAGTACAAAACCTAAGAGGAAGG
>Ga0194063_10002191_pt1 | contig 12265 bp, 9 predicted proteins | sample SepL3720m_MetaG_FD_155459 | JGI IMG/M metagenome (GOLD analysis project Ga0194063, IMG submission 155459) | Anoxic zone freshwater microbial communities from boreal shield lake in IISD Experimental Lakes Area, Ontario, Canada - Sep2016-L373-20m | ecosystem: Environmental > Aquatic > Freshwater >... | reverse complement strand
GAGGCCGTCAAGGGCACCGTCATCGAGGTCGTCAAGGGCGGCCTGATCCTCGACATCGGCCTGCGCGGGTTCCTGCCCGCCTCGCTGGTCGAGATGCGCCGGGTCCGCGATCTGCAGCCGTACATCGGCAAGGAGATCGAGGCCAAGATCATCGAGCTGGACAAGAACCGCAACAACGTCGTGCTGTCCCGTCGCGCCTGGCTGGAGCAGACGCAGTCGGAAGTTCGTAGCGAATTCTTGAACCAACTGGTCAAGGGTGCGGTCCGCAAGGGCGTGGTGTCCTCGATCGTCAACTTCGGCGCGTTCGTCGATCTCGGCGGGGTCGACGGCCTGGTGCACGTCTCCGAGCTGTCCTGGAAGCACATCGACCATCCATCCGAGGTTGTTCAGGTCGGCGACGAGGTCACCGTCGAGGTGCTCGACGTCGACATGGACCGCGAGCGGGTGTCGTTGTCGCTCAAGGCGACTCAGGAAGATCCGTGGCGCCACTTCGCCCGGACCCACGCCATTGGCCAGATCGTGCCGGGCAAGGTCACCAAGCTGGTGCCGTTCGGAGCCTTCGTCCGCGTCGAGGAGGGCATCGAGGGCCTGGTGCACATCTCCGAGCTCTCCGAGCGCCACGTCGAGGTTCCCGACCAGGTGGTCGGGGTCGGCGACGACGCCATGGTCAAGGTCATCGACATCGACCTGGAGCGCCGCCGGATCTCGCTGAGCCTGAAGCAGGCCAACGAGGACTACACCGAGGAGTTCGACCCGTCGAAGTACGGCATGGCCGACAGCTACGACGATGCGGGCAACTACATCTTCCCCGAGGGCTTCGACTCCGAAACCAACGAGTGGCTCGACGGCTTCGACAAGCAGCGCACGGAGTGGGAGGCCCGGTACGCCGAGGCTGAGCGCCGGCACAAGATGCACACCACGCAGATGGAGAAGTTCGCCGCGGCCGACGCCGCTGCGGCCGAGGAGCGCCCGTCCGGGACGACTTCGTCCAGCACGCCTGGTGCCGAGGAGACCGGCGGCTCGCTGGCCAGCGATGCCCAACTGGCGGCGCTGCGCGAGAAGTTGGCCGGCAACTCCTAACCGTTTCCTTCTAGAGTGACACCACGCACCGGGATTTCCACTGGCCCGGTGCGTGGCGTCGTTATGGGGCTGCCATGCTGCGTATCGGCCTGACCGGTGGAATCGGCGCCGGAAAATCCACCGTGTCAAGGGCTTTCGCCGAGTGGTGGTGTGATCGTCGACGGCGATGTCATAGCCCGCGAGGTGGTGCAGCCCGGTACGGAAGGCCTCGCCGCGCTGGTGGAGCATTTCGGCGACGGCATCCTGCTCCCCGACGGCGCGCTGAACCGGCCCGCGCTGGCCGCGATCGCGTTCAGCGCCGAGGACAAGCGGCTCACACTCAACGGCATCGTGCACCCACTGGTGGCCCGCCGCCGATCGGAGTTGATCGCGGCCGCCGTCGAGGACGCGGTGATCGTCGAGGACATCCCCCTGCTGGTCGAATCCCAGATGGCACCGATGTTCCCGTTGGTGGTGATCGTCCACGCCGACCCGGAGGTCCGGGTGCGGCGACTGATCGAGTACCGCGGTTTCAGTGAGGACGACGCCAAAGCCCGAATCGCCGCCCAGGCCACCGAGCAACAGCGGCGCCGGGTCGCCGACGTCTGGCTGGACAACGCCGGCAGCGAAGGCGAACTCACCGAACGCGCCCGCGAACTCTGGTTCAGCCGGGTCCTGCCGTTCTCCCACAACGTCGGCACCCGCACGCCCGCGGACGACCCCACCGGACTGGTTGCCGCCGACCCGACGTGGACGGATCAGGCTCGACGCGCCGTTGCCCGGCTGGATACCGCCTGCGGGCATCGGGCGACGCGTATCGACCACATCGGGTCCACCGCGGTGGCCGGGATGGACGCCCGCGACATCATCGACGTCCAAGTCACCGTCGCGTCGATGGAGGTCGCCGACGAACTCGCCGGGGATCTGCTGCGGGCCGGTTATCCGCGGGTCGGCGCGATCACCGCGGATCACCGGTTCGACGGCTCAACAGTGTTATGGCCCAAGCGCTTTCACGCCTCGGCTGATCCCGGCCGGCCGACGCACGTGCACATCAGAGCCGACGGGGAGCCCAACCAGCGGTTCGCGCTCCTGTTCGTCGACTGGCTCGAGGCCAACCCCGCCGCGCGCGCCGACTATCTCGCGGTCAAGCGCGAAGCGGACTCCGGTGCGATCGGCCGCTGGTTCTCCGACGCCTATCCGCGGGCCTGGGCGTGGGCCGATGCCACCGGGTGGTCGCCGGAAACGGTCAGCTGACCAGCATCCCCGGGTCTAGCGGTGCCTCGGTCTGCGGCGGGACGTCAAGCGGTGGGACGTCAAGCGGCAGTGAATCAAGCGGCGGGGCCTCGCCCGGCGGCGCATCGGTCGGCGGTACGGCCGCCGGGTCGACGGGCGCCGGTACGGCCGCCGGGTCAACGGGCGCCGGTACGCCTGCCGGAGTGGCCGGTGCCGGAGCACCCAGTGCGTTGCTCAGCGGGGCGCCGCACACGATCGCACCGTAGTCAGGGTCATCCTTGGCCGGGGTTAACCGCGGGCCGATGAACTGGCTGGCCTGGACGAGCAGTTGATCGTCCACCAGGATCTCGCAGTGCAGGTTGGCCGAGTACGGCCATTGGATCGAGATCCGCATCCCCGCTTCGGCGGGGTTCGTCAACACCCCGGTGGTCTCGAACGTCCGGCCGGGCAGCATCGTCGGGTCGGCGCTGTTGACCTGCGCGTCGTTGATCCGGTAGGTGATCAGCGCCCCTCGGGCGACTCCGTCCACCCGGGCCCGGTAGATCACATTGTGCTGCTGGGGCACCGGGTCGTCGGCGGTGGCGACGGCGGGAGTCAGCAGCGCCAGCGTCGCGGCGGTACCTGCCGTTATCGAAGGTCGCTGGCGTCCCACGGGGGAGCAGATTACGCCTATCGCCAGCGCAACTCCACGCCGGTGCTGACCAGCCAGGCGTTCAGATCGTGGCCGTGCGCGGCCAGGCCCGCGACTGTAGCGAAAGCGGTGCGCAGCGCCTCCTCGGTCGCCTCGGTCGACAGCAACCCGTGGTGGTGAGCCTCGAGCAGCTCATCGACGTCGACCAGTTCGGTACCGCGCCCGGTGCGGACCACCAGGTCCAGGTAGTGGTCCTCGGTCTGCCACCGGTCGGAGCCGACGGTGATGGTTCCCACGTCGAGGTAATGGTCCTGCTCGCGCTCGTAGTCGGGGTTGAAGTGAAAGACGTTGGCGCGCAGGCCCAGAGCGGGGAGCAACCAGGACTCGAGGTAGTGGAACTGAACCCGGCCCGGGGTCGGCCGCGCCATGTAGAGGCCCCACGGACACAACCGGTACTCGTCGACGGACCGCACGAACCCTTTCGGGTCGGTGTTCGTGCGCGCGACGAGGTCGAAGGTTTCATGTTTGGGCGGGTGCATGGTTGTCGTCCTTCCCGCCGGCCGCCTGCCGGTTCGCGGCCAGATTAGGGTAGGCCGCGGCCAGGCTACCTGGGCAAAGGTCGCCGCACCGGTGGATGTCACCCGGCACCTTTAGGGTGGTGTCATGGCTTTTGCGACCGAGAAGCCGGTCATCGCGCATTCGGAGCACCGGGCTGTCGAGGACGTGGTGCGTACCGGTCCGCAGTTCGAGGTGGTCAGCGAGCACCAGCCGGCCGGGGATCAGCCCGCCGCGATCGCCGAACTGGAGCGCCGGATCCGGGCCGGGGAGCGCGATGTGGTCCTGCTCGGTGCCACCGGCACCGGCAAGTCGGCCACCACGGCATGGCTGATCGAGCGACTGCAGCGGCCCACCCTGGTGATGGCCCCCAACAAGACGCTGGCCGCGCAGCTCGCCAATGAGTTACGGGAGATGTTGCCGCACAACGCTGTCGAGTATTTCGTCTCCTATTACGACTACTACCAGCCTGAGGCTTACATCGCGCAGACCGACACCTATATCGAGAAGGACAGCTCGATCAACGACGATGTCGAGCGGCTGCGCCATTCGGCCACCTCCAACCTGCTGTCGCGGCGCGATGTGGTCGTCGTGGCGTCGGTGTCGTGCATCTACGGCCTGGGCACGCCGCAGTCCTACCTGGACCGATCGGTGGAACTCCAGGTCGGCAGCGAGGTGCCCAGGGATGCACTGCTCAGGCTGTTGGTTGACGTCCAGTACGACCGCAACGACATGTCATTCACCCGCGGCACCTTCCGGGTGCGCGGCGATACCGTGGAGATCATCCCGTCGTACGAGGAATTGGCCGTCCGGATCGAGTACTTCGGCGACGAGATCGAGGCCCTGTACTACCTGCACCCGTTGACCGGCGACGTGGTCCGCAAGGTCGACTCGGTGCGGATCTTCCCAGCCACCCATTACGTTGCCGGCCCGGAGCGGATGGCGGCCGCCATCTCGACGATCGAGGACGAACTCGCGGCACGGCTGGCCGAACTCGAACGGCAGGGCAAGCTCCTGGAAGCCCAGCGGCTCCGGATGCGCACCAACTACGACATCGAAATGATGCGTCAGGTCGGGTTCTGCTCGGGCATCGAGAACTACTCCCGCCACATCGACGGCCGCGAGGCCGGCTCGGCCCCGTCGACGCTGCTGGACTATTTCCCGGAGGACTTCCTGCTCGTCATCGACGAGTCCCATGTCACCGTTCCCCAGATCGGCGGCATGTACGAGGGCGACATGTCCCGCAAGCGCAACCTGGTGGAGTTCGGCTTCCGGCTGCCCTCCGCCGTCGATAACCGGCCGCTGACCTGGGAGGAGTTCAGCTCCCGGGTCGGGCAGACGGTGTATCTGTCGGCCACCCCGGGGCCCTATGAGCTGGCCCAGACCGGTGGCGAGTTCGTCGAGCAGGTGATCCGGCCGACCGGGTTGGTCGACCCACAGATCGTGGTCAAGCCGACCAAGGGCCAGATCGACGATCTGATCGGCGAGATCCGGGCCCGGGCCGAGCGCGATGAGCGGGTCTTGGTCACCACGTTGACCAAGAAGATGGCCGAGGACCTCACCGACTATCTGCTCGACATGGATATCCGGGTGCGGTACCTGCACTCCGAGGTCGACACCCTGCGCCGGGTAGAGCTATTACGTCAGTTACGCCTCGGCGAGTACGACGTGCTGATCGGCATCAACCTGCTGCGCGAAGGACTGGACCTTCCCGAGGTGTCGCTGGTCTCCATTCTCGACGCCGACAAAGAAGGCTTCCTGCGATCGGCCCGCAGCCTCATCCAGACCATCGGGCGAGCGGCCCGCAACGTCTCCGGTGAAGTTCACATGTACGCCGACAAACTCACCGACTCGATGAAACAGGCCATCGAGGAGACCGATCGCCGACGGGCCAAGCAGGTCGCCTACAACGAAGAGCGCGGCATCGACCCGCAACCGTTGCGCAAGAAGATCAACGACATCCTCGACCAGGTGTACCGCGAAGCCTCGGATACCGACGCCGCCGACGCCGCCGACGCCGTTGACGTCGGGGGATCAGGCCGCAATTCCTCCCGCGGCCGCCGCGCTCAGGGGGAGCCCGGCCGCGCGGGCAGCGCCGGCATCATCGAAAGCCGTGACGTGTCATCCATGCCGCGAGCTGAACTCGCCGACCTCATCAAGGATCTCACCGCACAGATGATGTCGGCGGCCCGCGATCTTCAGTTCGAACTGGCCGCGCGCCTTCGCGATGAGATCGCCGACCTCAAGAAGGAACTACGTGGCATGGACGCCGCGGGCTTGAAGTGAGCCCACCTGCGCTGCATAGGACGATGCCGCCGGTCTGAAGATGCCGCCGCTCTGAAGAGCGGTTTCCCCACCCGGGCGGTGTAACCGTGACGCTACCGCTTGGCCACGGTTCGGTAACCCCCCGATTCGCCTCCCCGCCAGGGTCTTACAGGTCTGTAGTTTCGCCTCAGACCTCAAACACGGAATGGAAAAAACCATGTCAAGGACCACCACTCGGTTCAACGTCACAGTCGTTGTCAGCCTTGGGTTGTGCGGAGCCGCCATGGCTTTGAGCCCGGATGCGGCCGCCGGCCCGCTGAAAACGGGCGGATACGCCTGCGTCCAGGACTCAGCCGGTGCAGCAGCGCCGGCAGTTGCAGACGGCCCACTGGGCGGCGCCGCGGGTTGCGCCGGCGCTCCCGTCGCCGACATGGCCGGTGTTCCGATGGCTCTGCCCGGGCCGGTGCCGGTGGCCGGCGCGCTGCCGATCGGCGTTGTCGGATCGATTGCTTCCGTGCCGGTGGGTGTGCCTCCGGTTCCGTTGGGTGTGCCTCCGCTTCCGGTGGGTGTGCCTCCGGTTCCGGTGGGTGTGCCGCCGGTTCCGGTGGGTGTGCCGCCGGTTCCCGTTGGTGTGCCGCCGGTTCCGGTGGGTGCTCCGGTGGTGCCGATGGGTGCGCCGATTCCGGTCGGTGCTGCTGCGGTGGGTGCGCCCGTGGTTGCTCCGGTGCCGGGCGCTCCGATCGTTGACATGGCCGGCGTCGGAGGTAAGGGCGTGCCGACTGGTCCGCCTCCTGCCGGCGAACCCGTACCCGGCCAGCCGATCATTCCCGGGCCGTCGGCCGCGGGCGGTATCTAACAAAGCTGAAGGCTGATCCAACGACGACTTCGTCATCTCAACGGGAGTCGTCATCTCAACGGGAGTCGTCATCTCAATGGGAGTCGTCATTTCAATGGGAGTAGGAGCGATGCGAGCGCTTGTTCGGTGTGTTGTGGTGATGATCGCGATCGTTGCGAGTGTGTCCGCGGGGCCGGCCGCGGTAAGCCAGGCAGCGGCGCACCAGGGTTTCGACATCGCGTCGATTCGCCCGGCGCCCGGCACCGTCGTGGGTGTGGCGCACCCGGTCGTGGTGACCTTCACGGCGCCCGTCGCCAACCGCCTCGCGGCCGAGCGCACCATCGACATCACCTCGGCGCCCACGATGACGGGGACGTTCCAATGGCTCGACAACAACGTCGTCCAATGGGTGCCCGATGGATTCTGGCCGGCGCACAGCACGGTGGCGCTCTCGGTGGGCGGACGTCAGACGAATTTCGCGACGGGCCCCAAAGTCCTTGGGATTGCCAGCATTGCGGATCACACGTTCACCGTGACCATCGACGGCGTCCAAGTGGGACCGCCGTCGTCGCTACCGGCGCCGCACCACCGACCCCACTGGGGGCAGGCGGGGGTCTTCCCGGCCTCGATGGGCAGGCCGGAGTACCCGACTCCGGTCGGCATCTACCCCGTCCTGTCCAAGGAACGAGGGGTGGTGATGGATTCGAGCACGGTCGGCATCCCGGTCAACAGCCCGGATGGTTATCACCTCACGGTGGATTACGCCGTCCGGTTCACCAGCCGTGGCCTCTTCGTGCACTCGGCCCCCTGGGCCGTCAACTCACTGGGGAACGCCAATGTCAGCCACGGCTGCGTCAGCCTGAGCCTCGAGGACGCCGAATGGTACTTCGACACGGTCAACATCGGCGACCCCGTGATAGTGCGGCAGAACAGCCTCGAAGTTTCCTCGGAACCGAAGACGACAATCGCGTACTGAGCCCTGCGCCAACGTCTACATGGACTACCTGTGCCGTCGCCGACGTGGCCGACCGCTACACCGCACCATGTCGTGGAACGCCGGCAGTTCAGCTTCGCTCAGGTCGCCGAATCGATTCGGTAGCCCGCGCAACGGCCGTTTCCGCTTGTCGTGACGCATCCGACCTCTGGTCCGTCGGCGCCCCGTGTCGCCAAACGCACCCTGCCGACGTGGCCGAGGCGTTACTGTTCGCGTTGGCGCTGCAACGGATGCACTGGAGGGTACGAATGGGCGGTTACACCACCGTGGTCGTCGGAACAGACGGCTCGGACTCGTCGCTTCGTGCGGTTGACCGGGCCGGGCAACTGGCCTCCGGACCGGACGCGAAGGTCATCGTCGCGACCGCCTATCTGGAAAACCCGGAAGACGCCCGGGCCGCCGACGTGCTCAAGGACGAGGGCTACAAGGTGACGGGCACCGCCCCGATCTACGACATCCTGCGTGATGCCGCGGACCGGGCGAGAGCTGCCGGCGCCCCCAACGTCGAGGAGCGGGCCATCAAGGGCGCCCCCGTCGACGCCCTCGTCGACCTCGCCAACGAGGTCGGAGCCGACCTGCTGGTGGTCGGCAACGTCGGCCTCAACACCATCGCCGGCCGGCTGCTGGGCTCGGTCCCGTCGAACGTCGCCCGCAAGTCCAAGACCGACGTCCTGATCGTCCACACCACCAGCTAGGACCGCCGGGTTCGCTCACGCGACGATCAGTGGAGCCGACCTCTATGACCACGTGAACCGGGCGGATGACCACATGAACCGGGCGGCAATCATCGGGTGCCCGCCCTGGCTCCGGGGCCAGGGGTTGGTGTCAGGGCCCCGCGGACCGATTACCCGCCGGCGGAGTCGTTGCCGGTGAACACCTCTTTGACCTTGCCAACGGCGTGGGTGGCGATGTCCATGGAGTCCTCCACGATGGCACTCGCGCCACCGGCGATGTCGCCCTTCACGATGTGGCCGGCATCCTCGACGATGTCGGCGGCCTTCTCAACGGCATGGCTCGCGATGTCCCTGGCCGCGTTGATTGCATTTTTGGGGTCAAAGCCCATCGAAGCCTCCTGTTGTCTGTGGGTCTTGTCTCGACGGTAGACCTCGACGTGGGTCGGTGTAAGCGGGTACGCGAATTGGCCCACGAGGCCGTCGTCGCCGGCTCCAAAGATCGGGTCGTCAAGTCCTCGTGATGCTTCGTCGTTTCGATCCAGGCGATGGCGACCGGGTTGGCGACGTTGGTCTGGTGATGCCGACCGACGCGATGCGCGGGGATTAGGCCCCTACCACCCTCGCTCGCGCCACTCGGCCAGGTGCGGCCGCTCGGCACCCAGCGTGGTGTCATCCCCGTGGCCCGGGCAGACGACCGTCTCGTCGCCGTAGACGTCGAAAACGCGGCCGGCGACGTCGTCGAGTAGTTGCTCGAAACCGCCTGGCTCCCAGGTCTTTCCGACGCCGCCGGGGAACAGGCAGTCCCCGCTGAACAGCTGCACCGCCGTCCGTTCTCCGGACGGCCGCAGCGCCAGCGCCACCGATCCGGGCGTGTGCCCGCGCAGGTGGATCACGTCGAAGGTGAGGTCACCGACCGACAGGGTGTCCCCGCCGGCCAGGAACTTACTCGGGGTCACCGGCAGCGGTTCGGCGTCGAGTTCATGGGCGGCGGTGGGCGCACCACTGGACTCGGCCACGGCCGCCAGCGCCTGCCAATGGTCGAAGTGCTGGTGCGTGGTGACGATCAGCGCCAGTTTGGGGGCGTACTCGCCGACGAGTTCCACCAACAGTTCGGGGTCATTCGCGGCGTCGATGAGCAACGATTCCCCGGTCTTCGCGCAGGTGACCACGTAGGCGTTGTTGTCCATCGGACCCACCGACATCTTGACTATGCCGACCCCCGGAAGCGTGCGCCGGGCAGCGGTCTGCGTTTCGACGTGGCCGGTATAGGTGTCAGCCACAGTGATCGTCATGAGGCCACGGTACTGCCGTCGCTGCGGGCACATAGCATGGGCGCGTGGCTGACCGGTTGATCGTCAAGGGCGCGCGCGAACACAACCTTCGCAGCGTCGACCTCGACCTTCCCCGCGACAGCCTGATCGTCTTCACCGGGCTGTCCGGATCCGGCAAATCCTCGCTGGCTTTCGACACCATCTTCGCCGAGGGCCAGCGCCGCTACGTCGAGTCGTTGTCGGCCTATGCCCGGCAGTTTCTCGGCCAGATGGACAAGCCCGACGTCGACTTCATCGAGGGGCTGTCCCCGGCGGTGTCGATCGACCAGAAGTCCACCAACCGCAACCCACGCTCCACCGTGGGCACCATCACCGAGGTCTACGACTACCTGCGACTGCTCTACGCCCGGGCCGGTACCCCGCACTGCCCGGTGTGCGGGGAGCACATCGCACGACAGACCCCACAACAGATCGTCGACCAGGTGCTCGCGATGGAAGAGGGCACTAAGTTCCAGGTGCTGGCTCCGGTGGTGCGTACCCGTAAGGGCGAGTTCGTCGACCTGTTCGACAAGCTGAACACCCAGGGGTACAGCAGGGTGCGGGTCGACGGCGTGGTGCACCCGCTGACCGAGCCGCCCACGCTCAAGAAGCAGGAGAAGCACGACATCGAGGTGGTGGTCGACCGGTTGACGGTGAAGGCCAGCTCCAAACAGCGGCTCACCGATTCGGTGGAGACCGCCCTCGGTCTCGCCGACGGGATCGTGGTGCTGGACTTCGTCGACCGCGACGAGCACGACCCACATCGTGAGCAGCGTTTCTCCGAGAAGCTGGCGTGCCCCAACGGTCACCCCCTGGCGGTGGATGACCTTGAGCCGCGGTCGTTTTCGTTCAACTCTCCCTACGGCGCCTGCCCGGAGTGCAGCGGCCTGGGTATCCGCAAGGAGGTCGACCCCGAACTGGTCGTACCCGACCCGGATCTGACCCTGTCCGAGGGGGCGGTGGCCCCGTGGTCGATCGGACACAACTCCGACTACTTCACCCGCATGATGGCCGGCCTCGGCGAGATCATGGGCTTCGACGTCGACACACCCTGGAAGAAGCTGCCTGCCAAGGCGCGTAAGGCGCTGCTGGAGGGTTGCGACGAGCAGGTGCACGTGAAGTACCGGAACCGGTACGGCCGCACCCGTTCGTACTACGCCGACTTCGAGGGTGTGATGGCGTTCCTGCAGCGGCGCATGGAGCAGACCGACTCGGAGTTGATGAAGGAGCGCTACGAGGGCTTCATGCGCGATGTTCCGTGCCCGGAGTGCGACGGCACCCGGCTCAAGCCGGAGATCCTGGCCGTCACCCTGACCGCCGGTAGCCACGGCAAGAAGTCCATCGCCGACGTGTGCGAGTTGTCCATCGCCGACTGCTCGACGTTCCTCAACGAACTGACCCTGGGCCAGCGCGAGGCCGCCATCGCAGGGCAGGTACTCAAGGAGGTCCAGTCCCGGCTCGGCTTCCTGCTCGACGTCGGCCTGGACTACCTGTCGCTGGCGCGGGCCGCGGGCACGTTGTCCGGCGGTGAGGCGCAGCGCATCCGGCTGGCCACTCAGATCGGCTCCGGTCTGGCGGGCGTGCTCTACGTCCTCGACGAGCCGTCCATTGGTCTGCATCAGCGCGACAACCGCCGGCTCATCGAAACTCTGACCCGCTTAAGGGATTTGGGTAACACGCTGATCGTCGTCGAGCACGATGAGGACACCATCGCCCACGCCGACTGGGTCGTCGACATCGGACCGGCGGCCGGCGAGCACGGCGGCCGCGTGGTGCACAGCGGGACCTACGCGGACTTGCTGACGAATCCGGACTCGATCACCGGGGCGTTCCTGTCGGGCAAGCTGAGCATCGAGGTGCCGGCCATCCGGCGTCCGGTGGACCGCAAGCGGCAACTCACCGTGGTCGGTGCCCGTGAGCACAATCTGCGGGAGATCGACGTCGCGTTCCCGCTGGGCGTGCTGACCTCGGTCACCGGGGTGTCCGGGTCGGGCAAGTCCACCCTGGTCAACGACATCCTGGCCACGGTGCTGGCCAACAAGCTCAACGGCGCCCGACAGGTGCCCGGCCGCCACACCCGGATCACGGGACTGGAGCACGTCGACAAACTCGTGCGGGTGGACCAGTCGCCCATCGGTCGCACACCGCGGTCCAATGCGGCCACCTACACCGGCGTGTTCGACAAGATCCGCTCGTTGTTCGCCGCCACCACCGAGGCCAAGGTCCGCGGCTATCAGCCCGGCCGGTTCTCGTTCAACGTCAAAGGCGGCCGCTGCGAGGCCTGTTCGGGTGACGGAACCATCAAGATCGAGATGAACTTCCTGCCCGACGTTTATGTTCCCTGCGAAGTGTGCAACGGCGCCCGCTACAACCGCGAGACTCTCGAGGTGCACTACAAGGGCAAGACCATCTCCGAAGTGCTCGACTTGTCCATCGAGGACGCCGCGGAGTTCTTCGAGCCGATCAGCAGCATCCATCGCTATCTCAAGACCCTCGTCGACGTCGGTCTGGGTTATGTGCGACTCGGCCAGCCTGCACCCACGCTCTCCGGCGGTGAGGCGCAGCGGGTGAAGTTGGCGGCCGAACTGCAGAAGCGCTCCACCGGGCGCACGGTCTACATCCTCGACGAGCCGACCACCGGTCTGCATTTCGAGGACATCCGAAAACTGCTGAAGGTCATCAACGGCCTTGTCGACAAAGGCAATTCGG
>Ga0194063_10002190_pt1 | contig 12268 bp, 13 predicted proteins | sample SepL3720m_MetaG_FD_155459 | JGI IMG/M metagenome (GOLD analysis project Ga0194063, IMG submission 155459) | Anoxic zone freshwater microbial communities from boreal shield lake in IISD Experimental Lakes Area, Ontario, Canada - Sep2016-L373-20m | ecosystem: Environmental > Aquatic > Freshwater... | reverse complement strand
TTCCAAACCCCTATATTTCTATAGTCTAGCTGGCGCCTTTGGCACTTTTTTAATAGAGAAATACGGAAAGGAAAAATTTAAAGAATTATACGAAAATACCAGTAGGGAAAAAAGTAAAGAGGAAAATATCGGGGTTTTTGATGAAATTTACGGTTCTGTAAATAGTTTGGAGGATGAATTTAAGATATCATTTAAATAATGTGCATTTGAGTAAAAGACAAAATGTAGTAAAATAGTCACATGCATGTTCGGTATAAAAAGGCGTTCACATTAGTCGAGGTTTTTGTGGTTATGTCTATAATCACATTTCTATTCAGTATAATCATTGTGTCTCTTAAGTCTGCCAGAACCGCCGCCGTTTTAGCATCAGCAAAAATCTTCGAGGCTACTAATAACCGCGCTTTCGGCGGGACGGCCATAGTGAACTGGGATTTTAATAATCCGGTAAACGGCAGTGGTAATACGGCAACCATAGCGGATATGTCGGCGAGTGGGAATGATTTAATCGTGACGGATAAAAGCCAGCTAGATAGTTCTAATACCTTTAATGGCAGTGGTTATTCATTAAAATGCGCAGGAACTTGTCCTGTAACAAATCCTATTGTCTTAAAATTACCCACGGGATTTAGAATGGGGAATACTGTTAACGCAATGACTATTTCAGCTTGGTGTAATATGTCATCTACTGTAAATCAAGATATTTTTTATATAAATAGTAATAGCAACTTCAGATTTTTAGCTTATAGTGGTCAACTTTATTTGAACTTTTTTGATGCATTAAGTACTTTGCAATCAAAAGTTATTTTGCCTAATTTTACTACAGCTACATGGCATCATTTTGCCTTTTCCTATAAAACGGGTGTAGTCAATGTTTATATTGATGGGAAATTATCCGCCACCTATTCGGCGGGCTTAAGTAACTTTAACGATAGTAACTTTTATTTAGCAAATGGACTTAGCACTGGTTCATTTAACATTGATGATATTACGATATTTAGTGAATCATTAACCGCTGAAAATGTGCAAAAGATGTATGCGGAAGGACTGCCAAAGCATACGTTTGCGAAAAATGATTAAACTAATGAATTTGCCGAAATTAAAAAATCTTTCCAGTCAATGTGCAAAAGAGTATATTTGCGCCTATGAATAATCCAGTCATAAATATTAACTTTAATAAGTTTTTAGATCCTGTTTTTACTGGCTGGATAATGGCGCAGGAGAAGTACAAAGATTGGACTCCTCTTTCTACTCCAGAAGTTCTTAAAAAAGTTGAGAATTATAAAGAATTATGGAGCAAATATAATGAGAAAATATTAAACGGATTAGTAGATATAACGGGGTTAAAATTTAGCAGAAATTATTTTGATATACATATCGTCACAGGTAACCCACGTCCATTTAGTAGTCCTATAGTCATGAAAAGTACGTATGATGACATTAGTTTCATAAATACACTAACACATGAATTAGTACATTGTCTTTTTATGGATAATAAAAAAGAACTAGGTAGCGTGACGATCTATGAGCATGAAAATAAGACTACTTCAACACATGTGATGGTTCATGCAATACTAAAGTCAATCTATCTAGACGTATTAAATGAACCCGAACGCCTAGAAAAAAATATTTTAGAATCCTCTAATTCAAATTTGGGATACAAAGAAGCATGGCAAGTCGTTGAGAAAGTGGGATATAAAAAAATATTGGATAAATTAAAAAAGTCACCTTCACAGTGAAGGTGGCCCAATGTATCTTATCGGAGGTGTGTCTACGGAGAGGATTCCTCGCCGTAATCATCCTCGACAGATTCATTGTCATCTGCGCGACATACTGGCGGACGAAATTTTCCAGACGTCACACTGGTATGAGTCTCATTAGTCTTTAACATAATTTTGACCTAGAGATTTATTTTGTAACGAACCGATCTGCCACACAGCAGGAGTTCTCCCTCATTTGAGGTGTTAAAAATAGACTTGTCCAGAGTTCATGTTAACACTTATTGCGGTTAAAGCTAATTCATTATATATTTCGATGTATGCAAATGAAACCGTCAATTTTAATAATTCCAGGATACGGGGGGAAACCTAGGGACAAAATGTCTTTGCGTTTTAAAAGAAGTCTAGAAGGTAAGTATAATGTGTACATTTTTTCTCCAGATTGGAAGAAAAGATCTATAAATTTATGGATTAATCAAACAGAAAGCTTTGTAAAGAAAAACAATCTTTTTAATTCTGTAATTTTTGCTCATTCTCTGGGCGGAATGATTGCGGTTTGTGCAAAGATACGTCCTAGAAAATTATTGACAGCATCACTTTCGCCTTATTTTAAGGATGATTTGCCGTTTCTGGATAAGACAGATAGAAACTTTTTTGGCAAAAAGATGCTAAAGGAATTAGGGGAGTTAAGGATTATTAATAAGCCAAACATTTCTTTTGCTGGCAGTTCGGAAGGCGAAGACGTGAAAAAATATTCAAATAGAATAGTGGAGGGGGCGGGACATTTGCCTGTGGGAAAGTATTTTAAGGAAATTATTAAAGAATTGATGAAGTAGAATGGAAAAGCAAAACCTCCCGACATATAAGCACGACTTTTTAAATGAAAAAAGATGGCTCGTTCGTGAGTCGGAGCATTATGTTTTTCATTATTTTTCTGGATCTGAGGCTGAGAAAGATATTAATATGATAGAGGCAAAACAGGAATCCGCTTTCGTGAAGATTCTGGCTTTTTTGGAAGTAGAGGATCCGAAAAGAAAAATAGAGTATTATTTTTATCCTGATGAAAAGATAAAAACGGAGCTTATGGGTGATGACTGGTATGCGCAGTCTATTAGGGATGAGTTCAGGATTCATGTTCTATATACGAAAGATATAAAACCGATAGGTGAGCATGAAGATACCCATCTTTTATCTTTGCCTTGGGGGATTTCCATAGGTTTCTTTCAGGAAGGCTTAGCGGAATTTATGGTCGGACATGCTTGGGATAATAAACCACATGCTTTTTATGTTAAAAAAGGATATGAAGATGGCTTATATCCTCCCATTTCTGATTTTTTTGAACATAGTGCTTGGCTAAAGACAGATGATTCCAAACCCCTATATTTCTATAGTCTAGCTGGCGCCTTTGGCACTTTTTTAATAGAGAAATACGGAAAGGAAAAATTTAAAGAATTATACGAAAATACTAGCCGAGAAAAAAGTAAGGCGGAAAATATTAAGGTTTTCGATAAGATTTACGGCTCGATAAATAGTTTTGAGTTTGAGTATAGTGTAAAAAGTAGTAAAATGATGTGATGAGCGTTCGGTATAAAGAGGCTTTTACTCTTATAGAGGTTTTCGTTGTTATGTCTATAATAACATTCCTCTTTAGTATAATACTCGTTTCTCTTCAGTCGGCTAGGACTAACGCTGTCTTTGCCTCTACGAAAGTTTTTTCAACGACAAATGATAGGGCATTCGGTGCGTCAGCCATCGCCCTTTGGGATTTCGACACCGTCACCATTAACGGTTCGCAAGCGACCATTTTCGACTCTTCAGGTAGCGGAAATAATCTAATTATAACTGATAAAAGTAAATTAGATTCTGTTAATACTTATAATAGCAAAGGGAATTCATTGAATTGTAATGCTTCATGCGGAGTTCAGGGGGGATATATAACATTAAAGTATCCTGCTAATTTTATGACGCCAGGCGCTCTGTGGGAATATAAGGTTAGTGCTATAACATCTTCCGCATGGGTTTACTTTAATACAAAGTCAGCCACTAACTTTGTACTAAATGTAACTAATCACCCCGGTTTTTCTTTTAAGGCAGATGCTAATGACCTTAATTTCCAATTATTTAACGGTTCAGGGGCATTTAACTATAATATATTTCCTATATGGAAAAATTACACTACAGGGAGCTGGCATCATATAGCCGCATCATATAAAAATTACACAGCCACTGTTTATTTAGACGGAAAGGCTGTCGGTTCATATGCCGGTAATATGGATAATGATTTCAATGCTCTTTTTTACTTAGCTTGGGATAATAACGATGCTCTAAGTGTAGATGATGTTAGTATTTATTCTAATGCACTAACAGCCGAAGCCGTCGGTAAGATTTATGCAAAGGGGCGGATGGGAAGGGTGTTTGCGGGGAGGGGGAAGTGAATTGTCACGATAAAAGTTTATGCTATAATCTAGAGGTGTTTGATAGCAAATCAAAAATATTATTTATATCGGCTGTTATTATATTTTTATGCGCAGGCCTTTGGAGGTACTATGAATATTTTGTTGCGCAAGACTTTATGATCAGTTCTAGAATCAATTGTGATCCGAGCATAAGTTCTTGTTTTGTAAGTACATGTGACCCAGGTGACTCTGAGTGTTCAACAGATCCGTATTTAAAAATTATTAAAAAAGCAAACAAGATTGAAGAATGTACTTTTGGCGATGAAAAATGTAGCTCAATGTCTTGTGAAAATGGAGAGAAGGATTGTTCAATAATTTCGTGTAATATAAATAATGTAATGACTGGTGAGCATTGCTCGGATGGTCTGGATATGGTAGGGAGTGAAGAAGTTAAAAAGTAAATTGGATCTTTGGCTATTTTTACATTTCGAGTACTTGTAGATTTGTAAGTCTTGTGGTAATTTCATAGATATGGTTGCAAGAGAAGCAAAACCTAATATATTGATCCTAGGGGCTTCGGGGGGTGTGGCCCAAGCGGTGATGCAAATTTTAACAAAATACAGAAGTGTTTTTTCTTTTTTAATTTTGTTAGATAAGAATGATGGTATTTTGAGCTCGAAGTTTATTAAACACAAAAAGCTTGACTATATCTTTATAAAAAAAGAAATCACTAGTTCTAATATTAAAGCAGTACTTTCCGGCCTTGTTGATAAGTATAAAATTTCAATAGTTCTGGATTTAACAGATTGTGATACAAAACCTATTTTATCAGCCGCCGATTCATTAAAAATAAGTTATTTGAACTGTTCTTTAAATGATTCTAGTGCGGGCTCCATGGTTAATTTTTCAAAAGATATGAAGGTTTTCTCTAAGAGATTTAGGGAAAATGTCCATGTTTTGAGCATGGGTATGAACCCTGGTATAGCTAATCATTTAATAATTAAAGGTGTATTGGAGTATGGACTGCCGAATGATTTTATAGAAATAGAATATGACTCAGGATTTCCTGAAAATGATCCAAATACACCCTTTATAACGTGGTCAAAAAAACAATTTTTAAATGAAGCTGTGTGGGAGTATACAGGATACTGCGGAAAAGACGGAAAATATATTGAATTAGAAAAGGATGCAATATATACACTAAAGAAAACAGATATATTCCTTAAGCCAATTAAAGAGATGGAAAAATACCCTATGGGCATGACAGTTTCGCATGACGAAGTTATTACCATGTCTCGTGTACTTGAGGTTCCTGGAAAGTTTATTTATGCAATACACCCGGTTTCACTTAAGCGTTTGAAAGATTTATCTGATTCTGGATTAATGATTGGAGAAGAACAAATAACTTATTTAGATAATGTAAGTACACCTCTCTCCGGCTCTGATTTTATAGGCGTGTGGTTAAATTATGACGACAAAAGAGTTTGCTACTACATTGACGTTGAACATGCGTCTGTACAGGGTACCAACGCGACCCTTTTTCTTGTGGCAGTCGGAGTTGTCGCTGGTTTACTCGATTTTATCGAAAACAAATACTTGGAGAAGGGTGTTCTTTCGGTTTTTGATCTCAATAACAAGAACTTTTTGGAGATTGTCTCCAGACATGTTCCTATTAGGAAATACGAGGAAGGATACATAAAGAAGCCATAGATTCTATTGACAATATGTTTATACAGTGATACTTTGTTATTAAATCGTAATGTTTGGAAATTATTCCTAAACAAAAACGATCGAAAGGGCTTTGGAATGTCTTCGATCAGTAGTTCGTTTGGAACCTTAACAAAGATTTTGATTACTGAAAGGGTAATAACTTTTGCTACACGCGCACTGGATATCATGATGATTGGTATCATTGCGCACTGTGAAGGTTCTCTCTCCTCGATATTTTATTGCATTTTGCTGGTTACTCCAGCTTATCTGTTCTTCTGTTCCTGTATCATTGCCATTAATGACGCATGCTTAAAGCGTGGTTATGATTTAACCGGGATAGAGGAGTTGAGAAGCCTTTCTCAGCGAAAATTTGCTAAACGCTCATGGAGGGGGCGAGTCATTGTTTATGGGTTGGGCAAATATAAACACAGTACCGTTTTGGTGCTGAAAGTTCTTTTCTACAGGGTTTTCTGTAGGACTCAGATAGTTCAACGATTTATCTCATGGTTTATGAGAAGTAGGAAAACAATATTCTGGATCGGTAGTTGGTTTTACTTAGATCCTGATTATGTAACGCTGCTCTTGAGAGACAGGCGGAAGTCGTTCTTGAGCGATCTGTTCAAGATAACTCTTCCATCGGTCTGCATAAGCATGTTTGTCTGGACTCCGATTTGGTGGGGTGCTTATCGTGGTTATGAATGGGCAAAGTGGCTCATGTTATAACCAAATCATAGTTCCGCTTCCTTTGTTGTGAAGCGGTTCTTTTTTTTGTATAATAAATACACTATGAAAAAAACTTTTTCTTGGGTTAGTCCAAAGGTTGAAGTCCATGATACCGAGTTGTTTGGAAGAGGTGTTTTTGCGATAGCAGATATAAGAAAAGGAGAGACTGTTATGGTAATGGGTGGATACGTTTTAGGAATAGAAGAAGAAATTGAGGGTGGGGAATATGTTGCAAAATATAACATGGATATATCCGAAAAGCATTCTTTTTGTCCAAGAACAGATGAAGAACTTAATCTTATGCCACAAAACTTGATTAATCATAGCTGTGAACCAAACGTGGGATTTAAAGACGTGGTCTTCATCATTTCGATAAGAGATATAAAAAAAGGAGAGCAAATTGTATATGATTATGCGTTTGTAATGTGGTCATCAGATGAAAGTGTATGTCATTTCGAAATGGATTGTCTGTGTGGATCAAGGACATGTAGGAAAAAGGTCAAAGAAGATGACTGGAATATTAAGTCGATACAGGAAAAATACGGAGATTATTTTCAAACATTTATTCGTAGTAAATTTCAAAAAAGATAATTTATGTTTTGCCCACCCTACAGTGATCTAACTTATTTAATATTTTCTTCAGAAGCCCCGAAGATATTATATTACTCACATTTTATTTCCGTCATAGTATCTTTAATCATTTTTGTTTTTATTCTGTTGAATAGCAGGAAATATATAGAGTCAAAGATTTTAATGGCAATGTGTTTAATATTTTCCGCTTGGTCTATTAGCGATATATTTATATGGACTCAGTCTGATAGTAGAATAGTTTCTTTTCTATGGTCTTTTTCTCTAGGAATCTTTTTGTTACTGTTTTTGCTAGGTTTTTATTTGTTTTATGTTTTATCAAAAAAAGAAGACGTACCGTTTAAATTAAAGATTGTCGGTGTCTTACTCCTTTTACCGTATATTGGAAATTTTGATCTTTCAAGATTTGATATATTTTCGTGTAATGGTATAGAAAATGTGTATATGGATATTTACACATATGTTGTAGCGGCTGTAATTTTTATCTCCATATTTGTTTTTTCTATAAAGGAGCTTAAAAAGCTTCCAAAACGAAAAAGAGAAATAATGTTAACCTCCGGAGGTGTATTGCTGTTCTTGGTATCTTTTGCTACACCAACAATCATTGCAGGAGTTCAGAACTTTTTTTATAACTCTGCAAAGGTTTTTGAGATTGAACAATATAGTTATTTCAGCATGACTTTTCTTCTTACCGTGATCAGTTATCTTATTGTAAGGTATAAAGCCTTTAATACTAAAGTCTTATCTGTTCAGGTAATATCAGTATCACTTATCGTCGCTACAGGTTCTCAGCTGTTTGCCATAGCATCAACTTTTGATTTAGTCGTTACTTCGGTATCATTTCTTTTTACACTAGTAATGAGTTATTTCCTTTCGAAAAGTGTCAAAAATGAAGTTGTGGCAAGACAAAGGATAGAGGGTTTGGCTAGTGAACTTGAAATTAGGAATGTGAGTCTTAAAAATGCTAATACACATCTCCAAGATCTAGATAAACAAAAATCCGAGTTCGTTTCATTTGCCACTCATCAGCTGAGGGCGCCTATTACTGCGATGAAAGGCTATACTTCTCTTATATTAGAAGGGGATTACGGTGAATTAACGGAGAAAATTAAGGGCGCTGTAAAGACTGTCTTCGTATCCGCATCAAATCTAGAACATGTTGTGGATGATTACTTGAATATTTCAAGGATCGATCTGGGTACAATGAAATATTTCTTTAATAAAACTGATATAAAGAAAGTTGTTACTGATCTCATAGAGGCTACTAAGCCCACATTTGAACAAGCGAAATTACAGCATTCTTTCCAATCTGAAGATGGGGAGATAGTAGCGACGGTAGATGAAGATAAAGTAAGGCAAGTTTTTTCAAATATTATTGATAATTGTATTAAGTATACTCCTAGTGGAAGTGTTAGTATCTCACTTTCTAAAGTCAATGATGGAAAGACAGTGCGATTTGTTGTAAAAGATACTGGAGTAGGAATAGATCCAGCGGTTATACCGAAATTATTTATAAAATTCGTACGTGCTGACGGGGCAAGGTCTGTTAATATTCGTGGAACCGGATTAGGGTTATTTATAGCAAAAGAAATCATAAACGCCCATAAAGGCAAAATTTGGGCCGAATCCGAAGGCGAAGGAAAGGGCTCGACTTTCACGGTGGAATTGCCGGTGGCTTAGAGATAAGTAGGAAAAAGAGTAAGTATTGCGTTGTTTGTTTAAAAGGAATATACTTGCCTCAAATGAAAAAAGAAATAAGAGTTGCTATTGTCGCAGTTGGCAATTGTGCTTCTTCCTTAGTACAAGGTGTCAGTTATTACTCTAAAAATTCGACAATCCTTGGTTTGATGCACAATGATATAGGTGGTTATCTTGTCTCAGATATAAAATTCGTCGCAGCATTTGATGTCGACATGAAAAAAGTTGGAAAAGATCTTTCCGAGGCTATTTTCTCGGAACCTAATTGTACAAAGAATATATGTGATGTAGATAATTTAAATGTGATCGTTCAAAAGGGTGTTGTTCTAGACGGTGTTGCTGATCATATGAAAGATTATTTTATAGTGGATGAATGTCAAAAGAGTGTGGATATTACTGAGGAGTTAAAAAAATCTAGGGCAGATATCCTAATTTGCTATTTACCAGTCGGAAGCCATGATGCGGCTCGTTTTTATGCTGAAGCTGCGATAAATGCGGGGGTTGGTTTCGTAAATGCTATACCAGAATTTATATGCTCTGATGAAGTGTGGATATCAAGATTTAGGGAAAAGGGATTACCTTGTGCCGGTGATGATATAAAATCCCAAGTCGGTGCTACCATAGTTCATAGGGTATTAACAAAATTAGTGGAAGATCGAGGTCACACGATTGATAATACATATCAGCTAAATATTGGCGGTAATACAGATTTTCTAAATATGAAGGATGAAAAAAGAATTGTTTCCAAAAGAATATCAAAAACTAATGCTGTTCTATCTATCCTTAATTCAAAAGACATCGGAATTCGTATTGGTCCAAGTGATTTTGTACCACACCTAAAAGACAATAAAGTTTGTTATATAAATATAAAAGGCAAACAATTCGGAGGTATACCATTTGAATTAGACGCTAAACTTTCAGTGGAAGATAGTCCAAACAGTGCAGGTGTTATGGTTGATGTAATTCGTTGTATGAAAATTGCTTTAGATAGAGGTGTATCTGGAAATCTTGAAGAAATTAGTGCTTATGCTTTTAAGTCTCCTTACAAACAATATAGAGACGAGGAAGCGAGAAGATTATTGGAAATTTTTATAAAAAAGTAAATGATATTAAAAATTAATGAAAAAGAATTTTTGGAGAGTGCATTTGAAGTAGTGGAGAGGAAGGGCTTGGGTCATCCTGATACACTTTCTGATCATTTGGCCGAAAAGATTTCGTCTGAATATTCGAAATATACACTAGAGAAATATGGTGCAGTTTTGCATCATAATTTTGATAAAGTAGGATTGCTCGGAGGTTCGTCATATGTTGTTTTTGGAGATGGTTATTTAACATCACCAATAAGAGTGCTAATTAATGGAAGAGCCTCTGTATCATTTGGAGGAGAAAAAATACCTTTAAGAAGATTGATAACTAAATGGGTAAAAGATTTTTTCAGTAAAAGTCTCCCAATTATTGATATTGAAGATGACATAGATATTACTTTTAACCTAAGTAGTAAGAGTAGTCCCGGGAAGACTTATGAGAAAGAAGCGAAAAAAGGCACTAGACTTTTTTGGTTTGAACCCAGATCTCTCGAAGATTTAGCAGAACTTAAAAAACTAACCTCAAATGACACATCATTAGGTGTTGGTTTTTCGCCACGAACAAAACTTGAAACTATCGTATATACAATAGAGCAGACCTTAAATTCACCAGAGTATAAGAAGAAATATCCATGGCTTGGAACTGATATAAAAATATTAGCATATAGAACCGGAGATGACTTTGAAATTACAATGTGTGTACCTCAAATATCATCCTTTGTTCAAGACATTGATAACTATAAAAAGAATCTGGCTTTTGTTAGAGAAAAGGTCTTGGATTTAGTAAGTGAAAATGGTATATCTTTAAATAAATTCAAATTATCCATGAATACCAGGGATAATTATGATCTTTGTGAATTATATTTAACAGCGACAGGTTCATCGATAGAAAGTGGCGATGAAGGATTAGTTGGAAGAGGTAATAGAATAAATGGTTTGATCACTCCTACTAGACCTATGAGTATGGAGGGCGCAGCTGGTAAAAATCCAGTATATCATATAGGAAAAATATATTATGTTTTTGCACAAAAGGTTTCCGAAAAAATATATAGTAAGTTTCATATTCAAAATGAAGTTTTTTTATGTAGTCAGAGCGGTAGAGACCTTCTCGATCCATGGATATCTATAGTTAATGTGCCAAGTGGATTTAAGGAGCATACAGAGTTAGTTAGATTTTTTGAACATGAAATTAAGAATATATCAAAGGTTACTGAAGATATTATAAACAATAAATTTATTATAGCTTAAAAATATGGGTGAAGTCCTAAGACAATTTGAACCAAATGATAATTTTGAAGGATATAAAAGCGAGAAGGAGAACTTCTTAAAAGAATATTCTTTTGAATTAGAGAATTCCGTAGGACAGGAAGATGAAACAGAGAAAATAAAATATGTGAATAGGAGCAAGGAGTTTGTGGACGAAAAAGAGGGTGGTATCGACAGTAAGATATTAGAATCCCCAAATGGGCTAAACCAGTATTTTGAAGATAATGGCTTTAAAAGCATAAAGCCTATCTCTATAGTCAAAAAAGATGGTACAACATTATATGTTTCTTCAGGTGTTCAAATATTAGATTTGGTGATTCATGAAGAGTCAGATATTCCAGAAAATAAGATATTTATTGCACAGCCTGTCGTTAGAACACAATTTATTGATTCTGTTAAAGACAACGTTTCTACTAGTTTTATTAATCTATCTACTGAATCAGTTAATGGGGATGCAAATGATCACTTTAACAGTGTAATAAAATGGTTCAGTTTCATGAAACTTTTGGGGATTAGTTCAGGTGAAATTACTGTAATAGAAAAAAGTACTAGTCAAAGATGGGGTAAACGCAAATTCGATAATCTCGTGCTCAAATTTCTTTATAAAGGTTTAGAAATCGGAGATGCAATATATATTCCGGCAATGCCTCAAGATACAAGATCGCCCATTTCTATTAGCGATATTGGTTTTGGAATTGAAAGATTAAATTCTGTAGTGAATGATGTTTTATATTTTAATGCAATTGTTAAAGATGATCCAGAGATGATTAATCTTAGCAAAAAAATACTTGATTATATAAGAACTCTCACTTTAATATGTTCGTCTGGTGTAGAACCTTCGAATAGTGATCATGGATATAGGTTCAGATTATTTGCAAAAAGGATAGTGCCAGAGATTTTGGGATTAGGAATAGATGTTAGTAAATTAGTCACTTTTTTCTTTAATGAGTGGAATAAATGGTGCAACCTACAGACAGATGTAGATCATACAATATCTATAATAGGTAAAGAGCTCGATAGAAATTTAAATAGATTGATATTGGATGAAGTAAATAAGACCCATAGATTAATTGGTATAGAGATAAAT
>Ga0194063_10002189_pt1 | contig 12268 bp, 9 predicted proteins | sample SepL3720m_MetaG_FD_155459 | JGI IMG/M metagenome (GOLD analysis project Ga0194063, IMG submission 155459) | Anoxic zone freshwater microbial communities from boreal shield lake in IISD Experimental Lakes Area, Ontario, Canada - Sep2016-L373-20m | ecosystem: Environmental > Aquatic > Freshwater >... | reverse complement strand
GCCGAAGGGGAAGGTGTTGACATTGTGCTGTGTATTGATGTTAGTGGAAGCATGACGGCACAAGATTTTCAACCGAATAGACTGGAAGCGGCAAAAGCAGTAGCTACTGACTTTGTAAATAAAAGGCAAACTGACCGAATAGGGATTGTGATTTTTGCAGGCGAAAGTTTTACGCAATGCCCTTTGACCACCGATCACTCTGTTTTATTAGCGGCTATTGAAAATATTCACAATGGGTTATTGGAAGATGGCACAGCCATCGGTAGTGGCTTGAGTACTGGTGTTGACCGGATTCGGTCGAGTAAGGCCACCTCTAAAGTAATTATTTTGTTGACCGATGGGGAGAATAATGGCGGTTTGATAGATCCCAAAACAGCCAAAGAAATAGCCAAGGCTTTTGCGATTAAAGTGTATACAATTGGAGTAGGTACCGATGGCTACGCTAAGCAACCAGTACAATTGCCAACTGGTGATATTGTTTACCAAGAAGCGAAAGTGAGCATTGATGAAAACTTGCTAACAGAAATTGCAAATGAAACTGGAGGCAAATATTATCGAGCCAAAGACAATGCCAGTCTGGCCAATATTTACAATGAAATAGATACGCTAGAAAAATCAAAAGTAGAAATATCCACGATTACTCGATATACCGAACAATTCTTCCCTTTTGTGATAGCGGCCTTAGTATTTTTATTTTTGGAGGTATTATTGCGCTATACTGTGTTTCGTAAATTTCCTTAATTAGCCATTGTCATTTTAATTTATGAAATTCGTGTTTGAATGAAAGCCATTGTTTATAAATCTACTGGAAGTTGGTATGTTGTAAAAGCAGCAGACGGACGATTGTACAATGCCCGGTTGAAAGGAATTTTCAAAATAGATGGCTTAAGCAGTACCAATCCTATTGCAGTGGGTGATACAGTAACCATTGAATTAGAAAATGAATTAGAGGGCACAGTTATGGTTACGGATATTGGTAAACGAAATAATTATATTACTCGACTATCCCCAGCGAATAAGAACCAACATCATATCATTGCCTCCAATTTAGATCAGACCTTATTGTTTGCTACTTTAAAGGATCCCAAAACCTCCCAGGGTTTTATTGATCGGTTTTTAGTTTCTGCTGAATCTTTTCATATACCTGCCATTATTGTTTTTAATAAAACCGATTTGTATCGGAAAAAAGAAATGGAGCAGTTAGGAAATTTGCGTTCTATTTATGAAAAAATCGGGTATGTTGTTAAAGGTATTAGTGTAGAAAAGGAGGAAGGGGTGGAAGAAGTAAAATTGTTGCTGAAGGATAAAACGACGCTTATCAGCGGACATAGTGGAGTAGGCAAGTCTTCTTTTTTAAATAAAGTGCTTCCTCAGTTGCAGCTTAAAACCCAGGATGTAAGTGGCTGGAGTGGAAAAGGAATGCATACTACTACGTTTTCGGAGATGTTTGATCTCCCATTTGGTGGCAGTATTGTAGATACACCAGGTATCAGGGAATTGGGTTTAGTGGATATCAATAAACAGGAATTGTCTCATTACTATCCTGAGATGGCAGCACTCTTAAATCATTGCCAGTTTAATAATTGTCTTCACATCAATGAACCACAATGTGCAATCAAGGAAGCGGTAGAAGCAGGACATATTTCACCTGAACGCTACATCAGTTACCGCCATATCATTGATTCAATTGATGAGAAAAATTACTGATTAATAAGCCCTTTCTTCTAGAAATTGCGCTAGTTCCAATACCGCATTGTTTTGTTTTTTTGCACTTTTTAAATGCAAGGGAAGTATACTAACTCCATTAAAAATGCTGTAATGTAGGGTCAGGAAATTTTCTTTGTACTGGAAATCCCAGTCTAACGAATCGGCATCGTCAATTTGTGTTAAAAACTTTACCTGTAATTCTTCAGCTAAGGTGTTGGCAATTGCATAGAATTTGCTGAGACCACAATTATCATCTATGACGGCTTCTGTACCCCCGTGGTCAGTGGTTAAATGGTAAGACATTGTATTAGGATTTGGTTTAAAATCTAACTGTCAGTCAAGGATGCAAGTCCCACCTTATTCACTATAACTTTTTCTGCCACCCTTGTATTTGGCCTTCTTTACTTTTTCCCCAGCTAAAATCTTTTCAGCACCTACGTTTCGGCCATCACTTGGACAACCATATTTTTCTTTTTTATGAAAAATACGAGTGATAAAACAACCGCTAGAAAGGATTGAGATAGCAAAAAAGGCTAGTATTATTTTTTTCATATTTTAAAGATAAAATAATTATCGCATTTCAACTTATTGACCTTCTTCGGTTGGTGTTTTAAACCAACTACTATATGTCAGATAATTATTTGCGATTCTATCTATTTCTCCTTTTATTTTTTCCTGGCTAATGTCTTTTACTTTTTTAGCAGGGATGCCTGCATAAATGGAACCCGGTTCTACCCTTGTGTTTTCTAATACCACCGCTCCTGCAGCAATGATGCTATTAGACCCTATATGGGCGTTGTCCATAATTATGGCCCCCATGCCAACCAGCACATCGTCTTCTATAACGCATCCATGTACAATTGCATTGTGTCCAATACTGACATTATTTCCGATTAGAGTACCACATTTTTCGTAAGTGCAGTGTAGGATGGCTCCATCCTGCACATTTACCTTGTTTCCTAGCTTAATAAAATTTACATCTCCTCTTATAACGGCATTGAACCAAATACTGCAATCAGCACCGGTTTTAACATCTCCAACAATGGTAGCATTTGGCGCGATAAAAGTATTTTCCCCAAATTCAGGCCAAACATTTTTAACTGGTAAGATAACGGGCATAAAAAATTGTATTAGTTTGAGAATAAGTCAGCTCTAGCTATCATTGCAATTTAGCCAAAGATTTATTATTACCAGTTTCTTTACGAACTTTGCTGCTATGAACAATCGGGAACTTTTTCTGTCGCATGTGGGACAAACTTCAACAGCGCCATTGGCATTGGAAATTATACGGGCCTACGGTTGCCGTTTGGTGGATGTAACTGAAAAAGAATACATTGATTTAATTGGAGGTATTAGTGTTTGTAATATTGGGCATGGGCATCCTAAGGTTATTGCGGCTATTAAGCAGCAGGTAGATCAGTACCTGCACATAATGGTCTACGGCGAATTAGTGCAGAGTCCACAGGTACAATATGCGCAGATGCTTAGTTCTTATTTGCCCAACTCCTTAAATGCAGTATTCTTTACTGCTAGTGGCAGCGAAGCAACAGAAGGTGCTATGAAACTGTCGAAGCGCTATACCAATAGAACTCAAATTGTTTCCTTTAAGCATTCTTATCATGGTAGTACACAAGGCGCATTGAGTATTATGGGGGATGAGTATTGGCGAAATGCATTTAGACCATTATTACCCGATATACTTCAACTGCGGTATAATTCTATGGAAGACCTGGAGCAAATTACTACTCGTACTGCCTGTGTAATTGCAGAAACCATTCAGGCTGAGGCAGGCGTAATAGTACCTAGCAAAGCATGGTTAAAAGCACTAAGAGATAAATGTACCCAAACAGGTACTTTGTTGGTTTTAGATGAAATTCAATGTGGATTTGGACGTAATGGAAGTCTGTGGGCCTTTGAACAATTTGATATTGTACCTGATATTTTATTATTAGGTAAGGCATTGGGTGGGGGAATGCCTTTGGGTGCCTTTGTAGCGGATAAGAAGATCATGGATAGTTTATCGCATAATCCCGTTTTGGGTCATATCAATACCTTCGGTGGACATCCTGTATGCTGTGCAGCAGGATTAGCCGCTTTTAGGGTATTGTTGGAAGAAAATATTGTTGAATCGGTGAATGAAAAAGAAAGGTTATTTATTCATGCTTTGTCAAGTTGGATGCATGAATTACCAGCTTCCAAAAAAATAAGTATTCGAAGCAAGGGATTAATGATTGCGATTGAATTTGAAAATTTTGAAATCAATAAATCAGTTATCGACGCATTGATTGCAGCTACCGATGGAGGGCTTGCTGTTTTTACCGATTGGTTTCTTTTTGCATCTAATTGTTTGCGTATTGCACCACCGCTTACTATCAGCGATGATGATATTCTACTAGCCTGTGATCGAATAAAACAAGTGATCTCGTCTATGTAGATTTTATCAACTATTCTGGATGATAAATGCGTTCTGCATTTTTATATACCGTTGATTTGTCCAGTGACATCTTTTTAGTTTGCTGCTTCAAGTAAAGCGGAACCTGGTCATCAAAATGTTTACTATTGGGTTGTGCGCTGGCGCCATACATATTGATACTTTCAATTTGTGGAAGCCCTTGCTTTGGAAATTTTGCAAAGATGATTAATCCATCTCCACCTACCGATTTCAAAACTCCAGCTTTGTAGGGTTCAGTCCATTGTGGACTTAGCTGATCGGGTAGCCCACCCAGTGGCCAGCTATTGTTACCCCGCACGAGTAGTTGTAGCTCCCCAAGTTGAATGTTTATGCGGTTAAAGTTTTTTTGAAAGTAGTTCAATACATATTGATAGGTATCTAATGCTTCTCGCTTACTAATTTTACGGGGGGGCTGCCCTTGTAAATTTTTCTTCAAGTACTCATAGGTCAGTAGAAAAATAGCAGCTCCTTTGCTTTCTATATCCCCGCGTTTATTCCAGTTTTTAAAACAATTCATCAAGGGAGCTAGGTTGGGATATTGTTGCTCATCCAATAATAACATGCTATCCAGTTGATATTGATATTGTAAGGTGGAGGGTAATTGTTTATCAAACTTAATTGCTTTAAACTGCTCATACGATAATAAGGAATGTTGCGGAAAAAGTTCAAGAAAGCGAACGCTTCTATTTAATTGATACTGTTCCCAGCCATCCGTTTTTGGAAAGTCAGCTGCTTTTAAATTATCTGCAGGTCCACTGGCCAAAAAGGAAGAATGATTGGTATTGAAAAGAAAACCCGATGTTGGATTTATGTATTGTGGTAAGGCTTTTATATTTCTGAATTGAGTCCATAAAGTTTTGCTGGTATTGCCTGGTAGGGTTCTTGTCCAATTAAATGCAGCTGCCGTATCTCTGATTGGCATTAGTGCATTATTAATGTAAAAAATGGTATCATGTTTATCGGCGTACATGATATTAAACATGCTCAATTCTTGTTTGCTCAGGGCCGTATAAAACTCAGTAAAATTTTTTGCTTTGTTCATTTCATACCATTGTTGCAATACTCCAATGCGCATATTGGCTCCGAGGCGGATGGAGAAAAATCCTTGCTTGTTCTTCATGGTAGCCCCATATTTGCTCCAGTAAAGTTTTCTTTTAATTTTAATGGGTATTCCTTTTATTTTAAGTTTAATTGTTTTTACTTCTAGGTTTTCCCAGTGGTCATCAAATTTGTATTGCAAAGGATTATTGGGATTCATTTCTAATTGAAATTCATCCATCCGGTCGCAATAATTTACGGTATGTGCCCATCCGAGATTTTCGTTCACACCATGTAAAATGCAGGGACCGCCAGCTAATAATCCACCTGTAATATTAAGTCCTTCTTCACTGCATAAATGTGCTTCATAAAATGCTTGAGGTCCAGTATTGGGTTGATGTGCATTGATTAAAAGAAATGCTTCTCCACTGGTTGTTTTAGTGGCACTGATGGCGGCCGTATTACTTCCTTTTTTATTTAATTCGGGGAGTTCCCATTCTGCGTTTTTAAAAATTCGAAAGAGTGCTTGATCTGCACCATTAAAAATAGTAAGTGCAAAAACTGCCGAAGAGACATATTCTTGTGGGGTGATGGGAAATATTTTTTTGTGTGTAACAAGTTCTGGGTGCTTCACCGCATAATCATTCATGGCTTGTACATACCCATTGATTAATTGCAGAAAGGCGGGGGAGAGGGTATTCCATTTTTCAAGGGTTATTTCCTTGCAGCGAAATAAAGCAAATGCATAATCCCCTGCAGCTCCCTTCTTTCCTTGTACACTGGCCATTAGTCCTTTGGCGGGCAATATGGTTTCCTGCATGCTTTTGAAATCATCTTCTGCTTCGGCCCAGGCCAATCCATAGGAGACTTCTGCATCAGTTTTGGCAAAAATATGTGGTACGCCAAAGCTGTCTCTGACGATATCAATTTTTGATGGGTCAATGCTAAATTGGCAATAGGCCATGCCGCTGAGCAAGCAAAGGAAAAGGGTAATTTGTATTTTATTCATTACAGCCATATAATTGTTTAACCATTGAATTTCGCGTAAATATATTCCATTCTCCATGAACAGCATAGTATGGTGTAATCTATCGCGTTAAATCTTTCTATATATTCAACAAGCACTAAAAAATAATTTGCAATAATGCGAATCAAGTGTTTACTTTGTATTTCAAAGTGCTTTTATATGAATGAGCAACAACAAACATTGGCCGATTTACAGCACATCAAAAATATGATGGAGCGCAGTAGTCGATTTATCAGTCTAAGTGGTCTTAGTGGCGTAGCAGCTGGGATATGCGCATTGGTGGGGGCCTGGTTTGCCAATCAGGTAATCATGGATAGTGGAGGTCCTTCTTCTTATAGGGAAGCAGTGGCCAGAACAATAGGTACGGAAAGTTTGCAGGAATTTATGGGGCATCGATTATTTATTATTGCCAGTATTACTTTTTTTTCGGCATTGTTACTCTCCTTTATTTTTACTTATATCAGGAGTAAGAAAAATAAGATACCCATCTGGGGTACCACTGCTAAAAGACTAATTTGGAATGTTGCCATCCCGATGGGTGCTGGTGCTATTTACCTTTTTAAACAAATGCAGTTTGGAAATTATGGATTAATTGCACCTGGTTGTTTAATTTTTTATGGACTAGCCCTGGTTAATGCTAGTAAATATACTTTGAGTGAAATTCGTTACTTGGGATATTGTCAATTGATAATAGGAATAGTCAACTGTTGGTTTGTTGGATATGGACTTTATTTTTGGGCTATTGGTTTTGGTGTATTTCACATCGTTTATGGATTACTGATGTGGTATCGTTATGAGCGGAAATAATAATCAATAATTTTTTGAGAACAATACAATGAATCCGATAGAGCATTTAAATAAAATATTTGACAGCCGTATCCGGCTGGGCATCATGAGTGCCCTGATGGTGAATGAGGAAATAAATTTCAACGATTTAAAAGACTTGTTACAAATTACGGATGGCAATTTGGCCAGTCATTTGAAAACTTTGGAAGAGAATGAGTACGTTAAAATATTTAAAGGCTTTGTAGGTAAAAAAACGAACACAACCTACTCCGTAACGAAGGCGGGGGAAAAAGCTTTTAAGACACATTTAACAGCATTGGAGAAAATGATTGGAGGGATAAAATAATTTTTTTTATACCTTCACTTTGAAATACAAAGTACTTTCTAAAACAAAAAACAAACATCATGGATAATTCTAACGAAGCCAGTTTTTGGCAAAAAAACAAATTGATCATTAAGTCATTTTTTATTGCATTTTTAGTGCTTTTACTCTTGATTCCTACATTTATCATTATGTTTCTAGTGAATGAGCGTAAGGAAAGAAAGCAAGAAGTGACAAGGGAAATTGGCAATAAATGGGCTGGACCCCAAACCCTAGCTGGTCCCTATATTAGTGTGCCGTATACCTATACAACTAACAATAATGTGCAAGAAAAAAAAATCCTTTACCTGCTTCCTGCACAATTAAATATTCAGGGAATCCTAGATCCAAGTATTCGTTACCGCAGTATTTATAAAGTGCCTGTATATACAGCCCAGCCAATTGTATTGAAAGGAAAGTTTGCTGCCAGTAATTGGACAGCAGGCATAGAACCCAGCTTTGTTAATTGGCAGGAAGCCCGGCTTTGTATTGGTGTTAGTGATTTGAAAGGTTTGAAAAGTGAAACCGTTTTATGGAATGGCACTAAACTACAAATGCAAGCAGGTCTGCCAGATACAGGCATCGCCGATCAGGGTCTTTCTGTTCCAATAGCATTGGATTCAAGTTTTATTAACAAGGAATTTGATTTTTCGGTTTCCTTGGTATTACAGGGTTCAGAGAAATTATATTGTTTGCCAATGGGCGCTACCACTTCTGTACAATTAAAATCTACTTGGACATTGCCTGCTTTTGACGGAAAATATTTACCAGATTCTGAAAAAGTCAATAAGCAGGGATTTGAAGCTCAATGGCAATTTGCTAGTTTTAATCGAGATTTTTCGCAACAATTTACCAATACGGGCAATAGCTTGACAGCTGTAAGAGCAAGTGCATTGGGTGTTATATTACTGTCACCCGTAGACGCTTATGGACAAACTATGCGCTCCTTGAAATATGCCATTCTGATAATTGCATTAAGCTTTTTCGCCCTTTTTTTTACAGAAATATTTCAAAAGAGAAATGTACACCCATTGCAATATATTTTAATTGGAATGGCATTGGTATTGTTTTATACGCTTTTGCTTTCTATTTCTGAATACATTGCATTTCCCATCGCTTATTTGACAGCAGCAGCAGCAACGGTTAGTTTGTTAGCTTGGTATACGCATAGTATTTTCAGAAAATTGGGTACTACAGTTATTTTTGGTGTCCTACTTTCTACGCTCTATTTATTTATCTATATACTCATCCAAATGGAAGACAATGCATTGCTATTTGGAAGTATTGGTTTGTTTGTATTGTTGGCCACAACAATGTATCTAAGCAGAAAGGTTGATTGGTATGGGTTGGATACTAAAAATAGGCTGTCATAAATTGAACAAAAAGCCCCGTTTATCAGATGGTAAACGGGGCTTTTTTATAGTTCTAAAAAATTTTAAAAATCAACACCGAGTGATACATACATTTGAGGCTTTCCTTTAAAGATGCCATTCATCTGCCAGGCTACATCATATTTCAGAAAATAGCCGAGAAGGGTACTCCTGGCACCAAAGCCATAACCACCCGCAAATGGACCAATACCTCCCGCTTTTACTTTCACTACCACAGGAGAAGTGCCATAGGTTACACTTGGTCTGCTAATGCTATTGTAGCCACCATTCCAAGCGGTGCCTAAATCCACAAATTGTGTAATTTGAAAATTCCTTAAAAAAGCATTATTGATTGGCCTGCTAAACAAGGTGCTGAAAACGGGCAAACGAAATTCACTATTTATTACTAATGCGTTATTGCCATTGGCTACATTCTGGATAAATCCTCTCATGTTTACCGCCAATCCCTGATAAGCATAGCTTTGATCATTCGCTGGAGTATTACTTGTATTAAAAAATCTTTCTTTCACTACATTGCCACTGTTATCGAGTTTTTGATTGTTGCCAAACATTAACCAACCGTCTACGCCTCCCAAATAATAAATCATTTTTTGGTTGCCAAAACTAAAATCGCCTGCTGCTCTTCCTGCCCATATGAAATTGCGGAAAATGGGATGATAATAGCGGAAATCAAAACCAGCATTAAAAGTATTTGGTCCGTCGTTAAATCTATTTTTATTTAATTGTCTGTTCCAATCGAAGAATACTTTATAGCGCAGACCATTCCATATATTCTGCGTAACATTCAAACAATTATCATACACAAACTCTGCATGAGTCAAGGAATAACGAGTGATAATATCGGGTTCTATCAATGTGCTTTGATCCAATGAAGGATATACATCTCGATCTGAACGAATGCCAGTTATCAAACGGAAGCTCTTTGCATTGTCGAAGGGATAAGAAATATTAGCTTGGTAAATATTTGTATAAACCTTATTGGAAACATTTCTATAGTAACTAATTCCCCAGTCAATTCTTCTTTTTAAATTTTGATAACTCATGAAAGCAGAATAATCCTTAAGTCCGCTTGCGATTTGATATGCACCTGTAATTTTGATGTCTTCTAATAAATCGGATACCCCTACTTTCAACATGCCTGATAAAACATCGCCACCGCCCGTTAAGCGTATAGGGCCTTGTTGATTCGGGCCTCCATATGGCTGGTACCTTATGCCCAGTAATTGATTTCCAAAAACAGAACCGCCTGTATTGCTTTGCGCATTCAATCCAGCAAAGTCAGCAGCAAATTTTTTAGGTTTATAGGGGTATAGTTTTGCTTTTGATAGCACGTCATTTTTTTCAACAGGTTCTGCAGCGAATACTTTTCCTATTAAAGTGCTATCTGTTTTTTCTTGTACAAACTCGCCTTGAAAAATATCTGCTTGTTTTTGAACTGTATCCTTGGGTGTGTTTTCTTCATTTTTTAATACATCCAAAATGTCGGCAGCACTTGTTTTAACTTTGTTTTCTTCAATTATTTTTTTCATGTAGGCAGTAGGAGGTACGGTAATATTCCTTCTGCGCAAAGTGATTTCATCAATCTTTAATTTGTATAAAATTTTCTCGTCACTCTGTCTGGTTACTTCACTTACTTGGCGCGTATCACCAGCCACCCTTGTTTCTGCCAATGAACTTTGATAATTAGTCAAAGGAAAAGTATAGGCAGAGTCGCTTGTAATGGAAACAACTGCAATGCTGTCCACATCATCTTGCTTATATACTTTCAATGCACTGTCTACTTCTTTGGGAGAAGGGTTTCTGAAAATTTCACCAGCGATTACTACCAGCGTATCCAATCCTTCTTTTTTTGTAGTGAAGAAGCCTGCATAGCGATTATTCACTCCATTTTCATCACTCGCAAAGGTGAAATGATTTTCATTGTAGGGCATTGGAAACCTTGCATTGCCGTATTTCAAATTCGACAACTGAGTTATCTGATTCATTTCTGGCTTATCGCCAAAATTGGTTACCAGAAAAATATTGTATCGATTGTTGCTGGGCAAAACCGTATCTGCAGATTTTGCATTCGGCCCAGGGCGATTGCTACTGAATAAAATGCCTGTTTTATTAGGAAAGGATACAAACTCAGCATCTAAGTCATCATACACATCATTGGTAATTTGTAAAAGCTTTTCTTTTGTAAGGTCAAAAGTAAAGATATCGGTATGGCCGTTTTTAACAGCACTCAATAACAAAGTATTGCTATTGAGCATGTATTTCATATCCTGAATTTGTCCAAATTTATCTGTTAGATCCAGCTTTGGAAATTTAATTCTAGTAACAATATCATATACAAATAATTTGAGTCTGCCTTCTTCCGTATACACTACACATATTCTAGATCCTTTGGGGTCCCATGCCATCAATGGATAGTTGGGGTTTACTTCATTTTGCCAGCTGCGGATGCCGTATTTTAGTAATGTTTTATTTTCAAAATCATCATTTAGAATAACCCTAACAATGCCCTTCTGATATTGTGTAACAACATAACTATTGTTTTTCTTATTCGGGTTTACATTAAAGCGATAGTAGTTCAGTCTAGGACTGATATCAAATCCTTCTACATAATTTCCTTTAGGATAGGCTTTTCTACGAGCAATATCTTGGTAATACTTGTCATCCTGGTATTCCATGAATTCAGCAAGTACATCTTTGAATTTTTTCTTGCAAACCTGCATACATGCCTTATTCAGGTTTTTGTAGACAGTGGCCAGATATAACAAATAGGTTACATTTTCTTTTTTATAACGTTCTTCTATATAATACCAAAATGCATGGCCAGCAATGTCGGGTTTGGCAAAGGCGAAATTGTAAAACTTAGTATAATTGCCACTTAATATTTCACTTTTTAATTCATCATCTAATGCTGTACTCCAGTTTTGCCCCAAATAACTTACATATCCATCGGTTAGCCATTTAGGCAAATCCAATAATGCCTGATTGCCTGCAAATTCACCTAAGTCGTCACCAAATAAACGATTGTCTGTTAAAATGCGCGCAATGCCTTCCCTGATTTGTTTACGCAATTTGGCGTGGTCTGCATCAAAATAAACAATCATTTTATTGTTTACCAATTTAGTAGCACCACCATAATTCTGCCATTCAATGCCAAGTCCAATATTGCTTTGTTGCAAATCTGCAAATTCATTGTATAAAACAATATTTGCCCTTCTTTGCAAACTGTATTCTGCTGCTGCTTCAATAGTGGGTAATTCTTTTTCGGCGGATTGTGCTACAAATTTGGCCAGTTCCTGACCGTTTTGATTATAGTAAACATTAAAATTTTTGGTTTGGTAATATTGCCATTTGAATTTTTTGTATTGAACCCTGTTTTTGCCAAATTCTACTGCATTTACTTGGGCCATGGATGACCAGCAACCACTCGCTATCAGAAAAATCAATAGTAGCTGTATCTTTTTCCAGATTTTAGTATTATTTGAATGAAAACACATCTTACTTTGCAT
>Ga0194063_10002188_pt1 | contig 12270 bp, 15 predicted proteins | sample SepL3720m_MetaG_FD_155459 | JGI IMG/M metagenome (GOLD analysis project Ga0194063, IMG submission 155459) | Anoxic zone freshwater microbial communities from boreal shield lake in IISD Experimental Lakes Area, Ontario, Canada - Sep2016-L373-20m | ecosystem: Environmental > Aquatic > Freshwater... | reverse complement strand
GAAACTATGAGGTAAATGGTGTAGCTGACCTGGAAATTTATCACTTCCTTGCCGGCGGAGTCGAGGTAAGGGCTGCTTCCGCGCTTGGCCATCCACAAAACCAATGGGGCGAGTATGTTGCCGAAGGGGAAGAGGAGACCGACAAAACCGAGGAGGTGCATTACAGAAGCAGACGAAGCAGGTTGTGCGGATGCGGTCTTCGGATTGTTTTTAACCGCAGATTTTTCAGGCACCGGGGGCGGCTGCGCTGCAGATCTGCTTTTGATGGCCTGCTCCAATGCTTGCAGGCTGGCCTTGGCTCCCTCATGCCCTTGCTCGGCGGCTGCACGAAACCATTTGGCGGCCTCTTGGGGATTTTGTTCGACGCCCAAACCATCACGGTAGCATTCTCCGAGATTGTTTTGACCATCTGCGTTCCCCTGCTCGGCGGAGGCCCGATACCATTTCACAGCCTCTTCGTAGTTTTTCTTGGTACCTTTCCCATTTAAGCAGGCCCAACCAAGGGAGGTTTGCGCTAGTGCGTGCCCCTGCTCGGCTGCTGCCCTCCACCATTTCACCGCCTCCAGGTAGTTTTTCTCAACATTCTCTCCATGATAACAGCGACAACCCAAGTCATACTTGGCTTGAGCATCTCCTTCCTCAGCCACTTTACTCAATCGTCGCATCTCCCCCTTGCGTGGGTCGGCTGACTGAAATATCTGTTGCTTGATTTGCTCCGGTGTCATTTTGGTTTTTTAGAGCCACCTTCCTCGAGGAGGTTTTTGTAGAGCCGGTTTTTTGGAAGGCGCACTTTAGGCGAAGTTGCGGGTTTTGCTTTACGTGTTTGCCATATCACCAAGTCGAGCATTTTCACCTCGGAGATCCTTGCTTTCGGGTAATAGCTCTTGAAGTTTTTCACCAAGAACCTCCCGTCCTGGGACTTCAGATACGTGCCGTAACAGGCGGCTAATTGTTTGTGCATTGTGCCGATCACCTGCACTCTGTTGGGCATTTTTGAATGTGGCAACCGGGCTCCTACATTGGCCAGAACAACGGAATCGATGATGGGTTGATGCGGGTCAACTGTAGCAACCAACTTGCTGGCGAAGGAAGCCTCAACAGCCTGAAGGCACAGGTATTTCCCAAGGCCCTCCGCTACCTTTGGCATGGCTGCAAGAATTTGATTTCGCGTCAGATTGACTTTCACAAGAAAGAATTTGGTTTGGTTTCAGATCATCCGCTTCTGGCTGCCGTAATGGTGGCAAACAACAATTCTTCCGTCTGCACGGGTAACGTGGACTTCGTCGCCCTGAAGGACGGCGCTGACCGCTTTCTGGGTACCTGTGCCGGTTCCGAACGAATGAAGGCCCGAGCCGGCCGAGTTGAAGATTTTGACCTGACCGTCTATTACTTTTACGATTTTTCCGTCTGACATTGTGTTGGATTCTATTCGGTTGTTGGAACCTTGTGTTGATCAGCCAAAGGCGGGTTCCTTGACACCTTGGCAAAATACTTCATGCGCCGAAAAACTCATGCATGCCGGTTGGGTTGAAATGACATCCTCGTCCCTTATCTCTGGATCCGCAGTAAACGCACACATTGCCGCCGACGCCGCGCATGTGGAGATCGGTAGGTGGATTGAAGCGACACCCCTTCCCATGATCCCTTGAGCCACAATACCGGCATCTTTCGGGGTCGTTCGGGTGCAAGTGGCACCCGCTGGGGCTGAACTTGCAGCCCTGTCCGTAATCTCGCGAACCGCAATATGTGCACGCATTGTCCATCGGCTATTTTTGTTTTGCCAGATACCAAGGCATCCCGGTTGCCTGAAATTCTAATTTCGTAATCCGTTTCATCGGAAATATGTGTGACTTGCAGTGCTTCTTCAAAAACGCATGCTTATTTCCTAAGTTTTTTGCGGCTTTTTTCCGCATTTTTCAAGTCCTCAGGTTTTGGGCATCCGACACCAAGCCAATTGTAGGAAAATACTTTTTGAAGTGCAGCAGGGAAATCTGCGAGAGGCAAACCCGAGCCCGGCAGACCTGTTTTCGACTTTACAACTAAAGCTGTAAGTGGCGGCAGGTTGTTTTGTTTGCAGTAATCCTGAATCAGGAAAAGGGCTTGCCCTAACCCCTGCTGGGGTATCCCCGTGATTTTGCTTAACATTTCAAATGTGATGGTTTGCCGATTGTGGGCAGATAATACGAGAACGGACCAAATCTGCAGGGCGCGTTGAGAAATGTTCATTGCTGGCATAGGTAGTGGCTATTTTAAGTTTTTGAGTTATGAGATTTGTGATGGTATTAATTCGGCAAGATTGTCAGGTCAGCATGTTTTTCATCGAGGGTTAGCTGGGAGTGCTGCAAAGACATATCTTGAAGGGAGCGTGGGCGTCTTGCTCTCTTGTTTTTCGGTTGCGGGCGGGATGCCCACGCTCCTTTGGTTTGCAATCGGAGATGCGCGCGATCGGCGGCTTGGCGGCGGAGAAAATGCCGTCTGCGTTTTGCGAATTGCGACAACCGGCGATAAGCTCAACCCAACAGGGAAAAACAATTCGCCGAGCCATTGGCTTTATGAAAACTGGTCCGGAATTTGCCCGCGAATAGCGCGAATGAACGCGAATAAAATGAGGGCGATAGGAAAATGTAACGCGGTAGAAAACACCCCGCCTTCTCCTGCTGGAAGTCCCTCCCATTCGCGGGGATTCGCGTGATTCGCGGGCCTCTTCCGACGTTTTCGGGATGAAAACACCCCGCGCGGTTTCAACAAAACCTGAACTATCTGAAAAATCCTTTACCCGTGAGCCCGTGAGCCCGTGAGCCCGTGAGCCCGTGAGCACGTGAGCCCGTGAGCCCGTGAGCCCGTGAGCCCGTGAGCCCGCCAAACAAACTGTGGTTTTGTTTCTCATTTCAGAAACCGTTTAAGCGTTTATCAAAATCTTTCCGGTAAAGCGATCATTTTATAAATCATTTTCAAAAATCCTTGCGATTTCAGCATTCGCCCAGAGCGGGGCGCGTCATCTTGATGCCGGCCAAGAAATCCTCAGATTTCTTCTGGGAATCATTTTCGCTGTCCGCGCAGCCAGCGGGCGACATCGTCGTGGGTCATGACATCGTAGGCGACCAGGTCTTTCCCATCGTGAATAAAAACGATGCGCCACTGGAGATGCACGCGGATTTCGTAGGAACGACCGGCCAGTTTTCGAAGTCCGAGTCCGCGATGGCGGTGCGGATCGCCAAAAGCGGTGCCCACATTGGCAATGGCCCGCGAGGCTTTCTCCCGCACTTCTGGCGGCAATTTGTCCGCCGTTTTTTTGATCCTCTCCGAAAGGAGCACCCGGATCATAGCCTGCCGGTGAAGGCTTTCAGCCTGCCCGCTTTGCGCGAAGACGCGATTTCAGCCAGGGCGGAGTCTTCCGCCCTCGTCGCCTGGGCCAGCGTCACGCCGTATTCATCCAACGCCGGAAAATCGCTCGGACGGAATGGCATGCCGCGCAATTTGACCATCTGAGAAAAAAACATCGAAACCGCCGCCGTCGGAGTGATGCCGATCTCGCGGCATACCACACCCGCCTCGCCCGCCAGGCGGCTGTCAATCCGAAGCCGTATTTGCTCAGTCATGCATCAATTGTGCCTACGGAGGAAAGACAGTCAAGGGAGTTTTCCCATCGAGATGGTTCGTAGCCGACAGCGGCCCTTTCGTCGAGGGGGAAAGACGATCACTGCCCCGCCGCGCGTAGCGACAATGATGGGAGGGCGGTCGCCCCCGGCCGCCTTGCTGAGCAGCCCGAGGGCGGGCTGCCTCCCTTTATCTACCGTTTGTCGAGCCACACTCCCTGCGTCCCTCATTCTTATGTGACGGATTTGGGACGGATGCGCCGTCGAACGCTCCGGGAGGGGTTTTGTATTTTCGTGCGCGGGGAAAAAGCGGCGTCAAGCCGCCGCACTCCAAAGCGGGCTGCGCCCGCGAAACGGGATCGCGATTGCATTTTGCGCGAAGCGCTTTGGAGTGCGCGGACCTGGCCGCGCTTTTGCTTTTGGCACCAAGATTAGCGAGCGAAACAGTTTAGCCCGATGGTTCCCCTTTGGCGGGCAGCCCAGACGAGCGCCTGACGGGAAAGCGACCCATGGAGCGGGGACGTCCCCGTGGGCTGGAGACTTTTCTTTGGCCTTGGAATCTCCGGAAACTCACGCGAGGCTGCGTTCATGGCCGAAGGGAGCTCATGCCGACTCGGAATCAAAGCCGTGCCGAACGCTTCACGGGATCAGATCGCGGGGTGGCTGGGCGATGACTTGAAGGTGCGGGTGCAATCCCCTCCGGAGGACGGGCGTGCCAACAAGCGGCTTTGCCATTTCCTCGCCGCGCAACTGGATCTGCCGAAGGGTGCGGTGTCCGTCGTTTCCGGGCAGAGCAGCCAGCACAAGACGGTGGAGATTCGCGGGCTCACGCTTGCGGAGCTGAAGAAGCGTTGGCCGGATCACGGTGCCTCCTCCGATCTTCCCGGCACGGTCATGGACAATATTCCTGTTTGAAGGACGGCGGCCGGGAGGATATTGAGAAGAACACGGGAATGGATTTCGACCGGAACACAGGGCGGCTGAATTTGGGGGAACGGCTGGACGCGGCCGGGGTGCCGGAGCTATGGTCGGTGCTTGCCGACGAAAAAAAATCCCTCCGGAAGGCGGACGCCACGGCGCTGAAAACCTGCGACGGCGCGGGGCTGGCTTTCCTCTGGTCCCTGCGCAAGGAAAGCGGTGTCGAAATCGAGGGGTTGAGCCCCGAGATCGCGGCCCGCTTGAAGCCGTTCGATCATCTGCCGGATGCGGCGGCGGATGCCCCGGATCGCGGCGACCCGCTCCTGATCCATATCGGGCGCGCCTCCAGCCAGATCTTCCGCGACATCCGCGCGCAGATCGCCTTCATCGGCGAGTTCGTCGTGACCGCGCGGATCTGCCTCGCAAACCCGCGCCTCGTGCGGTGGGGGGACATGTGGATGACCGCGCAGCGCGCCGGCGTGGATGCGCTCGTCGTGGCCGGGATGGTTTCGTTTCTGACCGGGATGATCATGGCGTTCCAGTCGGCTGTCCCCCTGCGGCAATTCGGCGTGGATCTTTTTGTGGTGAACCTCGTGGCGCTCGCGCTACTCCGCGAGATGGGGCCGATCATGACGGCGGTCGTGCTGGCCGGGCGCTCCGGCTCGGCGTTCGCCGCCGAGATCGGGACGATGAAGGTCAACGAGGAGATCGACGCGCTGACGACCATGGGGCTCGATCCGATGCGGTTCCTTGTCGTGCCGCGCGTGCTGGCAGGACTCCTGGTCACCCCGGTGCTGACGATTTACGCCAGCGCGCTGGGCGTCGCCGGCGGCTTCCTCGTGATGATGGTGCGGGGGTTTCCCTTCATGGCACTCTGGAACCAGCTGGTCGGCGCGATCGGAGTGAGCGACTTGATGACCGGGGTCATCAAGTCGTTCGTCTTCGGGGTTCTGGTCGCCGGGGTCGGCTGCCTCCGCGGCTTGCAGACCGGCACCGGCGCGAGCGCGGTGGGGGTTTCCACGACGCGTGCGGTGGTCAGCGGGATCTTTCTCATCGTGACAGTGGACGCGGTTTTCGCCGCCATTTTTTACGCGCTCAAATGGTGAAGCCGATCATCGAAGTCCGCGAACTGACCGCCGCCTACGGGGAGGATGTCATCCTTGAAAACCTGTCGTTCGACGTCCGTCGCGGCGAGGTTTTCGTGATCCTCGGCGGATCCGGCTGCGGGAAGAGCACGCTGATGAAAAGCCTGATCGGGCTCCTGCCGCCGACCCGCGGGCGGATCCTGATCGACGGCGGCGATCTCCACTCCGCAGCCGGCCCCGAGCGGGAGTCCCTGCTGAAAAAATTCGGGGTGATGTATCAGAGCGGGGCGCTTTTCGGTTCGATGACGCTCGAGGAAAATGTGACGCTGGCGATGGAGGAATTCACCGGGCTTCCGCCCGATGCGCGGCGGCTGGTGGCGCGGATGAAGCTTTCTCTGGTCGGCCTCGAGCGGTTCTCCGGGCATTTCCCCAGCGAGGTGAGCGGCGGGATGCAGAAGCGGGCCGCGATCGCGCGGGCGATGGCGCTCGACCCGGAGGTTCTTTTTCTCGACGAGCCCTCCGCCGGACTCGATCCCGTGACGTCCGCCGGCCTCGATGAGCTGATCCTCAGCCTGAACAAAAACCTCGGGGTCTCCTTTGTGATTGTCAGCCACGAGCTGGCCAGTATTTATGCGGTCGCAGACCGCGTGATTATGCTCGACCAAACTCAGAAAGGAATGATCGCCGAAGGCGCGCCGGCCGACCTGCGCGACCGCGATGCGAATCCCTTTGTCCATGCGTTTTTCCATCGGGAGGCTGCGCGGGCATGAGCGCGAAGCCGGACTACTTCCGCATCGGGGTGTTCGTGTCGGTGGGCGTCGGGATCCTGGTGGCGGCGCTGCTGGTATTCGGTGGCGGGCAGGTGTTCAGCCCGAAGATCACGATGGAGACCTACATCAGAGGCTCCGTCCAAGGGATTGATGTCGGCTCGCCGGTGAAATTCCGCGGCGTCCTGATCGGGAAAGTGACCCGGATGAGCTTTGCTTTCACCGAGTATGATGTGGAATCCGCCGGAGGGCTCTCCAACTACGTCGTGCTCTTCATGGAGATCAACCGCCCGGTGTTCCCGCGCATGTTCACCGAGGATCTGACGCCGCTCCTGAACCACGGCATCGAGCAGGGCCTGCGCGTGCGGATCGAACCGCAGGGGATCACCGGGCTCAACTACCTCAACATCGACTACTACGATCCGCATCGGTTTCCGGTGCTCTGGCCGCCCTGGAAACCCCAGTATTATTACATCCCTTCCGCACCCGGCGAGCTCACGAGCTTCCTGGACTCGATCAACGGCATCCTCCACGAAGTCGAGAAGCTCAACATCAGCGGCATCAGCCAGTCCGGCACAGAACTGCTCGAAAACCTGAACAAGGCGGTCGTCGGGGCGCAGGTGGAAAAGATCAGCTCCGACCTTCAGGGCCTGATGCGCGATGCCACGACGGTTCTCGATAAATCCGATTTCCCCGCGCTCGCGGCCGACGCCAAAAAATTTCTGTCCGAAATCGAGGCGTCCAACCGGAACCTCCAGAAGATCCTGAAAAACATCGAGCCCGCGACCCGGCTCAATCCGGAGCAGGTTCGCGAGCTGATGACCGGGCTCTCCCACACGAGCAGCAACCTTGAGCAGTTCAGCGAGGAGATCCGGCGGCGCCCGTCGCTTCTGCTGTGGGGAGAGTCCCAGGCACCTCCCGCCCTCAAGCCGACACCCAAAAAACGCTGAGCTTGGAAAACCTCATGGCCGGAGTTCCGCGCCGGCCAGGAAGTCTGAAATGAGAATCACGGTGGGCCCTGGCCGCCATGGAAGCGGTTGAGGAACGCGATGATTTTTCCCATGAGAGGCGAGCTGTCGGGGCCGAGTTCGACGAGGTGGCCGGTGTCCGGGACCGCGAGCACCTCGGCCTGGGGCATGCGTTTTGCGGCCGCTTCGACATCGGCCAGGGGGAGCCAGTTGTCGGCGGTTCCATGGACAAAGAGAGTCGGGACGGCGAGCTTTTCATACGGCACGTCGGCCAGGGCTCGCAACTGGAGGAGGTCGTTCCGGAGGCCGGTTTCGCGCGGGCTAAGCGGCGCGACTGTTCCGGCGAGATCGCGGAACCATGCGACCTGCGCGGGGTTGTTGAGGACAGCCGTGACCCATGCCGAGCGCTCCGCGGCGCCGCCGGACTGCGCGAGATCGAACGCCCAGCCGAGAGCTTTTGCGGGGTCGCGATCCGCTGTCTCCGCCAGCACCCAGGCACCCATGTCCCCGGTGAGGCGCTTGTTCAGAACCTCGGGGATCGGAGGATTCATCGGCTGCGCCGGAATCTTTTTTGTCACGGCGGAGAGGAGCACGAGCGCCCAGGTGCGATCCGGATGCCGCCGCGCGAACTCGATGGCAGCCGGCGAGCCGAGCGAGACGCCGACGACGGCGACGCTCGGGATCCCCAGGGAATCCATGAGCCCCAGCATGGCATCCGCCTGCTCCTCGGGCGTGAGGCCGGTGGCGAGCGGCGTCCGCAGGTAGCCCGGGCGCGAGGGGGCAACGATCTGGAACCCCGCCTCCGAGAGGGCGCTCCCATAAAGCATCGCCTGGTCGAAACCACCGGGCGCACCATGAAAGACGAGCACAACGGCCCCCTCCCCGCTCCGCACAAATTCGATTTCCCCGGCCGCGGTCTCCGCGAGGGTCGAGGCCGCGCTCAGGTTCGCCAGCTTCTCGATCCTCCACGAACGAAACCACGCCATCGTGCCGCCGGCCACGAGAAGCGCCGCCACGATGAGAAGAAAAACGACGCGGAGGACGATGCGGAAAAACTTTTTCATCACCGCTTGGCGAGGCGCGAGAACAGGTACGATCCGAGGAAGAAGAAAAGGATGTTCGGAATCCAGATGAGCAGCGCCGGGTGCGCGGCCGGCTTGTCACGGAACGTGTCCGCCATGATGATGAAGAAAAAGTAGGTGAACGCAATCCCGAGGCTGATCGCGAATCCGACCGAGGTTTCCTTCCGGTGGGCGGTGATCCCGAGGGGCACCGCGATCAGGACGAATGCCATGCACGCGAGAGAAACGGAGAACCGCTTGTTAAACTCCACGCTGGCCTCCGTCTGCCTGTCCCCTGCCCCCTTGGCCAGAAACTCGGCGAGCTCCGGCAGCGTGTAGGAGCTCAACCGACGGCTCCCCTGGTATTCTTGGAAAAACTTTGCGAGCGAGATCGGGAAGACCCCCTCCTTCATGACAATTCCCTGCTGGATTTTTGAGACATCCTCCGGTTTGTGCGCGTCGCGCTGTTCGAACCGTGCGTTGAACAACCGGAGGAGCAGGCGGGAATTCGCCGGATCCGGGCTGAGCACGCCCTCGCGGGCGTAGATCATCTGCTTCGGAATAAATTCCTCGTCCAGCTCGAAGACGATGATGTTAAAAAGTTTGTCGCCTTCTTTTTTTCCCACATAAACCCGGCGGTCGGGAAACTTGTCCACGATCTCATCCGCCCGGAACAGCGACGCCGGGTTGCTGGTGGCGATGTCCATCACCGCGCGCGTCATCGCCTGCTCGGCGCGGGGAGCGATCTCGATGTTGATCCAGAAGCAGGCGAGCGTGAGGAGGGTGGCGAGGAGGAAAACCGGGAGGCAGATGCGCGGGATGCTCACGCCGTTCGACTTCAGGGCGACCAGCTCGTTGTCGGCGGACATTCTTCCGAAAACGAGCAGGAGAGCGGTAAGGAACCCCCAGGGGATCGTGAAGGTCAACGAGAACGGGAGAACGAGCACGATGAAAACCAGCACCGTCGAAATCGGCACATCCGGGTTGTTGATCAGGACGTCGAGCAGTTCCTTGAAGATGTTGCCAAGCACGAGCACAAGGCTCAGGACAACCACCCCGAAAAACGTCGTGAGCAGGACACCGAGGCCGACTGTGCGATCAATGATCTTCACCGGCTATTCTTGGAAGACTCCCATTTTTCGGAATTTCTCGTAGCGCTGTCGGACGAGTTTGGCGGCGGGGATTTTCCGCAGGTCGCCCAGCGCGGCGGCCACTGCGGATCCGAGGTTTTCCGCGGCGGCGGCCGGATCCCGGTGCGCCCCGCCGGGCGGTTCGGGAATGACTCCGTCCACGAGTCCCATTTCCATGAGCGAGCGGGCGTCGAGCTTGAGCGCTTCGGCGGCTTCGGGCGCGTGCTTCCGGTGTTTCCAGAGGATCGCGGCGCAGCCCTCCGGGCTGATCACCGAGTAGTAGGCGTTCTCGAGCATGAGGACGCGGTCGGCGACGCCGATGCCGAGCGCCCCGCCGGATCCGCCCTCGCCGATCACGACGGCGACCACCGGCGTGCGCAGAACCATCATCTCCCGGATGTTCACGGCGATCGCCTCGGCGATGTGGCGCTCTTCCGCCCCCACGCCGGGATAGGCGCCGGGCGTGTCAATGAGCGCCACCACCGGGAGCCCGAAATTTTCCGCCAGCCGCATCAGGCGCAGTGCCTTCCGGTAGCCCTCCGGGTGCGGGCTGCCGAAGTTCCGCAGGAGGTTCTCTTTGACATCGCGGCCTTTCTGCTGGCCGATGACAACGCAGGGGATGCCGTCAATCCGGGCGAGGCCCCCGGGCATCGACGCGTCATCGCCGAACAGCCGGTCCCCCTTGAGCTCGATAAAATCCGTGAACGCGGCCGCCACGTAATCGAGAAAAAACGGGCGCGCGGTATGCCGGGCGATCTGGACGCGCTGCCAGGCGGACAGCCTCCCGTAAATCCCGGCGCTGGTCGCGGCGATCTTTTCCTCCATCCGGCGGATCTCCGGGGCCGCATCGATCTTTCTGTCCGCGAGATGGCGCTTCAACTCGCCGAGCCGCTCCTCCAGGTCGAGGATCGGCTTTTCAAATTCGAGCGGCTGCGTGATCATGGCGTCGTTATTTGATCGTGACCGGAGTGCCCTTGTTCGTGAGGACAAAGATCTCTTCCGCATCGGCCGGGTCGAGAACGATTCCGGGCGGCATCGCGGGTGCGCTGCCGTCGGCTCCGGCCGGCGGCGCACCGCGCAGGAGAACCCCCGAAACTCCCAGCATGATCCAGCGCTCGCTCCCCTCAAAATCTTTCGTGCCGAACGCCGCGCGGACGGTGCCATTCATCGCGACCTTGTCGGTCACTTTCGCTTCGATCAATCCCTTCGCGGCGGACGGCGGCAGCTTCAGCGACCGGATCGGGTATTCGCGGACAAAGGCTCCGGCGTTGAGCAGGGTGACCGTCATGGCGGCGCGGTCCACGACGAGCGCGGTGTCGAGCTTCGGAATCATCAGCTGCTGCCCGATCTGGAGGTTGATCGTGGACAGCCGGTTGGCGCGGTAGATCAACTCGGCGCCGGATTTGTGCTTCGCGGCAATCTTCACCAGCGAATCCCCCGAGACGACCGTGTAGGAGGTTTTCTCCGGGGAGGGATCGGGAGAAAGCAGGTGGGCGGCATGGATCCGCCCGGCGGCAGCGCGAACCGCAGGAGCCATTTCCGATTCGGGATAGGAGGTCAGGAAACGCTCGAGCGCGGCCAGCGACTCAGGGGTCTCCTGCTCGAGGAACGGCTTGAGCGCCGCAAAGGCGGCGATGCTCGGATCCGGCGGAGGCGTCGGCGGGGGAAGCGTCTTTTCCTGGATGTCCAGCTTCCTGGGTTTCAAAAAAAACTCGTAGGCAAAATACCCGCTTCCGCCAAGGATTGCGGCGACGAGGGTGAGGATGACAAGCGTCCGGATAATCATGGGTTCCGAGACTACGCGATGCGCGGCAGAATTGGAAATGCGGAAATCAAATCAGCCCGCGCCTCTTCCATTCGTCCACATTCTCCCCGGCCGACTTCTGGATCATTTCCATGGAGAACTTCAGAAGGCAGACCTCCCACGCATCGTCCACACCGGAGATGAGCGCGGCCAGCGGATCATCCCCGATCTGATCCTGAAGGCGATCCAGCGCGGAATCCAGCGACTCGCGGACAACGTGTTCGGACAGGTCGGTTTTGCGGAACTGGAACCCGTAGCGGAGGATCCGGATGGCGGAGCCGTGGGATTCGATCCAGTCGGCATATTCGCGGGCCTCCTCACCGAACCCGTCGAGCATCAGCTTGCTGTAGTGGTGCGGCGAAACGATCCGCGGCCGCTCGGCCTCGAGCCGCCCGTTGCGAACCCGCACCGCACCCACCTCGTCCAGCAGCTCGCTCACGAGCGAAAACCGGAACTGCGTGGATCCGAACGTCTCGATCCCGCCCTTCGGGCTCACGACAACGCGCGTGTTCTCCATCGCATAGTGGAAATCGTGCTCTTGCAACATCGGGCGACAATACCCGCGCGGACACCGCCTGCAATACGCAACTTTCACAGGTTTTTGTTTCTCCGCATTTGACAAACCCCCGGATTTCGATTTTTGAAGTGGGGTCATGAAGAAAACGATCCCTGTTCTTTTGGCCGCATTCGTGCTTGCGGGTTGCGCGACAACGGTGACCCGCCCGCTTTACGACCCGGTCGGCTACAAGCCGAAAAACCCGGCGGCCGTCCGCGTGAAGGTCTCGCTGCAGAACCGGATGATTTACGTCCTCGAGGGAAACAAGCCGCTGCTCGTCTGCGCCACGGCCATCGGCCTGCCGACGAAGCCGACCCCGAAAGGCAGCTTCTCGGTGATTGAAAAAATCGAGAACAAGCGTTCGGGCTCGTATGGGTTCTGGATC
>Ga0194063_10002187_pt1 | contig 12280 bp, 5 predicted proteins | sample SepL3720m_MetaG_FD_155459 | JGI IMG/M metagenome (GOLD analysis project Ga0194063, IMG submission 155459) | Anoxic zone freshwater microbial communities from boreal shield lake in IISD Experimental Lakes Area, Ontario, Canada - Sep2016-L373-20m | ecosystem: Environmental > Aquatic > Freshwater >... | reverse complement strand
TCAAGTCACTCACGCCCTACCATTTCTTGCCCGTTTTGGATTTCATCACTTGGGCCGACTTTCCCGGTGGCGACGCAACAAAAAGTACACTGCGGCACTGATCATCGTGATCACGAGGGCAATTAAGAAGTACACCGTGATGGGGTGGGAAAACAAAATGGCATCGATAACTGATGCGTTTTCTTTATTGCCAGTCGAGTACTTGCTCCCTACCGAGAGAGAAACGACATCGTAATTGGGAACATTGAGGTTGATGATATTGAGATCTCCGGAAATGCGTGCCAGGATGCCGGACTGTAGTAAGGCAAATCCAAGCACACGAAGATCCTTTTCATTTTGTGCTGTTGCGACCACCACCGAGCGGCCGCGTTTGTTGGCAGATTCAAATTGCATGAGTAGTCCATTCCCTTCCCCCAGTCCGCTCAGTTGTTTGCTACGTGCTATGGTGGTCTCACTGTCCCAACTGCGGTTGATCGGGTAGGGGACGATACCGATGCCATCGGGCTGCATGGGGGATCGTTCAAAAATTGATTTTGGAATGTCGGAAGATTTGCCCACTACCAGCATCTCTCCCTCCCAGTCCTTGGGTTCCGTGAAAGTGATCTGGGTCCCAAACAGTGGAAATCCATTGCGCTGACTGATCAATCCGATCAGATTGAGGGCAGTATCAATAGCCGCACCGTCCTTGGGCTGTGGCACGTAGACCAGCGTCTGGTAACCGTCGGGCCACTTTGTGAATGGAAATCCATTCAGAGCGAAAAGCTCCAATTTGGGCATCTCAACAAAATGGGGCATTGGCGGGAACAACAGCGTAGAGTTTTCGAAAATGGAGACGAACAGGCCCTCTGTGATCGACACCTCGCACACTTCACGGTGGGTGTTGAGATAGGGACGGAATGAAATTAGATTGCTTCCTGGCTTAAAGAGGTAGGTTGGCAGATCGATTTTGTAGCCTTCAATGAAATTGCCGCCGCCTTTGTCCAGGTGAATATCTCGCACCTGAACTCCGTTGACTGTGATGGTTACAGTGGAGTCGTTACGTAAGCCCGCTGCGTAAGCGAAATTGAGGCTGAGTTTGGCGTATTGGTTTTGTTTGATCAAAAAGTCTGGAGGTAATCGGAATGCCAATTCTGAGGCTCCACCGGTGTACCCTCTCTTGCCCGGCTTGCCAGTTTGCCCCTGGAATGTATACGACGCCATACCAAGATCTTTGAATTCGTAAAGCTTGTCAGTGACGAGCACCTGACGCCCGCCGTACATCGAAATATCTGGAATATTGAACGCAAAGGCGCGCAACTCACTTGTACCAGGGTAAGGCAACGACATATTGGTGAATGTTTGAGCCGCAATCTTCAGTGCCAGTGCTTCGTCGCCAGTGACACTGATCAAGGCATGCTGTTTGTCAATGCCGCCAGAGATTTGGGGCAAATGTTGAATCTTGATGAGTCCACCTTCACCTGCCGGAATTTTCAAGCGGTACCGATCCAAAACCTGATTGGCAAATGCGGTGGATCCGACAAGCATATTGTCTACCCCCGGTTTGAAGTCCAGGGAATGGGTAAAACGAACTTCGCGATAGTCGAAGTGCCGCGCGATTCCCGAAGCAATCAGTCCGGCGAAAGTCATCGCCTCTGCCGACGCAGATTCGGCAACAACATTGACCGCCACATCCGAAAACTGCTTGGGGTCAAAAGTCATGGCGGTCGCCGATCCAATGCCCAGCGGAATTGTTTTGAGTTCGTAGTCAATGTTAATGAACGACTGCGAAAGGCTGATGTTGGTCCAGAGATCGGGTGCACATGGTTGTTCGCAATTGCTCGTCTGATAATGCTGCGCAACCTGAAAAGTTAAGTCGTTGTAACCCGTTTCAAGGAGTTCTTTCGGTAGCGTCAAATCGACCGTGGCTACCGGTGTTAAAGGGTTGAGCTTCACTTGACCAATCGGACTACCATTGAGCTTAATGACCATCTGCGAAATGGCTCCGATCAGGTTGTTCGACACTGTGTACCGTAGGTTGATAGTTGCTTTGCGCACATCCCAGCGTTCGGGAATAGGGAATGAAAGATTTTGCCCGCCGCTGATGCATCGAATCTCCATGGTGCCCAGGGAGGTAAATTTTTGAAATGCAAGGCTGGTGGTCTCTGCGTGGCAGTTGACCATGAGCCAGAGACTGGCCAACCAAAAGAGTGCGATTCGCAGCATGCTATTTTTCCTCGGGTGTATTCACTCGGTACTCAGGGTGTAGAAACACCAGTGCCAATAGTGGAGACACTGTATTGCGAATTTGGAGCAAAAGGCCAATCGTCGCGGAGCGGCTCTTGGTAACCAAGTCATTTCCAATCAGTGAGGTAGAGCGGATCATCTGTATTGCGTCGCCATGGACAAACCTGACGATGTTCGGGTAAACAAAAATATCACTCATGAATTCAGCGCCGCACAACAGTTTGCCATCTTTCTGAATGACTCTCTGGATCATGCAATCGAATCGGTAATCCTGTCCGTCTTTACCAGTTGCCTTGACAAAGACCCGCTCCCCAGGGTCGAGCTGAAAAGGGAGTTCGGCAAGAACACCCATGCCGGTGAGCGAGACGTCATTCAACTTGCCAAAAACGATTGCATTGGTGCGAGGGAAGTAGATTTCAGCCATTCCTGTGGCTTGGGAGCGTTGAAGTTTTCGGCTCTGTTTTTTATCTAATTTCTCAAGAACAAAGGCCAGACCGAGGTAGAAAGAGTACACCGCCCAGCAACCAATCATTGTCAGTTTTTCCTTCACGATTGCGGTGGTGAAACATCGGACCACAAGCCGTCCCAAATTGCGCAATGCATCGACGGCAAGCGCTAGCGCACTGGTCCGCACCGCATGAAAGCCCATCTTGAAAAAATGCCACAGCATGTGATATGTGCCTTTGGCAGCCGATTTTCGGTTCCATACGTCCACCCAGCGTTGACTATCGCCAAACACATAGGCAACAACCTCTTGGTAGGACACTTGGTCCATTACAAACTCGCTGCCACAAAAATACGTGTCATTGGCTACGACGCAACGTTTGATTTGGCTTTCAAATCGATAGCAACGTCCGTAACTATCACTTACTTCCAGCCAAATTCGATCCTGATCTCGCGGCACGAACGGAGCCACTACCGCAAAGGCAATGCCTGTGAGAGAAATGTCTCGCACTTCTCCGAGAAGTGTTTCACCCAGGCGCGAGAAGTGCACTTTTACTGCGCCAGTTGACCCGATGCGGTAGAACTTGCGAATCTGCTTTCGCTCCCAAAAGGCCCCAAGCGCAAGGGTAACCATAAAGACGTTGAAAGCGCACCACACGCCAGTCACGATGATCACATCCCTGATGGCTGGGTTGGAGTTCCATTTCGTAACTGCGGCAACCATGGCAACCAGATTAATGGCGATGATCAAAAAGAATGGAGCCGAAATCGGGCTCAGATACTCTCTGCTATTGAGCTTACCTTTGGGCGTGACATGAAACGACGGATTCCAAGGGTTCAACAAAACAGCAATGACGGCAGGAATCAGGAACAAGGACTGCACAGTTTCGTAAATTTCAGAAAACAAGGGTTGTCGCGTGCCCCTGTAAAAGTGGTCCATCATTACATGTAACGTCACGATATAGGGGGCGGTAAACGCCAGTATTTGGATCCACGAAGCGTGATAGACGCTCATATTCAGGATCAGGTAGGCGGCCGGAGAGATGAAGTAAATAAACCGTGGAATACTGAAAAGCCAGAAGATGGACGAGTTGAAATAGGCGATGCGCTGCGACACGCTGAGTCCCTTGACTCGCAGAGGGTTGTTGAGCAGTAGCAATTGCACCATGCCCTGAGCCCATCGCGAGTGTTGGCTGACATAGTCGTCATAAGACTCAGGTGAAAGCCCGCAGATCATTGGCTTGTTGATGTACACACTGTTGTAACCACGGCTATGCAAGTGGAATGCTGTCTCAGCATCCTCGGTGATCGTTGCGCCGCAAATGCCGCCCACTTCCATCAAGAATTTACGCCGTAAAACGGCAGCCGAGCCGCAAAAGTAGCTCGCATTCCAGAAATCAAGGGCGGTATGGATCCGGCGGTAGAACAAATCGCTCTCCGTAGACGGGTCACCGACTCCCGCCAAACTCTTCTCAATGGGAGCAGGGTTAATAAAAAAATGCGGGGTTTGAACCAAGAAGAGCTTGGGGTCCGCAACAAAATGCCCCAGAGTGTTTTTGAGGATGTCGCTGGTCGGAACGTGGTCGCAATCTAGCATCAAAACAAGCGCACCGTCCGTCAGAGCCAGTGCATGGTTGATATTGCCCGCCTTGGCCTGTAGGTTGGTTTCTCTTGTGATGTAGCCCGCGCCGAGATTTTCCGCCAGGCGCCGCAAGTTGTAATGGCGTTCCCAGGCAAGCACTCCCGTGCGGGGATCGTTGCGCTTTACGTGGGTTGCGCCATCGTCCAGCAGAAAGACCCTCAACTTGTCTTTCGGATAGTCTATCTGCATCGCCGCGGTCACGGTGATGCGAACAATGTCTTCGGACTCGTTGTATGTGGGTATCAATACATCGACCGTGGGCCATAGATCAGCGTCTTCGGGCAGTGCGACCATTTTGGATTCAAGGGGCCACACGTTCACGAAGAGTCCAAGCAAGTAAACGACAAAACCGTACATCTCCGCCAGATACAGTAAGGACATACCAATGAAATCGTAGGCACCGGTGTAGATGAGGCTTTCGACCGTTCGCCAATACATGTAACGAAGGGCGAGAAACGCAGAGAGAAAAATCAGAATCAAACGCCAACCCTGTCGCGTAGCGATGCCCGATCTGGCGATAACGTAAATCGCAGCCGCACAACCCCACCCAAGCGCTAGCTGCTTCTGGTTCTCAAAATAAGCGTTGGTAAACGAAATGGAATAGACCAACACGCCAATCAGCACAGCGGTAGCCACGGCCATCTGACGTTCACTGACTTGCAATCGGCTGCGCAAGTCCGCTAGGTTCATGTCAGCGCACAGTCGCCGAGGGGTTGACTGGTGTGATCGATTCGTTGATCGAGCGCCGACTTTCGGAGGACTGGGAAGGGCTAAAGAGTCTTACACCAATAGACAACACCAACACCATTCCCACGAGTCCCAACGCTACCCAAAGTAAGCGCCCTCCCGAAGAGCGTGTGGGTTGAACGAGTTGCTCTGGCTTGGCGGCTTCGTCAAGTCCCTTTTTGTCCAGTTCAATTTCTCTGGGATTCCAGAAGGCCTTATAGGCGTTATAGGCATCCTTCTTGCCCTTGAGGGACACTTGTTTGACAAAGCGACAGTAAATTTCGCCTTTGTCGGAGAGTGCGTTGTAGGTGTCCTCGGAAAGGTAAATATCGCCTGGTGTTGCTGCCGACTCGAAGCGGGATGCCGTATTGACTACATCTCCGGCAATATCGTTTTGTTCAACGATGCACTTACCGGTGTGCATACCTATGCGCATTAATACGGTGGTTTTGAACTTCTTGGACATGTTGAGCTCATCCATGCCTTTTTGGATGCGCACGGAGGCCCGAACGGCATCCTGCGCTTGTTCAAAATAGGACAAGGTACCGTCGCCAATCGACTTTATAAAGACGCCACTGTTGTCTTTAATTGCTGGCAACAGTATGTCGTTCTGGTACTTGATCAGCATACGGCTGACCAAGTCTCCCTCGGTTTCTGCGATGGTTGTAGAACCCTTCAGATCGGTAAATACAACTGTCAGTACTTTGGTGAACTTGTCATTAAAGACTGCATCTAGTTTTTCTCTTTCTTCCAGGTATTTTTCTAGCTCGTCGCTTTTCGATTCTTCCACCTATGCCCCCAGACAATGAAAATTCGCCATTGATTGTCAACTCTTGTTTGTATAGTACATTGAGTTTGGGACAATCGGGAATCGATACTATTACAGTTGACAAAGATGGCCCTAATTGAGCGCAGCCGATGAAGTTCTCCCCTACCTGCATTGCCACGGCGGTTTTGCTCGCGTTGGCTCCCCTCGCGGTTGTGGCATCGCCCAAACGCAGCCTTGTCCGCGGAGTTTACGACGGCACGGCAGGAATGGCATTGTCTTGGGAGCGTGAGCTTCGTGCGAGCAGCCAGCTCGAGCTGGCCCCAGCGGTACAAGCTTCAGATCGGTCGCGGGAATTGAGAGATCCAGCCGCTGGAATCGTCTTTGATGACGCGCACGAGCCGCTGACCTTGAAATGGTTTGAGAGCCGGGTTTCTGGTAGGTCAATAAGAAGTTCCGATCGTCATCTGCTGGCACGTATGCCAACTGAATCCTTGCAACGGGAGCGTAAACGGGCGTTGGCCCTGTTGGACGACGAAGCGCTAGAGTCGGCTATCCAGTTGTTGGAACGCCTACGGGAGCAACTGCCAAGGGATTCCCAGGTCGTTGGCGGATTGGGGCTGGCTTGGCTACGACAGGGTCGCCATGGGGAAGCGGAACCACTGTTCGCTCAGGCACTGCTACTAGATCCGGACAATGCCAATAAATGGAAGAGTTTGTTGAGGACCGCGCGTTACTGGAAATTGTTGAAGCAAGCTGCCGGCGAGCGCGACCGGAAAGAGTATTCGACCGCATTTTCAAACGTGCGGGCTGCGATGGAACTGGAGCCGCAAAATGTTGAAGGCATAGCTTTGTACGCCAGCGTTCTGTACGCCAGCGGGGATGCGGCACAGGCCGAGATTGCGTATCGCCATGGTTTGGAAATCGAAGTCGAGAATGGCTCGGCGATACGCGGCTTGACCAAACTGCTGGTCGATCAACAGCGATTGGCGGAGGCGTTGGCGTTGCTCGACAGCCTGGGGCGGTCGTCGCGCGACATTGGCGGAAAATTCACCTATTTGCGTGTTGGAATTCTCAGAGACCAAGCCGATGGACTGGTCCAGCGTGGTAGCGTCGACGAAGCACGCAGCTTGTTGGAAAACGCTGTTTCCATGGAGCCTGAAAACGCGTGGGCGCGGTTCGACCTCGCGATTCTTCTGATGAAAGTCTCCCCTGAGCGCTCACGTAACCTGATTGACGAGGGGCGGAAGCTGTCGTCCCGAGACAGCGACATGCAATATGCCAGCGCGTTGTACTTTGCCAAATTGGATGAACCAGACTTGGCCCTTGCCTGCCTGTCCCAGATTGCGGCAGTAGACATCACACCATCGATCGCCCGATTGACGCGCAGGATGACCATTCAGTCGGTGTTGCTACAGGTCGCATTACTCGACAAACGTGGACAAGTGGTTGATGCGGCTGCCTTGCTTGATCGCGCCAAATGGACTGCGGGTGATGACCCTGACTTTCTGTACAGCCTGGCCAACGCGTGGATGGGTCGCGGCGAGCCGATTCCCGCGCTTGACCTGCTACGCAGCGCACTTGCAAGGGGCAGTTCTCCCAGAACGGCACTGAAGCTCCGATTCGCGTCGTTGTTGCACCGTGCACAGCGCGATGCTGAACTTGCCCCTGTTTTGAGTAGCCTGCTAAAACAAACGGATTTGACGGAATCTGACCGCTCGGAGGTTGTAGCGCTTGAGCGCCTGATGAACATGCGCATTGCTTATGCCCACCTGAAGTCGGGCAATGTTGGCGCAGCACAGGAGTTGGCGCAGCAGATGGAGCGAGAGGCACCTGAAGACAGCCGCATCCTGATCCTTCAGGGCAATATTGCCCGCCGGGAAGAGCGGTACGATGATGCGATGGCCTATTACCGGCGTGCCAACGTGCTGGAGGTGCAGTCGGTTCGATCGTCCGGTGGCGGTTTGACTGAGGCGCAAGAAGAAATTGACACCTTGGAACGGCGCCGACAGGCGCGCGTTTCATTGGCTTATGACCGACGTAGCAAGCCCGGAACGCCGGGTATTTCCGACATGACAGTGGTAGAAGTGCCGCTGGAGGTTCGATTGCCGGTGGGTTATCACGGACACACGCAGTTGAATATCGAACAGGTGGACATCCGTGCTGGGGCTTTCGATCTTACCGATGCGTATGCGTTGATGCGTTACGGAAAACTACAGGCCTTATCTCCAACAGGGCTTGCTTCCAGTACCCTTCAGGAGGCCAAGGGCACGACCTTGGTGATAGGCTATGAGGCGGACAACTGGCGTTTTGACCTGGGAACGACACCGGTGGGTTTTCCGGTGCAGAATCTGGTCGGAGGAGTTCGTTGGTACCGGTCGACTCCGAGACTTTCAGTCAGCGTCGAGGTATCGCGCCGAGCGGTAACCAGCAGCCTGCTGTCTTTCGCTGGAGCACAGGATCCAGTGAGCGGCGAAGTTTGGGGAGGGGTGCGCAGTACAGGCGCCAGTCTGCGTTTGGCCAGGGACTTTGACTCCTTTGATGCCGCCTTGACTATGGGGTACCGTCTACTTGACGGCAAGAACGTATTAGGCAACACGCATCTTGAAATGCGCCCGCAGGTAAGCTGGACACTGATGCAGGACAAGGACATGCGGTTGTCGACCGGGCTGAGCTACACGTATTGGAAATTTGCTGAAGATTTGAGCTATTACACTTTTGGGCATGGTGGATATTACAGCCCGCAGACGTACCAATCCATCGCCCTGCCGTTGCGCTGGAGCGGCGCCAATGGCCGTTTGGCCTATTCGGTGGATGGCTCTATTTCCGCTTCTTGGACCCAATCCAAAGACATGCCCTATTACCCAACCGACGCAGCGTTGCAGGCACTCGCCGGGAACCCAATGCATGTCGGAGGCGATAGCAACGGCACGGGGTTCTCACTGAGTGCAGCCTTTGAATACCAGTTGGCACCTCTCCTGGCGTTAGGCGGACGATGGGAGGTAGGTCGCGCCGCCTACTACGCACCCAATGCAGCCATGGTTTACCTGCGTTATTCTTTTGACCGGCCTCGTGAGGAGGCCGCGTCAGCACCGGAAATCCCACGTGCTAGTCCACGCTTTTAATGAGTGGCCACGATGGTGCAGTGGGCATCAATACTCTACCCAAGATGCGCCCTCGGTCTGCATGTAGTACCGTTTTCCATAACGCATGACAACCGTGCCGGAATTTTCTGCGACAAATCCTGTGACTGGCAAATTTCGCTCCATCTGGGATAAGTCCAATTGACCGTCGACAAACGGGTTGTGGCTGATCGAGTCCGCCAACAGTTTGGAAACTGCCTGGTAGCTGCTGGGGTTGGTTACAGAGTAGGGCGGTGTTTGCAATTGATGCGGTTTACCTATGAACTTAACGCCCACCGGAACATGCCCAATGCTGAAACTTGGGTAATCCCTCATCCCTGCGATTTGCACCTTGTCGCCTCGAATGGACGCCCCATGCTCCGGGATGAAAACGACGACGGCCTTACGGTCAGAGGCATTTACCAACGCGATAAATTTCGAAATATCCGACAACAGCTTACGCAATCTTGGCCTATACGTTTCAAGACTGTTTCGATTGGGGCCACCCACGCCGTTGCCATCGTGTAGGCTGATCGTGTTGTAAAAAAAAGCCACCCTTTGGGCAGGGTTCATCTTCCGCTGTTCAAACCAGGTCGAGAGCAGGGCGTAGTCGTCCTGCACGGAACTTCCGTCAAAGCTCACGAGGTATGGACTCGCCACTTTGCTGACGAATGCGTTGCTCATCAATCCACCGCGTTCCCGAATTTCACTAAGAAAATTGCCGTAGCGGCCGTTGTGGTTCATTGCCCATTGGGTTTCATAGCCGATTTGTTTTAAATTCTCGAAGGTCTGAGCTGCTCGATCAGATCGCTCGTAGAGACTGGCATGTCTTTGTTGACCAACGCTGCTGCGCAGCAGTCGCAGGACCGCCGGACCGCTGTAGGAAGTTGCGGAGTTGAAGTTGCTGAAAATGAGATCAAATTGTGCGAATAACGGATTTTCTCTTTCCTTTACGAAGTCCAAGTCGTCCCATGACAGCGAGCATATCTGGAGCACCAAAATATCAAAGGGCGGATCGCCCGCTTTGGGCGCAGTAAAAGCGACCGATCGTTGTGCCTCAGCGGCATAAAATGATTCGAGTATTTGGCTCAGGTCGGAGTCCTTGGGCGGCAAATCCTGCAAGGCGACTGGATTGGAAGTCGAACCAGTTTGCGCCTTGAAGCTTGCGAGAAAGTCGGCCGTCCCGTTGGAACTTTGCAGGCCAAGCCACGGTGTTTGGGTAGCCAGCATTCCCATAATGACAAAAGTGGTCATGCGTAATCTGGAACGCAGAAAAAAGTATGCGGCGCAGAGCAAAACCAGTCCAGCTATCACCCAAGGGTTGACGAATCTGCCGGCGATTTCCAGTAGATAGGCAGCATCAAAGCCGCCTATGTCATCGGCGTGGGACCAAAGTCGTGAAATTGGAGGAAGCCAGGTATCGTAGTAAAAAAGGCTGATTGCGGCTGGCACTGACACGAACTGGCGCAGTCTGGCCCAACGCTTGTGCTGCAGCGGAAACGCCACGAAGATTGCAAAAGCCAAGTTTGCAAAGAAATGGAAACCGATGAAATTGCCAAAAAAAAGAAAAAACTTGGCAAAAAAGTAGGCATCCCAAAGCCCCAATGTGACCCAGGGATTTCTATGGGAACGGTGGCTTGAAGTCTGTCCAATAACCGGTGCAGACACTTCGCCCGCTACTTCTCGTGCATTTGCCATACACCCGACCAATCAGACGGAGGGGGATTTTCCTGAAAATGGTTGCAGCGTTGGACGTACATCCTGGCTGCTTTGTCTAGAGGATTCAGTGCCAGGACTTGTTCAAAATCCACGATTGCCGGCTGCCATTTCTTCGAGCGGTATTTAGATAACCCAACGCGAAAGAAATGCAAGGCGTCCGTCAGGGATGGATAGGACTCCTCGGTGTGGTAGTCGAGCACTTCGTAAACCGCACCTGGTTGCGTGCGACCTTTGACGACGATGAGGTCAAGCTCGCGGCAAAAGTAGGTTCCCTTGAGTTGCTTGTAGGTCGAGTCGCTGATCATGATGCGAGCACCGTAAGTCTTGCAGGCGCCCTCGAGGCGGGCAGCGAGATTCACGCCATCGCCAATGATGGTGTAGTCCATCCGCCGCTTGGAGCCGATATTGCCTGATACGACATGGTCGGTATTTATCCCGATTCCAATTTCCACGGGTAGCTTTCCCTCGTTGATGCGGTACTTGTTCCAATCCATCAAATCCCGAATCATTTCCAACGCCGTGCGTAAGGCTCGGTCCGGGTCGTCGGCATGCTGCACCGGAATCCCGAAGGCGCACATGATGGCATCACCGATAAACTTGTCGAGCATGCCGTCTTCACGCTGAATGCAGCCCACCATTAGCGTGAAATACTCGTTGAGAAGTTCAACGGTGCGTTGGGGCCCTAGTTCTTCGCTGATTGAAGTAAAGCCCCGAATATCAGAAAACAAAACGGTTGCCAGGACACTCTTGCCACCTAGCGCCTCTGCGCCCTGTGCCAGCATCTGATCGGCTATGTTCGGGTCCATATAACGCGACATGGTTGACTTGAGGCGCTTTTCGCTGGAGATGTTCTCAAGCAATGCCATGGCACCAATGCGTTCCCCTTCTGAAGAGAGCAGTGGTTGAAGGGTTAGGTTTACAGAAACTGATTCACCCCCGACCATGAACTCCGTATCCATCAAGGCCACCATCGCCCGCTCCCCCTCGAGCAGGTTCAGGCGCTCGACAAACCAAGCATTGTCGAGGCCGAAGAAATCGGCAGCGTCCCGGTTAAGAATCTGTGCATGCTGAGTCTTCAAAATACGCGCCGCTGCCGCATTGCAGGTCACGATCCGATTGTCCTCGTCGAAAGTGATGACGCCATTCGACATCGACTCCAGCATCGCTTCGTTGTAATTCTTGATCGCTTGAACGTCGGCGAACAACTTGGCGTTCTCCAGCGCAATCGCGATCTGCGCGGTGAAGGCTCGGAGATGGGATTCGTCCTCATCGCTGAACGGCCCGCCACGACGATTCAGAATCTGGGTGACGCCGATGGTCTTGCCCTTCTTATTGACGATCGGTACGCACAAAATTGAGCGCGTGAAATAGTTGGTCTTGCGGTCGAACTCAGGATTGAAGCGCAGGTCAGCGTAGGCATGTGGAATATTGATGGATTTGCCAGTCGTAAAGACGGCACCGGCGATGCCTACGTGGTTGGGAAGACGGATCTGCATCCGCTCCAAACCGTGACCCACTTCAGACCAAAGCTCACCGGTTTTTTCGTCATTGAGAAAAAGGGTGGAGCGCTCGGCATTGAGGAGTCGCGTGGCCTCTCCCATTACTCGCTGCAACAAGGAACCCAGCTTAATGTCCTGG
>Ga0194063_10002185_pt1 | contig 12288 bp, 8 predicted proteins | sample SepL3720m_MetaG_FD_155459 | JGI IMG/M metagenome (GOLD analysis project Ga0194063, IMG submission 155459) | Anoxic zone freshwater microbial communities from boreal shield lake in IISD Experimental Lakes Area, Ontario, Canada - Sep2016-L373-20m | ecosystem: Environmental > Aquatic > Freshwater >... | reverse complement strand
CGATTGCGACTTTCGTATTTCCGCGCATCGGAGTCATTTGCAGCGACTGCTCCATCGTGCGCATCTGTTCGATCACGATCCGGCGGGATTTTGATTCGGGTGCGACGCGGTGGAAATCCGGATGTGTGGCGACTGTGTGCGGGTCGATGCCGAGGATGAGCCCGGCCAGCTGTTCCGCAAGCCATTGCTTCCCTGAGCCTGCCGGTCCGCTCAGCAGATACGCATGGGCAAGCCGTCCGGCGTTCCAGGCGTCGGCCAATCGTTCCAATGCTTTTTCTTTGAGTAGGGCCATGTCGTTGTCGTATCAGGCTGGCTGAGCGAAGGGAGCAAGTCGAATGGATTTTCGCAAAGAAGATCGCCATGGATCCTATTTTTCGTCCAACGAATTCTGAACCGGCCCTAAGCTGCTCAGGCGATCAGATTCTCGCGAATAAACGCAGAGGTGGCTACCGGGTCGCGCCTGCGAATGAGGGCCTCGACAACGGAAGTCCCCACCCGATCCAAGATGCTTTGCATCCGTTGAAGAAAAAGCACGCTGCTTCGGACCGCTCCGCAGCCGTCTTCGCGATACGGATATTGATCCATGGAATACCAGCCCGCATAGCCGGTCCTTTCCAGCCAGTAGAGCATCTCAAAATACTCGACCAGCCGGACCGAACCAACAATCATGTCGTCGTCCCATGAGCTGTAGTTGTCATTGAAGTGCATGTGGAAAAGCTTATTTCCAGCACGGGAAAGAATGGCGATTGATTCCGCGACATTTTCATAGGCAAGGAACGCATGCCCTGTATCGATGGTGACCCCGACATTATTCATGCCGGATTCAAGGGCTACGAGAAGAGTATCGGCGGCACGGGCGAGGTAGGAATGTGTGCGGGGTTCCTTCATTTTGTATTCAAGCGCGAGTCGAACGCCCTTGGATTCGGCGTAGCGAGCGGCGGCTTGTATGCTGTCAGCCAGCCAGGCCCGTTCTTCAAGGTAGTCAGCTGCCAGGCAGTAATCGTAACCATCCTGACCTGGCCAGACGTTCAGCAGGTCGCACTCCAATTCATGCGCCATATCCACAGAAGATCTGATCTCTTCAAGCGCCAGCTTTCGCACGTCGGCATCGGCTGAACAAATCGAGCCTTTTCCCCAGCATTTGCGTGAAAAGAGATCTGGGATAATCGAGGCGCAGCTCAAGTTGCGCGCCGCCAGCATTTTTTTCATCTGAGGCGCGGTTTCTGGTGTGATGTCCCAAGTGGCGACAAGCTCGATGCCAGTCACGCCTTCGATCGAGGCCGCCTGGTCGAGAAGCTCGTCGCGCCCAAGAACGTCCTTATAGCCGCTGGAGAGAAATCGGTCGCACGTGTTGCCGAGGTTGCCAAGAATAACTGAGTATTTTTGTTTTGAGGTCATAAGATGAGTTTATATTGATAGGAATTCCATTGGTGACAGTCCAACTTTAATCGCATCCAGCTTGGCTGGAGACGAACGCGTAGTCGCCCGACAAGACCTGGAAGACCGCATGGCCATCGTAAATTTTGACAAATCTGACGCCTTCAGCCTGCTCGGCGGGGAGTCCCCCCTCGCTGACTTGCTGCAGGGATTCTGCGCGCACATGAACCATGGCATCGACGCCACTGGGTATGCGGACTTTGAGCTCAAGGCCCTCTTCCCCTCTAGACCATTCCGAACGGAATTCTCCTCGGACTGTCTTGAGGGAAACCTTGGCCCACGGCAAGCCGGGAGCTATGAACGGCTTGATAGCAACTCTCTCGTAGCCCGGAGCGTCTTCATCAATATTGATCCCGCCCAATTCCTTATAAAACCAAGAATCGATGCTGCCGCGCATGATGTGGTTGCCCGACCAGCCGGTCCCTTCTACGCTCCACTTCTCGGTCAAGGTCGTCCTGCCCTTGAGCATATGAATCCAGCTGGGATAGCTGTCCTGCGTGGCGAGAAGCCAGGCGACATCGCCGAGCCCTTCGCGGGACAACAGCTCCATCACATATTTTATTCCGAAGATGCCAGCGGTCAGGTGCCCGCCCTGTTTGTTCACAATATCGTCGACGAGATTTGCTAATACCGCCGCCCGCTCTTCTTCCGGAACCAGTCCAAGGAACAAGGGGAAACCGTTTGCAAACTGGCTGCCGTCCTCATAGCTGTGCCCGGCCGCGTTGAAGAACCGCCTGTTGAAGGCGTCTTTGACGCTTCTGGCAAGTGCCACATATTGTTCAACGTCGTGGTCTCGGCCGAGGATCTTGGCGATTTTCGCGGTGATCTCGACCATGTAGTAGTAAAACCCTGTCGAGGTCAGTTCAGGCCCACCCTTTTCCCACTCTTCGGCTACGGAGAGCCAGTCGCCGTAGGTATCTGTCGGGAGAATGCCATTGTCCGCCTTGGAGGAGAGGAAATTCACATGCCGTTTGAGTGCATCGAAGTTATCCTCCAGCACGATTCTATCTCCATAATAGAGGAAATGATACCAAGCAATCAGATGATAGCCGCTACTGAACGAAGGGGCAGAGCCTTCTGTGAGCGGCCACGGCGCGATATGCGGAACGTTGCCATTGGACTCCTGGTTCCTTCTGATGTCGCGCAACCATTTGGCGTAGAATCGATCCATGTCGAAGCTGTGAATCGCCTCTTCGGCCGTGACGTGGGCGTCGCCAAGCCACCCCAGCCGCTCGGCTCGCTGCGGGCAATCGGTCGGGTACCCCATGAGGTTGTTCAGCTGTGTCCGCAGGACGGCGGCATGAATTCCGACAATCCGCTCATCCCCGCAATCAAGCGTGCCGGCCGGCTCAACGGCCGAATGGACGACAACGCCATCGATATCATCAACCTGCAATAGATACTCCAAGCCGCTCACCTCCACGTATTGAAAACCATGCTGAGTGAAGCGGGGCTCGAAAATCTCCTGCCCCACGCCTTTGGCGATGTACCGGTCCGTTGCTTCGGCGTCATGGTTTTTGGTGATGTCCAGCATTCCGCCTTTGATGTCCTCGGCGTGACGGAATACGACGACGTTCCCCTTCTTCGCCCTCAGCTTCACCCGGATCCAGCCGGCAAAGTTTTGTCCGAAATCGACAATCGCCTTGCCCCCTTCGAGGGAGGTCACCGCGACTGGCTTCAAAAATCCGTTTCGTTCGATAGCCGGCATTGCCTGGGCGAACAGCTCACCTCTCGGAGGCCTGACTGTTTTGGCGTATGTCCAGCCGGAGTCGTCAAAGCCGGGTTTATCCCATCCTTCGAACTCCAGGTTTGCGTCATAGGTTTCTCCGTCGTAAATGCAATTGCGGCGCACCGGCCCCTCTTCCACTTTCCAGGAACTGTCGCTGCGCACAATGATGGTGTCGCCGTCGGCATCACTCACATGCAGCTGCAGCAGAGCGCGCTTTTCTCCAAACCATGGGGCGCGCCAGTTCCAGCGCAGGGGGAGGGGATTAAACCAGCCGTTGCCCACCGTGATGCCCAGCACGTTCTCGCCGACTTCCAATAGCTTCGAGACTTCGTAGCTATCGTATAAGAGGGTTTTGGAGTAATTGGTCTTGGCCGGGTTGAGGACTTTATTCCCCACCTTTTTTCCGTTGATCGTCAGCTCATATAGCCCGAGACCGCAGACATGCACAAGCGCCGCGGTCACCGGCTTTGAGAGCGTAATGGTTTTTCGCAACAGCATCGAATTCTCGTCGTAAATCGACCGCTCGCCATTGATCGTGAACTCATAGCGCCCGGGAGCGCACTCGTGGACGAGCGACGTGCGATCCCCATCAAACGTAAAGCTGTCTTTATCATATTCGGTTGATTCTCCCGCATCATCAGCCCCCACGAGCCTGTCGTTCTTGAAGCGATAAAGCCCGTCCGCGTTGACGGGATCCACCCCGTCCCCGCGTCCGATCCAACTGGCTTGCCACAAGGCAGGATCAAGGATGCCCGTGGTAAATTTACCAGCTTCGCTGAAGCCGGTCGGATTTCCGTCCCGGTCCCAAACCTTAACTTTCCAGTAATGGGCCTGGCTGCTTCGCAACGGCTTGCCACCGTAGCGCACGGCGCTCGTCTGGCTGGAACTGATCATCCCTGAGTCCCAAATGTTGCCAATGTGCCTGCTGATATCTTCGAGGTTGTCGCTCGCCAGGATTTGGTAGGCAGACTGCCTTTGTCCACGTTCGCTGGTTTCCACTAGCCAGCTGAATTTTGGCGTGGGCGTGTCAACGCCGATCGGATTGATGGCCGATTGACATTTCAGCCCGACGATTTCGATTATTGAGCCCTGTGATGAATCTTTCATTGCGGTTGTTAGCTTCGTGCCTTTCATGCCGATGTAATTTGCTATTCGGAGGAAATCTGCGACGTATTTCGTTCACTAAACATTCGCCGCTGAATCTAGTCAACCAAATCTCACTAAGGATATTGTTGCTGGAGAGGAAACCTTTAAATTACCCTATTGACGGGAGACGAATGCGTAGTCCCCCGAGAAGACCTGGAAAACCGCATGGCCATCCTCCATTTTCACGAATTTAACGCCTTCCGCGCTTTCAGCCGGGAGTCCGCCCTCGCTGACTTGATGGGGGGTGTCCGCGCGCACATGAACCATGGCTTCGACGCCACAGGGGATCCTGACTTTCAGCTCAAAGCCCTCCTGGCCCCTGACCCATTCCGAGCAGAAATCTCCCTTGACTGTTTTGAGCGAAACCTTGGCCCACGGCAGGCCTGGTGCCAGGAATGGCTTGACAGCAACTTTCACGTACCCAGCAGCGTTTTCGTCAACTTTAATCCCCCCCAACTCCTTATAAAACCAAGAGTCGATGCTGCCGCGCATGATATGGTTGCCTGACCCCCATCCTACTTGCCACTTCTCGGTCAAGGTCGTTCTGTCCTTAAGCATATTTAGCCAGCTTGGGTGGCTTTTCTGGGTGGCGAGAAGCCATGCCACATCGTTCCGGCCCTCGCGGGACAATAGCTCCATCACATATTTTATGCCGAAGATCCCAGTGGTCAGGTGCCATCCCTGTTTGTTCACAATATCATCGACCAGATTGGCGAATACGGCCTCTCGCTCCTCTGCTGGAACCAAACCGAGAAATAGGGGGAAGCCGTTCACGAATTGGCTGCCGTCCTCATAGCAGTGTCCGGCCGGGTTGAAGAAACGCGTGTTGAATGCGTCTTTCACTCGCCGGCCGAGCGCCTCATATTTTTGGACTTCCTCGGCACGCCCGAGGATCTTGGCGATCTTCGCGGTGATCTCGATCATGTAGTAGTAAAATCCCGTCGATGTTATCTCCGGCAAACTCTTTTTCCACCCCTCGACTTCGGACATCCAGTCGCCATATTTGTCCGGCGGGAGAATGTCATTTTGGGCACTGGAGGAGAGGAAGCCCACATGCCGCTTGAGGCCCTCGAAATTGTCCTCCAGCATGCTAATATCTCCATAATACAGGTAATGGTACCAAGTGATCAGGTGATAGCCGCTACTAAACGAAGGGGCGGAGCCTTCCATGAGCTGCCGAGGCGCAATAAAGGAGACATTCCCATTCGGCTCCTGGTTCATATTAATGTCACGCAGCCATTTGGCGTAGAACATTTCCATGTCGAAGTTGTGGATCGCCTCCTCGGCTGTGACGTGGGCGTCGCCAAGCCAGCCGAGCCGCTCGGCTCTCTGCGGGCAATCGGTCGGGTAACCCATCAGGTTGTTTAGCTGTGTTCGCAGGACTGCGGCATGAATCCCGACAATCCCCTCATTGCCGCAGTCAAGCGTCCCGCCTGGCTCTACAGCCGAATGGACGTCCACGCCCTCAATATCTTCCGCTTGCAACGGATAATCCAAACCGCTCACCTCGACATACTGGAAACCATGTTGTGTGAAGCGGGGCTCGAAAAGCTCCTGCCCCACTCCTTTGGCGACGTAGCGGTCTGTTTGGTTTTCGGCTAAGTTGAGCATCCCGTCCTTGAAATCCTCGGCATACCGGAATTCGACGGAGGCTCCCTTTTTCGCCTTCAGCCTCACCCGGATCCAGCCGGCAAAATTCTGGCCGAAATCCACGAGAGATTTTCCGCCGCCGAGTTGGATTACTGAGACGGGCTTCAAAAGCCCTGTACGCTCGATCGCAGGCATCGCTTGGGAAAACAGCTTCCCTCTCGGAGGTTTGACCGTTTTGGCGCTTGCCCAAGCGGAGTCGTCAAAGCCTGGCTTGTCCCATCCCTCAATCTCCCTGTTCGCGTCATAGGTCTCTCCGTCGTAGTGGCAATGCCGGCGCACCGGGCCGTCCGCCACTTTCCATGAGCCGTCGCTGCCTATCATGAGGCTGGTGCCCTCGGCGTCCGTCACATGCATTTGCAGCAGAGCCCGCTTTTCTCCATACCATGGGGCTCGCCAGTTCCAGTGCTTGGGGAGGGAGTTGAACCAGCCGTTGCCCACCATGAGGCCCAGCACGTTCTCTCCCTCTTTCAATAATCCGGAGACCTCGTAGCTATCGTATAAGACGGTTTTGGAGTAATTGGTTTTGGCAGGGTTGAAGACTTTTTTTCCGACCCGCCGCCCGTTGATCGTCAGCTCATAAAGCCCGAGGCCGCAGACATGAACGAGAGCCTTGGACACAGGCTTCGAGAGCGTGATGCTTTTCCGCAAATGTATCGCATTCTCGTCGTATGTGGAGCGCTCTCCATTGATCGTGAACTCATAACGTCCGGGACCGGACACCTGGACGATCGAGGTCTGATCCCCCTCGAATGTGAAACTGCCTTTGTCATATTCAGTGGACTCGGCATTATCCTTGTCGGCACCTTCCCAGTCGGCGCCAACAAGCTTTCCATTTTTGAAAACATAATACCCGTCCGCATTGACGGGATCCACCCCATCCCCGCGTCCGATCCAATTGGCCTGCCACATGGCGGGATCAAGGATGCCGGTGGTAAAAGTAGCAGCCCCGCTGAAGGCGGCCGGATTCCCGTCCCGGTCCCAAACCTTAACTTTCCAAAAGCAGGTTTGATTGCTCTCTAAGGGCTCACCTCCGTAGCGCACGGCGTTCGTTTGGCTGGAACGGATCGTCCCAGAATCCCAAAGGTTGCCATTGTCGCGGCTGATATCTTCGAGGTTGTCGCTCACCAATAATTGGTAGGCGGTCTGGCTTTGCCCACGTTCGCGGCTTTTCACCAGCCAGCTGAATTTTGGGGTGGTCGTGTCGACACCTATTGGATCGATAGCCGACTGGCATTTCAGACCGACGATTTCGGTTTTTGATACGAGTTGTTTGTCGGTCGGGAAGTGATCATCTGGGGTACTTGACATTCTTGATTTTGCCATGCGGCTCTTGTATCAGACGCAATTCTGCAGTGGAATGGCTGTTCTGGCAGATAATTTGTCAAATTTGATCATTCTATGGATTATTATTCGGACCTCACTTTTGTTGCCGCCGCCCATCACCCCAACTGTGATCAGCGAAATAACGCCCAATTCACTGAGTTTTATAACCTGCAATTCATCCTGAACGGGCAAATTTATTTTGGTATCGACGGAGGGAAATGTGTGACGCTCTCCGAACCGACGATTTACTGGCACCACCCGCGCCATTCCTACCAGTATGGACTCTTGGGCACGCTTGGATGGAACCATTTCTGGGTGACGTTTCGCGGACCGCGGGCTGCTCGGATCATTGAGCAGGGGTTCATGCCGCTTTCGAAGGATGGATATAGCCCGATATTTCAGGCGGCTCAGATGCGCGAGGAGTTCAGTCGGCTGATTCACCTGATACGGGGCGGGAAAAATGACGACCATCCGAGGGCTGTTGCGCTTTTGGAATCTATTTTGGCGAGGGCATGGGAGGACAATGCCAGCCAGTCGCAGCATAGGGAACCGCATTACAAGGCGATCGCAGAGGCTGCGCATGATTTGCAACAGAATGTTGAAACGGAGCCTGACTGGGAGGTGATCTCGCACCAAGCAGGCATGTCGTATAGCTCGTTTAGGAGGCTTTTTCGCAAGCTGGAGAAGAGCAGTCCGCATCATTATTTTCTGCGGTGTCGGATGCAGCGTGCTGTGGAGCTGTTGCGCGATACCGAGCTTTCTGTGAAGGAAATCGCCTACCAGTTCGGATACGACGACATCGCGCAGTTCTCCAAGCTCTTCAAACAAAAGATCGGAACTTCTCCGAGCCAATTTCGGAAAAAAACGGCTTGACCCCAAAATACCCGGATTCTCGCAGATTATCAACTGAACAGGCACCTTCAATCCCGTTGCACCCGATCAAAGAAGTTTTAGCAACAGAGGACTCAGAAAGCCCAGAGTTCCATCAAGTCTCAGATCAAAATCCGGCAGAACAAGTGACTGCAAAGCCACAAAATCAGGCCTTGCTTTATCCTGCTTTTAGAAAAAGGCTCCTGAGATAATTTCCATGAAACTGTGCCCTCCACTGCTAAGCCTCCTCCTTGCATTTTCCGGCGGTTCCGCGCTGGCCGAAGTCAAACTTGCCCCGATCTTTCAGGATCACATGGTCTTGCAGCGCGACATGCCCGCGCCCGTGTGGGGAACGGCAAACCCCGGCGAAGCCGTCAAGGTCAGTTTCCAAACGCAGACCCGCGAAACCAAGGCTGACACGGCGGGGAAATGGATGGTCAAGCTCGAGCCGCTCTCAACCAGCGCACAGGGGCTTGAACTGACCGTCCAAGGCGAGAACACGATCAAGCTGGCCGACGTGCTGGTGGGCGAAGTCTGGATCTGCTCGGGGCAATCGAACATGGAGTTCATGCTCAAGCTGGGCAACAACTCGTATGCGGAAGTCGAGAACGCCAACCACCCGTTGATCCGCCTCAACATGAGAGGTGCGACCTGGGCAGCCTCCAGTCCCGAGAGCGCGAAGCAGTTCTCCGCGGTCGGCTATTTTTTCGGACGCGAATTGAACGAAACCCAGAAAGTCCCTGTCGGCCTCATCAACAACGCGGTCGGAGGCTCGCCCTCCGAGCCGTGGACCAGCCGCGAAGCGTTGGCTGCCGACCCGCAACTGCGCCCGGTGCTCGATGGCGACTGGCCCGAGATGTTGGGTTCTGACTGGTGTCGTTCCTGGGCCAAGCAATCGCTGGCTTCGTGGCTGAATGAATCCGCCAAAGCCAAGGCGCAAGGGAACGCGCTCCCGCGGTTCCCCGGACACGTTTTTGCCCCCGCCTTCCTCTACGAGAAATACCTGCTGCCGCTTGCCCCGATGGCCTTCCGGGGCGTCATCTGGTACCAGGGCGAATCCAATGACCGCGATGGCTTCGCCTATGCCAAGAAATTCCAGACGATGATCCAATCCTGGCGCAAGCTCTGGGGACGCGAGTTCCCCTTCCTTTTCGTCCAGCTGCCGGAAATCGGCATGGACATCGCGGAACGCCCCCGTATCACCTACAACGAACGGAGCTGGGCGCTCATCCGCGAGTCGCAGCGCGCAGCGCTGGCGTTGCCCGCCACCGGCATGGCTGTCGCCGTCGGATTGGGAGACCCTTCTAACGTGGCGAACGGCGTAAGGTCGATGGAAAATCCCACGTAACCGCACCAGTTGCGGTGGACTAATGTGCCGTTCAACCACACGGTTGCGTGGGTCGAAATTCCGTCGAACTTGAGCTCGAGCGAGCGTCCGCGATCGGAGTCCTCCAAGCGGAGCGTGCGGCGGTACCAGGCAATCCCCCGCGGACGGTATCCCTGCGAGAGGTTTGCCTTTTGGTCGAAGGGTCCTTCGACGGCCCAGTCGTGCGGCAGGTCGAGCCTCATCCACTCCCTGTCGTCAAAATTCGGCGCGGCAGCTCCCCACGCCTTGCCGGCTTTCGCATTGGTATACGAATCCCCGTGCCCGGTGATAACTGGAAATGGAATGTCGCCCAAATGGAACTGCCAGCCGAGATTCAGCGAAAGTTCCTCTGTGGGCGCAGGGCTGGCTTCATCACCGTTCGAAGCAATGGTGCCAAAAAGAACGGACAGGCAGAGCGCAAGCGTAACAGGGAGGGTTTTCATAGGGGCAGGTCGAAATCCAAACAGGACTCGGAAAAAAAGCAGCAATTCTTATTTTGAAACTGGGTGCTGCGTGGAGGGTGCAAATCTGGGAGCGGAAAGCGGAAAAAAGCAGAGTGGGCGAAGTGTTTTGTTGCCGTTCACGGGTAAGGTTTGTAGGTCCGCACACGGGGTGATGTAAAGATCTACTGCAACGCATGGATCTCCGACTGGGCAATCTTTCATGACCCCCAAGTTTATTTTGAGTTCGCCATCAGTTTTCGCCATCAGTTTTAGGTTGCCCGGAGTTATTGAGCAGATACGGTCAAACGACTTGAACAGTCACGGAACATCTATGAAAACAATAGCAATCGCAGCGGCCCTGCTGGCAACGGGCGCGCTCATTTTCGCATAAGCACCGAATTCGGCCGCAGGCATCAAACCCGGGCAAACCTGGAATGACACGAAGGGCAAGCCCATCGAATCCCACATGGGGGGAGTTCTGTTCGACCAAGGCGTCTATTACTGGTATGGAGCAAACTTTGATGGCCCCGCCATCCCCCGCAATACCCTTCCTGGCGTGAACTATACGTGGGGCTTTAACCGGGGCATTACGATTTATCAATCGAAAGACCTGCTCCATTGGGTTTACGTCAGCACGGTTTTGGCTGATGTTAGCTTCGATCCCGCCAGCCTTCTCCAGCCGCTCAACGGCTTGACCCGCCCCAAGATCATCAAGAACGATGTCACTCACAAATATATCCTGATGGCCGCCCTCACGAGTCCCGATTTCAATTTCTTCAACGATGTGGTGGTTGCTGTCAGCGATTCCCCAACGGGGCCGTTCAAGCTTCAAGGCAAGCTGGGCTGGAAGGGCACTCCCAACCAATCCGGGCTCTGGGATCGGGCCTATCCCGCCGCGAAAAATGATCCGCCCGCCCGCATCCGGGGCTGGGACATGACGCTCTACAAGGATGACGATGGGAAAGCCTATCTCTTAACCGCTCACCACGATGTTTACCTCTATGAGTTGAGCGCAGATTATCTTTCCGTCACCCAAGTGCGGAAGATGGAGGGAGCAGACGGCGAGGCACCTGCACTGTTTAAGGCCGAGGGAACCTATTTTCTGGTGACTTCCGGCCTGACAGGCTGCGCGCCGAACGCCAACCATTATTTCACCGCCTCCTCACTGGAGGGCCCCTGGACCCCTCGCGGCACGTTCGCCAAGGGCCCGAAGGCATCAAACACGTTCGACTCTCAGACGACGTTCGTCCTGCCAGTTGAAGGCAAACCGAACGCCTTCATTTTCATGGGCGACGTTTTTCATGCCACGTCGGTTTACGAAGTCCCAGATCCTTGCAAGGCGACCCACGTCTGGCTGCCGATTACCTTGGATCTTAAGACCAAGTCGATGGAGGTGGTCTGGAAAGACGAGTGGGACTTATCGGTTTTCGACGGCCGTTAGGCAGAAGGCCGCGTTGCCTAGCCCAATGATCCTAAATCCAGCAGTAAGAATCACCACGAAGAGCACGAAGTTCTCTTTATTACCAATGCCGGGAGACGTAGGGGTCTTCCGTCTCGATGACCTCGTGCAAATAGGGTTGTCGAAGTTTTTGTTGGCGCTCCCGCTCGGCCAGACGATCCGGATCCTCGTAAACGACGACTGATAGAGGGACCAATTTCGGATCCTGGGACTTGCGGATGGATGGTGCCCAGATTTCAAGGCGTGCATTGTCGGTTTTGACGGCACGCAGCGGTCCGGAGGCTAAGCGGAACCAACGTTCGACGGAAAAAGTGTCCGAGCCCTTTTGTCGCGCCTGGATCTGCTCAAGCGGTTTGCCTTCATGCAGAACGACGCTCCCCTCAGGAAGGCCGTTGATCAGGAGGAGCGGGCGGGCGTCGTCGGGAAATGGGTCCAGATGGAAATGGACGTAGTAGGCAAAGGGGCCGTTGTGAGCAAACATCTTTCCCTCTTTAAAGCTGTTGGACGGATGTCCGACCCAAAACCATTCCCCACCGGGAGGGACCGCCTTTTTCTGAAAGTCGTCCTCCGACACAGCGCAACCCCGCCACTCGCTAATTGGAATCGAGTCATTGGCCGACGCCGACAACGCCATGAGGCCCAGCAAGGCCGCTATGACCGCCTGTATTTTTTTTCTCATGGCTACCAGTGGCGTGCGACGTAGGGATCGTCTTCGACGGCGACCATGTTCAGGTAATTTGCTTGAGAGAACCGTTTTCTGAATTATGCGGCGAGGCGTAGCCCCTCGACGCGTTCAAGGTCGAGACGTTCGGAGATGAATTTCGCGAGGGCAGAGGTATTTCCGGCACCTGCGAGAAATTCGGGA
>Ga0194063_10002184_pt1 | contig 12295 bp, 8 predicted proteins | sample SepL3720m_MetaG_FD_155459 | JGI IMG/M metagenome (GOLD analysis project Ga0194063, IMG submission 155459) | Anoxic zone freshwater microbial communities from boreal shield lake in IISD Experimental Lakes Area, Ontario, Canada - Sep2016-L373-20m | ecosystem: Environmental > Aquatic > Freshwater >... | reverse complement strand
CTTCCGTTTCATGGGGATGTCGGAATGACCTGCTACTATCCGCCCTCGTGGCTGTTATCCCTCGTCGTGACAAACGGGATTCTGTCGGCCCGGGCCTACTCCTGGTACCTGGTGTTGCATCTGGCACTGGCGGGCGTGTTCATGACGGTCTTTCTGGGCGGACTCGGCCTGGACCGGCGTATGCGGCTTCTGGGTGGAATTGTTTTTCTCTTCAGCGCGTTTCTGTCGTTGCATTTTGTGCACACCGGCGCCTATCAGGCACTGGCCTGGATGCCGCTGCAACTGTACTTTCTGCGCCGGATGCTGGACGGGAAGACGGCGGTATCGAGTGGGTGTGCCTTTGCCCTTGTGACGGCGCTGGCTTTTCTGGCGGGGTTTCCGCAGGTCTTCATGTATATGGTCTGGTTCGCCCTGGCCTATTGGGTGTACTTGCTAGCCAATCGTCGCGCCATATTGAATCTGGAGGGGGAGCCAGGCGGGTGGCGCGGCGTATTGAGAAGTGCGGGAAGACTCCCGCTGGCACTTCTGCTCGGGTTGGCCCTGGGTGCGGTGCAGATTCTGCCGGCGGCCGAGAATTGGTCCAATAGTCACCGCCAGCAATTTGGTTTCGAGCAAATCAGTGACCTCTCGCTCCCCTGGTACTATCTGGTGCATGGACTGGTGCCGAATTTCTTTGGCGCCAGCAATGGCGATGGCTCGGGGGTCGCATTCTGGGGTTTCAACCACGACACCAAGGAATTCCGGACCTGGCATGGCGGGGCCTGGATGTACTGGGACTTCGGGTTTTACGCCGGTCAACTGGCGCTGATCGCCATGGCCGTGATGGTCTTCAATGTGCGGCGGCTATGGCGGGAACGGCGCGAAATCGTGTTCTTTCTGGCGGCGTTGCCGCTCGTGGTGTGGCTGATGTTGGGACGATATGGCGGTCTTTTCACACTCTTTTATCATGTGGTTCCCGGCTTTTCCATGTTCAGGTCGCCGGCACGGATCGGTTGCCTGTTTGACTTCTCGGCGGCGGTCCTGGCGGCGGTCCTGGTGGATGCCGTGTGGCGGCGGAAGCCGGACTTTGAGTTGAAACGGCCCCTGTGGGTGGTGGGCGGGACCTATGCCGTCCTGTTTTTCGGGTTTCTGATATACGGCTCTTCCTTCTTTCCCGAACTGAATGAGCCCCGCTTATTCCAGCATGCCTTAGCGCAGGTTGGTATCAGTGTGGTCACCGTCGTTCTCACGGCAGCGCTGTTGCTGTGGCTTAAGCGCCTGTCGGAGAAACCTGTAGGCCGGGGCGTCTTGCCGGGCGGACGCACCGGGTGGACAGTCCAGGCCGTTGTGTGGGCACTTATTGCGTTGTCCTTTTTGGACTTGTACCTGGCGTTTCACAAATTCCATCAGGGACGTGTCAACCCGCAGGAATACTATGCGGACCGGAACGGGCTGATTGCCCAGATGAAGACATGGCGTGAGAAACAGGGGCCGTTCAGGTTTGCCCAGTTGCGTGACGGAAAGATCTCGGAGGAGATTGTCTTCCCCCGGAATATAGGCTTTGTCCAACCGGGGTACGAAGCCCTCGAAGGATATGTCCTGTTCAATCTCAAGGAGCAGGGCACGTTCAATAACATCACCAACGAGAGGGTGCGGCTGGACATCCAGAATGTCGGGGTCATGGCCAATCTGGATTCGCGTTCGAGGCAGGTGGGTCTGATACGCTATACGAACTCCCTGCCGCGGGTGAAATTCTATTCCGCCCTGCGCGCTTACCCCGACACCCAGGCTGTCTATGCCGACCTTGATGGCGGGCGACTGGATTACCGCCGGGAGGCTGGAGTGCTGGCGGAGGATTGTACCCGGCTGGGGCTCTCCACGTCGGCGCCCCCGGCCAGCGCGGCTGCGTCTGTCACCTTTACACCGGTTTCGCCTGAAGAATATCGTATTGAGTATCGCACCACGACGCCCGGCATTATCTTCGTCTCCGAGACCTATTATCCGGGGTGGCTGGCGAACGGGGGGGCATTGCCCATCATCAAGACCTTCGGGGCCTTCAAGGGGATAGTGGTGCGGGAAGCGGGGCAGGGGGTCATCACGGTAAAATATTCCCCATGGACTCTCAAGGTGGGACTGAGTGTGACACTGGTCGCGTTCGCGGCGCTGGTAAGTGTGTGGATTTGGGCAAGCCGGCGCAGAAGGGGTGTGGCAACGACATGAAGATCGTTAATTTTCTGTTGAACATCTACGCGCTGATCATGGCAAGACCATGGCTCGAGCGTTTTCATCAAATGGTAGTCATGCTGGGCATGCGGGGGTTGGGAGTCTTCAATGCCCAGAACGACCGATTGAGCGGAGAGGACCACCTGATCCGGAAGGTTTACCCAACTTTAATCCGAAACCGCGAACCGGTTGTCGTGGATGTGGGGGCCAATGTCGGTCATTACTCGCTCTCCATTCGCAACCGGTTCCCCGGGGCGAAGATCTACGCCTTCGAGCCTAACCCGCCCACATACGCGAAACTGGCAACCCTTGCCTGTGAAGGGGTGAAGATGTTCAACTACGCGGTCGGGGAAACAAATGGAAGTCTGCTCCTGTATGATCTTGCGGAAGGCGATGGTTCGGAACTGGCGTCTTTGTATCCGGAGGTGATACGGGACTTCAATAACATGAAGGTGAAGTCCACCAAAGTGGACGTGATTACCCTGGACGATTTTGCCAGGGAGGAGAAAGTCGACTTCATTGACATCCTCAAGATCGATACGGAAGGGCATGAGTATGCCGTATTGAAAGGCGCCGCCAGATTGCTAGCAGAGAAGAGGGTCGGTTGCATTCATTTCGAGTTCAACGCCATGAACGTTGTCAGTCATACATTTCTCAGGGACTTCCGTCTGCTCCTGAAGGGGTACAGTTTCTACCGCCTGCTTCCTAGTTCACTTCTCCCCCTGTCAGAAAAACCCTTCTTTACAGAGGTTTTCGGATACCAAAACATTCTTGCCGTTCCCGCAGGGCGAGAACCGGAAAATCGGTAGAGTGGATTGCTATATGGAATTTTTTAGTAGTGATTCCAGTATTTTTCCTTGCGGATTTACTGTTGACTGCCATGGCGAATAAGACTAGATGTACTCTATAAATCACAAAAAGTCCTGCGAGGAAATTAGCATGAAAACCCCCCGTGAGTTCTGGCGTTCTTCGATGTTTATGCCGATTCTTTGGTCTGTATTGGTCCTGCATGGGCAGAATGCGTCGGCAGACGTTTCGACCTCTGGACTGGTTGGTTACTATGCGCTTGATGGAAATGTGACAGACTCAAGTGGTCGCGGTTACAACGGGTCTGTTTTTTCTGCAGTGCCTGCGGACAATGGGAAACGTGGCGGGTGTTACGAATTCGATGGCAACGCAAATGCCATAGTAGTCTACGACACTGCCCTAAAGAACGAATTTCCCGCTGGTAGCCCCATTACCATCAGCGCGTGGGTAAAGGTGCGGACCTATCATTCGAGTTTAACCGTGATTGCCGCCATGGACACCGGTCGCTGGATACAAACTCGTGCATCGATTCGCCTGAATGAGTTCGGAGTGCCTTACTATTACGGACAGACAGACTTCCCGCCCCCCTTGCTTAGCACTTTAGGGCCTCTCTCAACTAACCAATGGCATCTGGTAACAGGTGTTCAGAGCGGCACCGTTGCGCGGTTGTATGTCGATGGACAGTTGGCGGTGGAGAGTCTGACATATTCGCCGATGCAGGGTCCCTCGCCCCCTCAATCCAGGTTTATTTATACTCCTCCTTATGCTGATATTTCAGTTTCCGCTTCTATCGGAGCGTGGACGGACTGGTGGAGTGCACCAGAATCAACATTTAACGGATGGATTGATGAGGTGCGCTTCTACAAACGCGCCCTTTCCGATGCGGAAATCAGTGAACTCTGGAGTGGGAATTCGACGGGTCTCAGTTTTGTCGTTGCCAATGCCCGAGGAAATGCATCACCCACCAACGGTACCTATTCCTACGTGACCGGAGCGGTGGTGTCTGCCAGTGTCTCTGACTCAATCACCGTAGGAACAACACGGTATGTTTGTACGGGTGCGACAGTTGGAGGTAATGGTTACAACTCGTCTGGTCTTACGAACGTCACTTTAACTCTGACAAATAACGCAACACTGACGTGGAACTGGCAAGTTCAGTACCAACTGACAACGAATGTGAATGGCGACGGGTCAATCATAGGGGGAGCAGGTTGGCAGAATTCAGGTAGTCAGGTGGCTTTGAAAGCCATTGCGACAACCAACAACCACTTTATCAGGTGGTCGGGCGATCTGAACGGTTGCGCGATCGTTGGTAATGTAGTCACAGCCACCATGACACAGGCGCGGTCGATTAGTGCTGTTTTCGCAAGCGGCCAGTCTTCTACCCTGACAGAAGGTCTGGTAGCGTACTATCCCTTAGACGGCAACCTGTTTGACGCCAGCGGCAACGGTTTCCACGGAAGTAATTTCTCGGCGACGGCGGTAACAGATGTTGTAAAAGGCGATTGCTATCAATTTAACGGTTCATCGACCGCTATTGTGGTCTATGATACCGCGTTGAAAAACATGTTCCCCGCTGCCGGATCAGTCACAATTAGTGCGTGGGTGCAAGTGCGTGCCTGGAACAACATGGGTCATACGGTCATCGCGGCCATGGACAGCGGCAGAATCATCCAGACGCGTGCGTCGATTCGCCTGAACGCAACTGGAGTGCCTTATTTCTACTCACATGGCGATGATTCTGCGCGCCTGTTAAGTGCCTTTGGCGCCTTGACAACAAACCAGTGGCATTTGGTTACAGGCGTCCAGACCGGTACGGTCGCGCGGTTGTATATTGACGGTCAGTTAGCAGGTGAAAATCTGAACTATCCATTATTGATGGCACCTTCCAGTCCAACATTTCGCGCCATTTTCACCCCGCCCTATGCGGATATATCTGTGTCCGCATCAATCGGCGCCTGGACGGATTGGTGGGAGGTGCCTGAATCCACTTTTAATGGTCGGATCGACGAAGTCAGGTATTACAACCGTGGCCTTACAGCGACGGAGGTCAATGATCTCTATAATCTCACGGCGCGCTTTGCCAGTCTCACTGTTGCAAATGGACGTGATGGCGCTAATCCCACCAACGGAGTCCATACGTTCGCAGCGGGAACCCCTGTATCAGCCACAGTCCTGTCACCTGTTGTTTGCGGTTCAACCCAATATGTGTGCATGGGCGCGACCGTGACAGGTAATGCGTTTAACGCCATCAGTTCAACTAACATCACTCTCGTTTTGACCAATGATGCCCGCTGACATGGAACTGGCAGACCCTGTATGCCCTCACAACGGCAATGAACTCCGGCGGGACGGTCACAGGAGGAGGGTGGTATCCCGCAGGGAGCAATGTAACACTCACTGCTACACCAGACGCGGGGTACCAGTTCGCAGGATGGAACGACGGTATTACGAACGTTTCCCGCCTGGTAGAAATGCCTCAATACAGTGCGAGTTACACGGCTACGTTTAGCCCCATTCCTCATGGTTATTTGCATTTTCAGAAGTCTGCTTACAGTGTTGAGGAGTTCAAAGGGTCGGTCAAATTAACTGTTGATCGTGTCGGCGGTTCGTACGGACCCGCAACTGTCGAATTCGTTGCGGCTAGTGGTACTGCCTCGGTCGGCGTCGACTTCTCGCTCGACAGCGGAATACTCTCCTGGACCAATGGCGAAACCAAAGCAAAATCTTTATACGTGGACATTATTGACGACAGTAACCACGAAGGCAACGAGACCTTTACCGTTGGACTTACGAACGCGACCGGGGCCTCGATTGATTCTTCGTCAGTTGCAAATGTGACAATCATTGACGACGACTGTGCGCCATCCCGTGTGGTCAGGTTCATTGGAGATCTGGACTTTGGTGCAGTGGCCACCAATATGACCGCAACTCGTTTCGTGGAGGTGTGGAATGACGGCAACCAACCATTATCGGTGACTGCCGTAACGGTCCCGGCAGGTTTTACCGCTTCACCGCAAAGTTTTTCACTTTCTCCTGCTGAATCCTGTTCCATCTCTGTATCCTTCGCGCCTCTGACCACAAACAATTATTCAGGAGTACTGTCGCTCACATGCGACGCGACAACAGGTTCGACATCACTTGCGGTTTTCGGCACCGGTGTGGTACCTGTTCCGCCGGTTGCCATTCGGTCTATCCAGGGACTGACCGCTGTGATTGCAGTGGTCGTGACGAATCCTGCAGTTTGTATAGGGGTCGAGGACGAATTGGAGTCGGGACTCAGCGTGACATCGATCAGCGATGGTGGAACCTGGGATGCCATCAACCACAAGGTAAAATGGTTTTTCAACGCACCGGGGCAGGTTCGCAGTCGTGCGTTGCAATACACGGTTAACTTTGCCGGGAGCGTCGTGACCGGTGCCGTTAATTTCGGTTCGGGCAACCTCCCAATCATTGGGGCAACGGTTTTCAATGGCGATCCTAATCCGGGCATTCTGCACCCGGCTGATGTCAATGGAAACTGGCGTTTAACGCTTGACGAGGTGGCCGCCCACGTGGCCCGTTGGAGGACTGGAACAGATTGGGACAAGACGCCCGTCGTTGTGCGTGGCATTACACTCTATCTTCAGGGAGAATCTTACTACTACGATGCATGCGAACATAGCGAGGCCAAGAGATGGAAGACACTCACGGGCGATCTGTCGCCAAAAATGACTGCTGAGCAAACAGGTAAAATCCGCGCTTCTGAAGGCGCTTTTGTTACCCCTCTCGCCGGAGCAACATCCAGCGCCGTAAGGTCAGTGCAAACAACGAATGTGACCATTACGGTCACTCCGGTTTCAGGGACGCAAGCATGGGGGATGGAAGAAGCCATCCCTGCGGGGATTGAAGTGAACAATGTCAGTGATGGCGGCACATGGGATGCAACACACTTGCGTATCAAGTGGGCCTTTTTCGACGGAAATGCCCGGACTTTGTCCTACAGTGTCACAGGTGTCGCTGGTGCTCATGGCGTTGTCGGGCAGATTAGTTTCGACGGTTCGGACGAGGCTGTCGTTGGGGCGACCAGTTTTGGAGTTCCGTTACCGTTTGCCACATGGGTATTGCGGAATGGGATCACAGGTGACGAGGTGGCGGCATTCGTTGCAAGGAATCCCGTTTACAATCAACCGAATGGCCTCATCTATGCGCTTCAGTCCGGTATGCAACCGGGCGATCAATTCCTCGAGATTCGGTTTGTAAACGGTGTGCCTATGATTGAGATTCCGGTTCAAGATCCGTCAACGATTCCATTCGTTGATCTTCATTTGGAAGGTACTACTGATATCAAGTCGGGAGATTGGAATATGTCTCTTACACCGGCGCCGACGCAGGAAGGGTTGTCCGGCAACAGGTGCCGCTGGGTACCTCTCGGTGACCCCAGTAATGCTTGCTTCCGTCTTCGAACTACGACTAAGTGACCTTCCTGAAGTTACGTACAGGAAATGCACCTCCTTATGCCAGTATTCTATTGTGCGGACCTGTTTGATCTGGCAAAGTGACATTTCATGAATGGACGCTAATCATAGGCGTCTGATGCGGGAGGGTGCAGGAATAATGAAGGCGTTGGTTACAGGCGGGGCTGGTTTCATTGGATCGCACGTTGCTGATTCATTGATTGCAATGGGTTATGACGTGGTGATCCTTGACGATCTGTCCGGGGGGTTCATCGAGAACGTCCCCAGTGAGGCGTGCCTTGTGAAAGGTTCTGTAACCGATCCAGTCCTCGTCAACAAGGTCTTTAAAGACCATTCCTTTGACACGGTCTTTCATCTCGCCGCCTACGCGGCGGAAGGTCTCAGTCACTTCATTCGCCGCTACAACTACCAGACGAATCTCGTCGGAAGTTGCAATCTCATCAACGCGGCGGTCAATGCCGGAACCGTGAAATGTTTCGTCTTTACGTCCTCGATTGCCGTCTATGGCGCGGGACAGACCCCCATGACTGAGACGATGACTCCGAAGCCGGAGGATCCCTATGGGATATCCAAATATGCCGTGGAGTTGGATTTGGAGGCCGCGCGGCATATGTTTGGACTGAATTACGTGATTTTCCGGCCCCACAATGTCTATGGAGAGCGGCAGAACATTGCCGATCCCTATCGGAATGTGATCGGCATATTCATGCGGCAGGCGCTGGCTGGCGAACCGATGACCCTTTTCGGGGACGGCAACCAGACCCGGGCCTTTACGCATATTGATGATGTTGCTCCGGCGATTGCGGCCTCGGCTCTGCGTGAAGACGCCTATAACCGTGTGTTCAATATCGGGGCGGACAAACCCTATTCGGTCAATGAATTGGCAGACTGCGTGGCCCAGGCACTGGGTATTGAATGCAGGAAACAGTATCTCCCCGGCCGCAACGAAGTGCTGCACGCCTTTTCGGATCATTCCAGGGTCCGGGACCACTTTGGGGACTGCATTCGCGGCGTAAGTCTTCAAGACGGTCTGGGTCGCATGGCGGCATGGGTGCGACGCGCTGAAAAACATTCGATTCAAGGGTTTACGGGGATTGAAGTGTGGAAGAATATGCCGCCAAAATGGGCCTTGCTGGCTGGAAAACATGATGAAAAGCAAGTGTGATGCCTCCCGCGTGGCGGTGGTCATTCCCTCTCACAAGAGCGATCTGAGTCCACTCGAGATAGTCTCTGTCAAGCAAGCCGTTGCCGTGCTGGGTGCGTATGATCTCTGGTTGGCCGCGCCGAAGGGGTTGAATACCGGGAGGTGGAAAGAGTGGGCACCCACCATTCGGGTTTGCGAGTTTGATCCGTATTATTTCGCCTCACCGAGGGGATACAACCATTTATGCCGGACCGAGGAATTCTACGCGCGGTTCAGTGCCTATGACTACATCCTCCTGCACCAGACAGATTGTTATGTGTTTCGGGATGAACTGCTGGACTGGTGCGGACGCGGATATGATTATATTGGCGCTCCCTGGATGAATGACGAATTCAGGAAAGGCAGCCAGAAGCGGTGGACGCAGTGGTGGGTGTTGCGGCCCTTCTTGCGCAAGGTGGGGAATGGCGGTTTTTCGTTGCGGCGGGTTGATGCATTGCGGCGCGCGAGCCGTCGACTCCGGTTTTGGACGGATCACATGCTGGATATTCCGGAGGACGTTTTTTGGTGTAACTTCGGCAGGTACCTGTACCGGTTGAAGATTCCCGGATGGCGAGAGGCGCTTGCGTTCGCATTTGATGCTTCGCCCGAGGAGTGCTTGAAGGCCGCCTCGGGTCGTCTTCCTTTTGGTTGTCATGCGTGGAATACGGCGTCATTGGAATTCTGGAAGGAGCACGTTGGCTTGGATGTAGCGAAGCGCTCTTAACTGCCACACCCAAATTGAGGGAATAGAATCGCTATGATGTATGACTCTTTTTTTCACGCACTTCAGAACGAAGTCAGGATGCTTCCCGCGACCCACCGTGGTTTGCGGCGACTGGGATATAAACTTCCCGCAATTGGGAAGTTTTTGACGGGCCGCTATCTCTCAAAAGAGACGGAAACACCCAGTCAAGGTTTTCGAACCCAGGAAGGTTTTGATCTTGTCCGGCGCCGGGATTTTGTTCTCTATCAGGAAATCTTCATCATGGACACCTATCAGGTGCCGATATGGGCGAAGGACTTTTCCGCTTGCCAGACTCCCGTGGTGCTGGATATAGGCGCCAATGTGGGAATGTTTTCGGCATTATGTGCCTCCCTGAACCCTTCGGTGAAATTGAGTTGCTTTGATATCGTGCCTGAATGTTCTGGCGCGGTGACCAATCGGTTGTCGCCGTTAGGGGTGGTTCCCCGCCATGTGGTGGCGGCGGCGGTTGGCTCCAGACATGGTGGTGAGTTGACAATACATTATGACCATCCCTACGATGCGGCGAACAGTGTCGAGAAGAACTCAGGCAGACGGGAAGCGATTGTCCCGCGAGTATCCATTGACGGTTGGTGCGAGGAGGTCGGGTTGAGGGATCCCGTATTCCTGGCCAAGGTCGATGTCGAGGGCGCGGAGTGTGATGTGCTGAGGGGAGGCATGGCAACGTTTGGAAGGACGGAGATTATACTGATGGAGTTGCATGGGACGCTGGACGCTTTACCCCTGCTTCTCCCCACTCATGAGGAACTCGCGAGGGAGAAACTGGGCGGCGAGGCTTGGGTGAGTATATTGCGCCTACGGAGAAGTGTTTAGAAGGACGCGATGCATGACTGAAATTCCTCCCATTCTATTCATCGTCTTCAACAGACCCGATGTAACTCTTCGGGTCTGGGACAGTATTCGTCGACAACGTCCCTCGACGCTTTATGTCGCTGCAGATGGTCCTCGCCCCGACAAGTCCGGTGAACTGGAGTCTTGCGAAAACGTCAGGACCATCGTGTCCAAGGTCGATTGGCCGTGCCGTGTGAAGTACCTGTTCAGCAAAGAGAACAAAGGGTGTGCTGTTGGGGTCAGTTCCGCGATCTCCTGGTTTTTTGAAAATGAGGAAATGGGTATAATCCTCGAAGACGATTGCCTTCCCGATGATTCGTTCTACTCATTTTGCGGGGAGTTGCTGGAGCGTTACAAGGGGGATCCGCGAGTCATGGGGATCAGTGGAAATAATTTCCAGCATCGCGGCGGGGTGACCATCAAGGAAAGTTATTATTTCTCGAAATATGTCCATGTTTGGGGATGGGCGACATGGAGGCGAGCGTGGGTTCATCATGATTTGCTGACGACGGCATGGCCCCAGGTCAAGAGCGAAGGAGGGGATTTATCCTTCTATGATTCTCGAATCGAGAAATATGTTTTCCGACGTGATTTTGACTTTATTCACGAATTGCCGGGATATACGTGGGATGTCCAGTGGTTACTGTGTTGCTGGATGCAGAGCAGTCTCATGATCGTACCCTCCAGAAACCTGGTTAAGAACATTGGGTTTGAAAGTGATCACACTCATACCATGGCGGAACGGCTTTTTGTTCGACTTACGCCTCTGGAAACCATGGGCCGGATCATCCATCCGGTTTACATTATTAGAAACGTCCTAGCGGATAAGTTTACGTTCAAGCGGTGGTATAAACCGTCGTTTCTCTATGCAATTTATCGTATATTGCCTAAGAAGGTCCAGTCGATCATCGTGCGATGTTACAATGTCGCCTGCCGTTTCATGATAGTCTCATCGCAAAGGAAGCAAACATGAAGAACGTCGGCGAATTTGCGGAATGGAGTTATAAGAGTCATGAGCATGATTGCAGTTCCATGAAGCGTGAACGTTCGGAGACGTGGTTTCGTGATGATACAGTGGATGCCTGGCGACACATCCGGATGTATCAACTCCTTGACCCCTTGCTGGCCGTCTTTCCGAAGTCGGCGTGGATCACGGTTGGCGACGGGCGCCACGGGTCTGATGCCCACTATATCGCATCAAAAGGAGGGCATGCTCTTGCGACGAATATCTCCGATGAACTTCTTAAGGAAAGTCATGAGGCCGGCTACATTGGAGACTTCAGCAGGCAGAACGCCGAGGACTTGACCATGCCCGATCAAGCATTCGATTTTGCTTTCTGCAAGGAATCCTACCACCACTTCCCCCGTCCGATGATAGCGCTCTATGAAATGTTGAGGGTGACCAGGGAGGGGGTTGTTCTCATTGAGCCCAATGACCGATACTGTGGCGGAGGGGGGTGGGGAGATTTCTACAATGGGATTGTCAATGCTCTCATCAAGTGTTTCTTTCGTGTAACGGTCAATAAGCATAATTACGAAAGCGTCGGAAATTATGTCTACAGCATTAGTGAGCGCGAGATTGAGAAAGCGGCCCTTGGAATCAATCTACCGGTAATCGCGTTCAAGGGGGTTAATGACTACTATCAGGAGGGCGTTGAGTTTGAAGTGGCAAGTCCTGACAGCAAAGTATTCAAGAAAGTCCGGCGAATTATTTCATTCTACGACTTACTGTCAAAATTGAGGATCGTGAAGTATCGCTATCTCTGCGCGATGATGTTCAAGAATCCATTGAGTGACGATCTCCGGAGACGGTTGGTCGCGGGCGGGTATCGTATTGTTGACCTGCCTAAGAATCCCTTTCTTAATCCCGTGACTCCGGAACAGGCGCCGGAAATCAATCAAAAGGTGTGACACGATGATGATGAATACACTCAGTCGGCTGCGGGGGAAGTCTTTGCTTCTGGTGCTATCTTTCTTCGGAGTCCTTGCGGTATTGGTATTCCGCGATCTCTTTGCCCCGGACCATATTCTGTTTATGACCGATAACAATAT
>Ga0194063_10002183_pt1 | contig 12295 bp, 8 predicted proteins | sample SepL3720m_MetaG_FD_155459 | JGI IMG/M metagenome (GOLD analysis project Ga0194063, IMG submission 155459) | Anoxic zone freshwater microbial communities from boreal shield lake in IISD Experimental Lakes Area, Ontario, Canada - Sep2016-L373-20m | ecosystem: Environmental > Aquatic > Freshwater >... | reverse complement strand
CAAAACCTCGGTCTCGGTCTGGCGCACGCGCAAATACGAAAAGGCGTTCTGCGGGGAGTTCGCGTTCCAGTGCCGGTTCGACAGCGCGGACAAGCTCCACAAGGAAAATCTCCAGCGTGCCGAGGATTTCTACAAAACCCTCCAGCTCGACGCCTTCGACTGGGTCTCGCTCGGCACCACCAAAACCGCGCTCGTTTACCAGTTTGGAGGAGCGACACCGAATTCCACCAGTGGAGAATAGCCCCACCTGCACGGAGATCTTCCGCGCGTTTTTCCGGATCGGCGTCACCAGCTTCGGCGGCGGGCTGGTCGCGTATCTGCGCGACGAGATCGTCACGAAGAAAAAGTGGATGACCCCGGATGATTTTCTGGCGGCGCTCGAGATCGGGCAGACGCTGCCGGGGCTGAACTCGGTGAACGTGGCGATCATCGCCGGGCGCAGGCTGGCCGGGGCGAGGGGAGCGATCGCCGCCGCGACCGGGCTCGTGGTTCCCGGAGCCGTGATCCTCGTCATCCTCGGCCTCCTCTATGTGCGCTTCCGCAACAACCGGGATGTCGCGGCCGCGCTGGCCGGCATTGCGGCGGCGGCTGTGGGCTTGCTTCTGCAGGTCACGCTCAAGATCGGGGCGAAGCAATTTCTGAACCTGCTCGATCTGTTTTTTGTTTTGCTGACATTCGTGCTCGTCGGTCTCTGCCACGTGTCGCTGCCGGTCGCGCTGTTCCTCATTGCCCCGTTCGCGATCATCCTGCACCGCCCGCGCAAGGAGGCGGCGAAATGAGGGAACTCGTCAGCCTCCTGAACGTGTTCTGCCTGCTCTCGCTGCTGGCGGTCGGAGGCGGCAGCGCCGTGCTTCCTCAGATGGAGCACGAGACGGTCACCGTCCACAAATGGGTCACGGCAGATGATTTTGCCACGATCTACAGTCTCGGGCAAATGGCACCCGGCCCGAATATGACGATGGTCGGGCTCATCGGGTTCAAGGCCGCCAACCATTCGGGGATGTCCAACGCCTGGGCGCTCGCCGCCATGCTTGTCGTCCTTTTCGCGTTCTACCTCCCCTCGAGCTTTCTCACCTACGCGGTCAGCCACATCTGGGATTCGTTCAAGGAAAACCCCTGGCGGGACTCCGTCCAGAAGGGCATGGCCCCGATCACGATCGGACTCATGCTCGCCGGCGTCCATGCGGTGGGAAAAACCGCGAGCTACAATCCGGCGCACAGCTTCCACTTTAATTCCCTGACCATCTCGATCGGCCTGGCCGTCACGGTCTGGCTGTTCCTCAATCGCACCAACCCCGCCCTCCTCATCCTGCTCGGCGGCGTCGTCGGCTGGTTTTTCCTGCGGGGGATCTAACCTGGAAAGTCTCCGGCCATCCGAATTCTCGTGGACAGGGGGTTGTTGAAATGGATTTTCTGAATACCCTCCACCGGATCAACAGCCACCTCACCTCTTATGAATCCCTACGGCCACTTCGATGACGCGCACCGCGAGTATGTGATCACCCGGCCGGACACGCCGCTCCCCTGGCTGAACTACCTCGGGCAGGACGACTTCTTCGGCCTCTGCACGAACTGCGGCGGCGGCTACACGTTTTACCGAGACGCGAAGCTGCGCCGACTCACGCGCTACCGCTACAACGAGATCCCCTACGACAACAACGGCCGCTACCTCTACGTGAAGGATGGCGACACGGTCTGGTGCCCGACATGGAAACCCGTCCGAACCCCGCTCGACCGCTACGAATGCCGCCACGGCCTCGGCTACACCCGGATCACGGCGGAAAAAAACGGAGTCGAGGTCGAGATGCTGTTTTTTATCCCGAACGGCGAGACCGTCGAGCTTTGGAAGACGACTGTGCGCAACAAGTCGGGAACCGCAAAAAAACTCCAGCTTTTCAGCTTCCAGGAATTCTGTTCTTACGAAGCGCAGAACGACGCGACGAACTACCAGCGGACCTACTCGATCGGCGAAGTCGAGGTCGAGGATGGAGTGATCTACCACACGACGGAATTCCGCGAGCGCCGCGACCACTACACGGTCTTCGGATGTAGCCGGCCGGTGAGCGGGTTCGACACGAGCCGCGATGCGTTTGTCGGCGTGCATCACGGCCTGCACGATCCCCAGGTCGTGCTTGCCGGACGGTCCGCCAACTCGATTGCGCACGGATGGAACCCGGTCGGGTCGCACGGCATCGAACTCCGGCTCGAACCCGGTGCCTCGGAAACGTTCTCGTTTGTCCTCGGCTACATCGAGCACGGCCCGGAAAACAAGTTCGACTCCCCCCGCGTCATCAACAAGTCGAAGGGCCGCGCGCTCATGGAAAAATACCGCGATCCGCAGGCCGTCGAGGCCGCCTTCGCCGCCGTCTCCTCCCGCTGGGACGAACTCCTCAGCGTCATTCACGTGGAAACGCCAAGCCCCGAACTCAACCGCATGGGCAACATCTGGAACCAAGTCCAGTGCATGGCGACATTCAACCTGAGCCGCTCGGCCTCGCTGTTCGAGACCGGCATCGGGCGCGGCATGGGATACCGCGATTCGAACCAGGACCTACTCGGCTTCGTCCACCTCGTGCCTGAAAAAGCCCGCCAGCGCCTCCTCGACCTCGCCGCCACACAAATGTCCAGCGGCCTCTGTTTCCACCAATACCAGCCGCTGACAAAAAAGGGCAACGCCGACATCGGCGGGGGTTTCATGGACGACCACCTCTGGCTCATCCTCTCGACCTGCGCCTACATCAAGGAAACCGGTGACACCGGCATCCTTGAGGAAATCATTGGATATGCCGACCAGCCGGACTCTGCCAAGGCCGGCACGCTGCTCGACCACCTCGAGCTTTCGATCCGCTACTGCCTCGAGAACTGCGGCCCGCACGGCCTGCCCCTGATCGGGCACGCCGACTGGAACGATTGCCTGAACCTGAACTGCTTCTCGACCGAGCCGAACGAATCCTTCCAACTCGCCGCGCATGGCGCGAACGACAAGGTCGCCGAGTCGCTGATGATTGCCGGGCTTTTCCTCCACGCCTCCGACCTCTTCGCCGGGCTCTACGATTTTCTCGGGTGCGATGCCGATGCGGCGCGGATCCGCGATGGCCACTCGCGTATCGGCTCCGCCGTGGATGCGCACGGGTGGGACGGCGAGTGGTTCCTCCGCGCCTACGACGCCTCCGGCCAACCGGTCGGCTCATCGAAAAATACGGAGGGCAAAATCTACATCGAGAGCCAGGGATGGTGCATCCTCGGCGGGGTCGGGATCGAGGACGGGCGCGCCCGTCAGGCGCTGGACAGCGTCCATGAGCACCTCTTCTTTGAGCACGGTTGCGTGCTCCAGCAACCCGCCTACAGCGGCTACCACGTCGAACTCGGCGAGGTCTCGAGCTATCCGCCGGGCTATAAGGAAAATGCCGGCGTCTTCTGCCACAACAACCCGTGGATCCAGTTCGCGCTCATGAAGCTCGGCGACGGCGACCGGGCGTTCGAATACTACCTCTCGATCTGCCCGGCTGCGAAGGAGGACATCATCGACACCTACCGCGCCGAGCCCTACGTCTATAGCCAGATGATCGCCGGAAAAGATGCCGCCACCCCCGGCGAGGCCAAAAATTCATGGCTCACCGGCTGCGCTGCGTGGACGTTCCTCACCGTCAGCCAGGGGTTCTGCGGCATCCAGCCCGACTACCGGGGCCTCCGCCTCGACCCGTGCATCCCGAGCCATTGGCCGGAATTCCGCGCCACCCGCAAGTTCCGCGGCGCCACCTACCACATCACCGTCAAAAACCCCTCGGGCAAAACCCGCGGCGTCTCGCGCCTCACTGTGGACGGCAAAAAAATCCCCGGCAACATTATCCCCCTGGCAACCCCCGGCAGCACGGTCGCAGTCGAAGCGATCCTCGATACCTGACATCCGGCCCCAGCCGCCGAGACGGATTGAGGAAAACCGCTCGCTTTGACCTCGCCAGTGACCGTCAGGATATCTTCGATTGTTCCCAGCTGGACATGGGGTCCGAGTGTGCGACATTAAGGTTTGTTATGAAAATGCCCCCTGTTTTTTTCTCCGCCCTGCTCGCGGCGAGCCTGATGGTTTTGCCATTGGAGTTTGCGATGGCCGCCAAGCCTGTCTCCCTCGAGCTGGAAAAATCTGGGACGATCTCGATCTCCGCCGACGGGCTGCCGAATATGGAAATCCGCACCGAGGTGACGGATACTTCCACCGGGGGATGGAAGAGAGTCGTCGCCAAGGAAAAATTTGAACCCGTCTCCGGGGCTGAGGTCATCCGGGTGGGAACTTATGAATACCCGGATGGCTCGCAAATCACGCACACGGTCAAAGCGAAAATTAACGGCAAATCCGTACAGATGGCGGCTGATTGGACTCCGGCCAGCGGGGCGAAGGGATTTTCCCGCGTGGACCTGTGGCTGCCGCAGGATCTCTTGCAGGATCTGGTGATCACGATCGGCGAGAAGAAAATCTTCCCTTATGAGGCCGCAGAAAAGCCGAGGTATATCAAAAACACGGACAGCTTGGTTTTCAAGCGCCAGTCCACTGGAGAGGTCCTCTTCGAACTCAGCGGCGACCATGTGAGCATCGTCCCACCTTGGGTGTTACCGGACAAGCCGGAATTGGGTGGCACGCTGAGGATCCAAAATGTTCCGGACGACACGCATTCCACCATCGGCGACGCCACCCAGATGAACTGGACGATGGCATTCAAATAGCGTCACACCGCGCCGCGTCGTGCCTCGAGCTCGCCCCGGATTTCGGTCATCTTTTTTCTGTTGAGCGGATAGATCCGGATCAGCAGCACGGCGATGACCCAGAAAAATGCTGGGAGCAGGACATACAGGTATAGCATCCGCTGGAGCACGACCTGCGGCTGGTCGCCGGCCTTCGCGTCGAACCCGGTCCATTCCAGCAGGAATCCGCTCAGGCCCATGGCGATCGTCATGCCGAATTTGAGGAACCACGAGAAGACGGCGTTGATGTTGCCCTCGCGGCGGCGGTAGGTCTTCAGCTCGTCGAAGTCCACGATATCCGCCAGCATCGAGGGAAGGATGAGCCAGATCGAGGCGGTGACGCTGGCGTAAAAGACGGCCGGGATGAGTTGCAGGTAGGGGTGGCTCGGCGTGAGGCAGACAAGATTCAGGCCCGCCGAGATAAACCCCGATGAGACGATGATCATGAGCGTCCATTTCTTGTCGAGCTTTTCGCAGACCCATGTCCAGAACGGCACGGCGGCCAGCCCGACGAGAAAGGCGGTCGTGCCCTTGAACCCCTCGATCACGGCGGCATCCGTGAGCTTGCCGTGATTGACATAGTAGAGGTTGATGTAAAACCCCATCGCGCTGGTCAGCCCGTTTCCAAACACCTGGAACACGACGATGCTGACGAGCATCCACAGCGGCCTCAGGTGGAACGAGTCGCGGATCCCCTGGATGAGCGGCTCCTTGGCCTGCTTGGAGGCTTCCTTCTCGTAGTAGCGCTCGGGAATGAAAATCGCCGGCAGCACGCCGAGCATGATGGTTCCTGCAGCGAGCGCGATGCTGATGATCTGGACCCCGCGCACGAGGTCCGGTTTCCCGGTTTCCGGGCTCGCAAAAAACGGGCTCGCCGCAAACGGCAGGATCCAGCTCCCGATCAGAACCCCAAACTTCATGAAGATCGTCCGATACGCCGAGATGCGCGTGCGCTCGTCGTAGTTCGGCGTCATCTCGAGCATGAGGCTGTTGTAGGGCATCGCCCAAATCGAAAGGCTCGTGTGCAGAAGCAGCCCGATGACCGTGATATACACGAGCATCGACATCTCGCTCCAGCTCGGCGAAAGCCGCCACAACATCGGCGTCGTGATCGCCACCAGCACCGCGCCAACAAAAATATACGGTCGCCGCCGCCCCCACCGCGTCCGCGTGTTGTCCGACATGTTGCCTATCACCGGATCCGTGACCGCATCCCAGATCCGGTAGATCACCCCGATCATCCCCAATATCCCGGGGCTGATCCCGAAACCAAGGTTGAAAACCGGCATCCACATCGTCCCCACCGACGCCGCTGACAACATCTCCACCGAACCCCCGGCCGCATACGCCAGCTTCTGCCCCACCGGGACTTTGTCTTTCGCCGCGATTCTCGGGCTCGTTTGTTCCATTATTAATTCGCCTCTTAAACCACTGATGTTCGCTAAATCACTAACCGGCGACTGCGGCAGAAGAGATGGTTGGCGGGGCGCCAACCACATCACGCGCGCGCTCCCCGGAGTTTGGTGGAGCGCAGCGCGTCATTTGTTCGTCTCTCCGGCTCTTTGCACCTTTACTTTTCCGCTGCGCGGTTCGACGAAGATTTCGTTGGTGATATAGCCGCCTTGGTAGGCGGGGGCGTCGGTTCCCGAGCGAGTGCCGACATGGAATGGGAGGACCGGCTTGGTGCCTCCCGAGTGCAGATCCTCGTCGAGGGCTCCGTCGGAGACGAAGCTGATGACGGGGAGGTTGGTTGCGGAGTTTGTTGCCAATGGGTAGGGAAGCGAAGCGTTCGTCATCCTTGCGATCGAATTCGAAAGATTGAAGAGCACCCCGGCGGGGAGCTTTTTCCAGGGGGTGGTGTAGGTGTAGTTGGTGGCCCCGTCGCTTCCATCTTTCTTGATGATCGCGTAGGCCACAAATCCACGGTCGGTATTTGTCGGCGCCAGCACGAAATACGTCTGTTTGCGCGAGCGGATCGCCTCGCTGCGGGCGAGCGAGACGGCGCTGGCCACAGAGGAGAGCGATGAACTCATGGCGGACGAGCGCAGCAGGCCCGGCCCGATGGCCATCGTCATGGTGGCCAGAATCGCCATGATCGCGATGACGACGAGAAGCTCGAGAATGCTGAATGCGGTTCGCCGGGGGAAGAGAGAGTGCACGTTTAAAAGAGATGTCATCCGGGGTTTGTTGTCCATCACGCTCTGAAAAATTTCCTTCCGTTCCGTCCTGCTAATGCGGGCGGGACGGCTGGCGCGTCGGACCCGGCAGGGTGCATAGAGGGATGGAGGGGAAGTCATGGCGGCTGGCGCAAGAAGCAGTTAATGATTATACAAACAATGATCCGCGTGCACAAGGTTTTAAATTTCCATTGCAAGCGAGCACGCGCAAGTATAGACATCCTATTTAACAGTCGTTTTTTATAAAATGGAAATTCTTCTTATCCGGCACGGCAGAATGGCAGGCGATCCTTACGCGGAGCCGGAGCCGCCCGGGGACGGGTGTCTGAATGAGGAAGGCGTTCTGCAGGCGCGGGCGCTGGGCGAGAAATTGCGCGGGGAGAAGATCGATCTGGCCTGGACCTCGACTTACGGGCGGGCGGTCCTAACCGCGCATCTGGCGCTCGAGGGGCGCGGGATCCCGACGGCCCGGTTTCCCTTTCTTCGCGAGTGGTGCCCGAATCCCGAGTTGCAGCGGGTGAACTCCACGCAGTGGGAGGTCATCAATGAGGCGGCGAGGAATCATCATGCCGAGCAGACATGGAAGACCGAGCTGGGAGAGGGGTGCCTGGAACTGCTTGCGCGGGTGGGCCCCCCGTTTTTAAAGGAGCTGGAAAAAATCGGTGTCCACGCGCGGCACGGCGGATATGTGCTCGACGAGTGCGCTCAGGATTTGACGCTTGCTGTGTTCGCCCATGGCGGATCGCTGGGGTCGCTTCTGGGGTTCCTGCTGGCGATCCCCCCGTTTCCGGTGGGCCGTTTCAACTTTGAACTGACCGGGGTGGCCACGATCCGGATGCACAGGCAGCGGGACGTCTGGTATCCTCAACTCGTTATCGCCGCCCCCTGAGAAAATAGCCGACGGCTCGGCGTGCCATCCCTACCAATGCGCGTCTCCCCAACCTTCCCCGCACGTCAGGATGTCTGAGAATATTTCCCCGTCCCCATGAAAACCATCGCACTCGTCAAAACTCTTCGCGTGCCTTTCGGCAAACCGGCGTTCCTGCTGCTGATGATGGCGTCCGTCTCGTTCGCATGGGATTTGCCCGATCCCTCGGCGGGCGCGGCGAAGAGCGTGCCGGAATTGCAGGTGGCGCTCGATGCGAGGCCGACCGTGCGCGAATCCCTCGGGGTCCGGTCGGCGCAGGCGGCAGGTGAGAAAGCGATCAAGCTGGAGATCGGGCTGAGCGTGACCGATGCCGCCGGAAACCCGGAGTCCTACCGGCTCATCAGCTTCGATGACCCGGCGTATGCATATAAGAATTTTGTCCGTCCGGCTTCCGCGAAGGCCCGCAAGGAGGTCGAGGCGAAAGGGGTGGAAGGTTCGTTGGTGCCGGAGTTTTCCAGGACGATTGTGGATCTCGAACTTCCGCAGCCGATGAAGCCCGGCGCAAAATACTATGTCGTGGGGCAGGGGGTCGGAGGGGCGATGGTGACCGGTTCGCGCGCGGCTGCACCGGTGAAGTCGGCGGCCGAAAAGCCGCGTGACCCGGCCCTCGACCAGGCGGTGATCGGGCTCCGCAGGATTGAGCCCGTCGGCAACGGCATTCTGCTCGCAGAATTTGGCCCCGGTTTTTCTCCAGCCGCGAGCAACGTGGTGGACTCCTACAAGGTGACGGTGAACGGCAAGCCTGCAGAGATCGCGGCGATGGGCCGGATCACGCGGGTGGACGCCTACATTCCCGTGGGCTGGCCGTTCAAGGCTGTTCCCATGCACGAGATGTTCCTGCAGTTGGCCAAGCCGTTCCAGGACGGCGACAAGATCGGGCTCGAGGTTTCCGACAAAATCTCGGGCGGAAATCGGGTGGCTGCGCTGGATTTTCGCGAGGCCAAAAGCTTCAGCCCGTCGATCAAAGTGAACCAGATGGGATACTTGCCCGACTCGCCCGTGAAGGTCGCCTACCTCGGGCGCTGGCTCGGCGATTTTCCCATGCGTGTGAACCGCGCCGGTGCCGCCGCTTCGGGCGCTTCCGAGGAGTCGTTTTGGAAGGCGGTCCAGGAGGCGAACAAGCCGAAGGCAGCGGAGGAGGAATCCAAAGACAAGGAGTTCAATGGCGGACCCGCGCTGTATTTCACCGAGCCTCCGGCATTCCAACTGCGCACAGCGGATGGTGCGGTTGTCTTCGAGGGCAAGGCCAAGCTGGTGCATCAGGCCGGCGTCACGAAGGAAGGGCTGCACGGCGTGGACTATGCCGGCGAGAACGTTTATGAGCTCGACTTCACGGCTTTCAAAAAGCCGGGACGGTATTTTTTGAGCGTGCCCGGAGTCGGGCGCTCGCCGGAATTTCCGATTGATGCCGCTGTCTACGAGCAGCCGTTCCAGGTGCAATCCTACGGCGTCTTTGCTCAGCGGAGCGGGCAGGAGCTCGACGCGCCCAACTCGCCATGGCGCCGCGTCGCAAGCCTGAACAAGGGAGTGATACCGACCACGCTTTCGCGCTATGTCGGCGAAGGCGCGGCATTCGGACTGCTCCCGAAAAATGTCGAGCGCGATGACTCGAAGGCATTCGTGCCTCCGCCCGAACTCGCCGCCCTGAACAAGGATCCCGCGCTCCTGGCCTACTGGCCGATGAACGGATCCGGAGCGGACATCTCCGGCAAGGGACATAATCTGGCCCCGCTTGCGGACAAGCCGGAGTTTACCGAAGCGCCGGAGATCATGCCCGGAAAAAACCTGGCGTATGGTCCGACAAAAGCCGGGGCCGGAAACGGGTTCCAGACAGATGGGATCGACCTGACTGCGGGAACCGGTGTGACATTCAGCTTCTGGGTGAAGGTGACAAATGGCATCAAATACGGGGGCGTCCTCCTCGGCAACCCAGGCGATCCCAATTCGAGCCCCGGGATGCAGATCACGACAACGTGGGGAGTTTTTAGCGGGTATGCCGGACGCCGCAGCCCGGCCGCCAGCATCGGCCGCTTGAATGACGGGAAGTGGCACCATGTCGGGCTGGTTCTCGATCGCGCGGTGGGAGAAAACGGCGAACTGCGGGTGTTTATCGACGGGCTCGCCCAGTCGAAGGGCCCTGCGGGGACTGGGGCGCTGGAAACGTTACCATTTGTGGTCGGCAAGCTGGACGGCGATGAGTCGGGAGGGAAATTTCTCGACGAAGCCCGCGTCTATAGCCGCCCGCTGACCGCGGCGGAAATTTCTGTGCTCGCCCGCAAATGGGGTGAGAACGCGAACGCGATCGCCACATTCGGCGGACACCACGATGCCGGTGATTACAATCCGAGATCCCACATAGAGGTCGCGACGATTCTCATGAACGCCTACGAGATGGAGCCTCAAAAATTCCGCGACGGCGACGTGGGTCTTCCGGAGTCCGGGAACGGAGTCCCCAGTATCCTCGACGAAGCGGCGTGGGCGATGCGGCTCTGGCCGCCGCTGCAGCGGGCTGATGGCGCGGTGCGCGCGGGCACGGAATCCAACGGCGATCCGAATTTCACCACGACCGTCGAGCTGGATACGCTCGGAGATTTCGCCTTCGCGCCCGATGCGGAGGCCTCGTTCGTGTTTGCCGCGACGTTCGCGCAGGCAGCGCGGATCTGGCGTTCCCTTGGAAAAACCGACCAAGCCGACCAATGGTTGGCCATGGCGGAGAAGGCCTATAAATGGGCGGATGCCAACAAGCCCGAGGCTGCGACCCCGGGCGACCTCGCCTCGCGCTACCTCTCGCCGAAGGCCTGCGCGGCCGCCGAGCTGCTCCACACGACCGGCAAGGCCAACTCCAATGAGGATTTCCTGAAAACCTCGGTCTGGAAAAACCAGCCCGACGCACAGCCCGATATCAATGGCCTTTACAACCAGCAGAATGCCGCGTGGGCGTATTTGAAATGTCCGCCGGAGCTTTGCGACGCCACCGTGCGCGGGAACATCCGCAAGGCGATCATCACGCGGGCCGACGACTACATCAAAATCGACCAGACGCTCGCCTACAAGACCTACCGACATCCCTACGCGCCAATCGGCTGGGGAACCGGGGCCTACCCGAACTTTATCGACCCCGTGCTCTGGGCCTGGGAGCTGACTAAAGATCCGAAATACATGGAGTGGATCATCCGCAGTTGCGACCACACGCTGGGCGCGAACCCGCTCGGGCGCAGCTTCGTGGTCGGCCTCGGCGGTCGCACGGTGCGCGCCCCGCTCCACAACAGCCGCTACAGCCACTTCGGGGAGGCCGTCCCCGGGATGCATGTGCAGGGGCCGAATCAAAAGGGTGACAGCTACAACGTGAAGGAAACCGCGCATCCGAAAATCCGCCCCGAATTCGCGCCGCTCTACACATATGTCGATTCGACGTTTGCCATCGCGATGAACGAGGGCACGATTCCGTCACAAGCCCGCCTCATGGCCCTGTTCGGGATCCTCCGCCCGGACGCCAAGCCCGATGCGGCTCCTCCCGCGACGAAAAAATAACTGCTGTCGACGATCTCTTTCCTTTATGCGAACCCCCACACTCACATCCCTTATTCTCTTCGCCCATGCCGTCGTGGCTTTCGGCCAGCAGGAGGCGATTCCCCGTTCGATCAAAGACGTGCGCGTCCTCTCTCCCGACTGGATTTGCGCGGTCGTTGATCCGACCGAGGAAATCCTTGCGGCCCGCCAGGCGCAGTTCGGTCTTGATTTGGATGCCGATAAGAAGTCCTACGAGGAAGATCAGGCTGCCGGAAAGGGCAATTGGTATTTTGCGTTTTCCAAAGCTTTCCGCATGTTGGTCGAGCAGAAGGACTACCACCTGCCGCTTTTTGCGAAGTTCAACGAGACGGAATTTTGGAAGGTGAACGGTGCCTCCCCGGCGGATGTGACCGTTTGGGCGCATGCGTTGGATAGCTTTCCGGGCATGGATGCGGGCGATATTCCGACCTGCGACACCTCGAACTTTTTCCGCACGGCGGACATGGTTTACCTCAAGTTGCCCGGGGCCTTGAAAAACGGGGAAACCGTCGAGGTGAAGGGAGCGGATGGACGGGCCGGGTCGTTGACCTTCAACGACGAGTCGACCCCGTGCTGGAGCATCAAGGTCAACCAATCCGCTTACGCCTCGTCCGCCAAAAAAAAGGCCGCCTACCTTGGCATGTGGCTGCCCGGGATCGGGGCGCTCGACTTCGCGGCCTTCGAGGGGAAGCCGTTTTATCTGAAAAAATTTGAGAAGGGCGTGCGCTGGGACAAGGGGACCGCGGCGGGCGAGCCGGTTTTCACCGGGCAGATCAAGCTGCGCAAGAAGTTTGCCGATCAGGACGTGAAGCGCGAGGGGGGTTCGAACCTCACCGGCGAGGATGTTTACGAGATGGTTTTCTCCGGGTTCGCGGGGGAGGGGACGTATTGCATCCAGATCCCT
>Ga0194063_10002181_pt1 | contig 12298 bp, 9 predicted proteins | sample SepL3720m_MetaG_FD_155459 | JGI IMG/M metagenome (GOLD analysis project Ga0194063, IMG submission 155459) | Anoxic zone freshwater microbial communities from boreal shield lake in IISD Experimental Lakes Area, Ontario, Canada - Sep2016-L373-20m | ecosystem: Environmental > Aquatic > Freshwater >... | reverse complement strand
GCCGGCATGGGCGAGCGACCCGCGCTACGAAACCACCATCCGCCGCCGCCAGACCCGCAGCGTGCGCGTCGGCGACATCTGGATCGGCAGTGACCACCCAGTGGTGGTGCAGTCGATGATCAACGAGGACACCCTCGACATCGCCGGGGCCACCGCCGGCATCCGTCGCCTGCATGAGGCCGGCTGCGAGATCGTGCGGCTCACCGTGCCTTCGCTGGCCCATGCCAAGGCCGTCAAGGAGATTCGCCAGCGCCTCGAAGACAGTTATGGGCCGGTGCCGCTGGTGGCGGACGTGCACCACAACGGCATGAAGATCGCCCTGGAGGTGGCCCAGCACGTCGACAAGGTGCGCATCAACCCGGGCCTGTTCGTGTTCGACAAGCCCGATCCGGGCCGCAGCGAGTTCACTGCCGACGAATTCGCCGCCATCGGCGAGCGCATCGCCACCACCTTCGAGCCCCTGGTGAGCCTGCTCAAGGAGCAGGACAAGGCCCTGCGCATCGGCGTCAACCACGGCTCGCTGGCCGAGCGCATGCTGTTCACCTACGGCGATACGCCCCTCGGCATGGTGCAGAGCGCGCTGGAGTTCATCCGCATCTGCGATCGGCTCGACTTTCACAACATCGTTGTCTCGATGAAGGCCTCGCGGGCGCCGGTGATGCTGGCCGCCTACCGGATGATGGCCGACCGCATGGACGCCGAGGGCTTCCCGTACCCGCTGCATCTGGGCGTCACCGAAGCCGGCGACGGCGACTACGGCCGCATCAAGAGCACCGCCGGCATCGCCACCCTGCTCTCCGAGGGCCTGGGCGACACGATCCGCGTTTCGCTCACCGAGGCGCCGGAGAAGGAGATTCCGGTCTGTTATTCGATCCTGCAGGCCCTGGGCCTGCGCAAGACGATGGTGGAATACGTGGCTTGTCCCAGCTGCGGCCGCACCCTGTTCAACCTCGAGGAGGTGCTGCACAAGGTGCGCGACGCCACCGCCCACCTCACGGGCCTGGACATCGCCGTGATGGGCTGCATCGTCAACGGTCCCGGCGAGATGGCTGATGCCGACTACGGCTATGTGGGTAAAATTCCAGGCACCATCTCCCTTTACCGCGGCCGCGAAGAAATCCGCCGTGTGCCCGAGGCCGAGGGTGTCGAAGCCCTGATCGCCCTGATCAAGGACGACGGCCGCTGGCTGGATCCCTGAGGCGGTTTCGCTGCGATTGAGGCGACGAACACCCCCCGGTTGGTGCCCGTGGTCTTCGCAACCGTCCGCCGATGGGGTCGATCGGGAAACCGGCGCATCAGGGGCTCGCCGGGAGCGGATGCGGCCGGACCGATGGCGCTAGTTTGGTTTGATCATTTTTCCTGTTGAGGAATCCCTGAATGGGCAGCGGTCGCACCGGCCTGTTGGTTCTGGTTGGTCTGGGTGCCTGTGCCGCAACGGCCGTGCTGGCCAGGGACATGGTGATGGCACCGAATGGAGGGGCATCGATCAGCGACAGCCCCAAGGAGGTGATGGATCAGGCCTGGCAGATTGTCTTCCGCGACTATCTCGACACCACCGGCAAATACAACGCCGACCAATGGCGCAAACTGCGCCGTGATCTGCTGGCCAAAAGTTATGGCAGTCCCAAGGAGGCCTATGAGGCGATCCGCGGCATGCTCGGCACCCTCAACGACCCCTACACCCGTTTCCTTGATCCGCGTGAATTCAAGGAAATGCAGATCGACACATCCGGGGAACTCTCCGGTGTGGGTATCCAGCTGAGCCTCGATAAGGACACCAAGGAATTGGTGGTGATTTCGCCGATTGAAGGTTCACCAGCCTCTCGAGCTGGAGTGCAGCCCAAAGACGTGATCGTCTCGATTGATGGCAAGCCCACCAAGGGCATGAGCACCGAAGATGCTGTCAAACTGATTCGCGGCAAGGCCGGCACCACGGTGAATCTGGTGTTGCGGCGCAAAGGCCAGAATGTCAACGCAGCCCTCACCCGCGAACTGATCGAGCTGCATGCGGTCAGCCATCAGGTGAACACCACTCCTGATGGTGTGAAGGTGGGTTATGTGCGGCTGAAGCAGTTCAATGCCAATGCCAGCAAGGACATGCGCTCTGCCCTCAAGGATCTCGAGGAGCAGGGGGTGCAGGGCTATGTGCTGGATCTGCGCAGCAACCCCGGCGGCCTGCTGATCGCCAGCGTCGACATTGCCCGGCAATTGCTGAATGAAGGGGTGATCGTCTCGACCAAAACCCGCGACGGCATTCAGGACATCAAGCGTGCCAACGGTCGCGCCATCACCACCAAGCCACTGGTGGTGCTCGTCAATGAAGGCTCTGCCAGCGCCAGTGAGATCCTCTCCGGGGCCCTGCAGGACAACAACCGGGCCGTGCTCGTCGGTCAGAAGACCTTCGGCAAGGGCCTGGTTCAGTCGGTGCGGGGACTCTCCGATGGCTCCGGCATGACCGTCACCATCGCCAAGTACCTCACCCCTCTCAATCACGACATCCACCACCGCGGCATCGTGCCCAATGTGTCGGTGAAGATGACGGATCAGGAGGCCCAGAAGCTCACCATCGAAGACCTGGGCAGCCGCAAGGATGGCCAGTACCGCGCGGCTGAATCCACCCTGGTCAAACAACTGCGTAGTGCTGCTTCGCTGCAGAAGCCCTATCAACCTGGCAGTGCCAACGTGCCGGCCGCCGTTGGCAGCAAACCCTGAGATGGCCCCTGAGCTTTCCCCCTCGCCGCCGCTCGATTCGATCTGGAGTCTGAAGCCCTGGTGGTGTCAGCCCTGGTCGATCCTGCTCACCGGCGTGGCGATCCCGGCCGCCAGCTGGTGGCTGTTGCAACGCCTGTGGATCACGGCGCCGCTGGCTTTGGCGGTGCTGCTCTGGTGGTGGTTATTTCTGGTCTTGGTCCCCGCCTCCTGGCGAGCCGAGCAGGCTGGTCGACAGGATGCCCATCCATAAGCCCAGTAGCCCCAGATCCCGAAGCTGGTTGAACCGGCTGGCCTGAGCTCGGCTTTTTGGTCCTGTTCAATGGCCCACGCCAATCGCACAGGACAAGGCGGTTCGTGACCAGGGCAGGGCCAGCAAAACGTTGACCTGGGCCCGCCGCCGCAACCCAGGGGCTCAGGTCAGTTCCGAATCACCAGACAAATTGCCAGGGGCCTGGCGCCAGCCGCCGACGCTCACCCGGCAGGGCGATCATTGCCAGGCTGGCGCTAAAGAGTGGCTTTCGTTAACGCCGCGGCTGCGGCCACTGCAGCAGAGCCTGAGATCCGGGCGGCGCCGGCCCAGCCGTAATGGGGCTGGAAGGGGAATCGCCAGGGGAGCATCAGTTCAGATCCGAACCTATCGAGCCTGAATCGGCCCGCCGCTCCCATCGATCACCCGGCGGGGGGATAGCTCGACAGAGTCCCGGGTGGATGAGCGGCCGGGCCAGCGTTGAACAGATTGATCCGCGCCGACATCAAGGGCTCAGCCATTCATTTGGCCCCAGGCAGACCTGCCATCCAAGCCGTAGACAAGCTGGCTGGCCAGAAGAAGCCCTCACCAGCCTGCCGCGTCAACCACAGCAGGCCACAGGCGAGTTGGCAGCACAGCCAGCCTCAGGCCACGGGCTGCATCAGGCCGCCGCCGGGCGAGGAGTCGTCATCGTCGTTGTTTTCGGGTTCAGCGGTGAACCAGGCGTAGATGGCGAGTCCAGCCAGGCACAGGGCAGCTGAACCCACACCCAGCCCCGACTGCAGACCACCACCCACCTCGATCAGCTCGCCCATGTCGCTTGGTAACGGAGTTGACGAGATTGTAACGAACTTTTGCGGGGTTGGTGAGAACCGCTGGCTCAGTCGAAGACGTGGCCGTACTCACAGCGCTCGGCCTGGGGGACGCTGGCGCCGAGATCTGCTCAGACCACCAGCACATCGGCATCGCGCTGGGCCTGTTGCTGTTGGCGTTGTTCAGCGCTCAGCCCATCGGCCCCCGGCAGCCGCTCCGCCATCGCCCGCAGCCACTCCATCAGCTGCTCGAGTTGTTGATCGACGGGCAAGGCGCCCAGACCGCGGGCCAGCACCTTGGCGTTGCTGCCGGTTCCGGCCTGATAGACCAAGCGGCCGTGCAGATGCTGGGGCAATCCCTGGCGCAGCAGCCGGAAGGCGGGCTCCTCCATCGGTGTTTCCAGGGCGATGTTGGGCTTGTCCGGCTTGATGCGCGAGAAGCCACAGCGTTTGGCCAGCAGCTTGAGTTGCATCAGCTGCAGCAGCGATTGCACCGGGGCTGGGATGGCGCCATAGCGATCCACCCAGCCGGCCGCCAGTTCCACCAGGCTTTCGTTGCTGTTGCAGTCGGCGGCGGCGCGATAGGCGGCGATCTTCTCGTCGTTCTCGGTGATCCAGTCGCCGGGGATGAAGGCGGTGATCGGCAGGTCGATCTGGGTGTCTTCCACCGCCGGGATGTCCTGGCCCTGAATCTCGGCCAGACACTCCTGCAGCATCTCCATGTAGAGATCGAAGCCGATCGTTTCCATCTGGCCGCTCTGCTCCACCCCCAGCAGATTGCCGACGCCGCGGATCTCCATGTCGCGCATGGCCAGCTGATAGCCACTGCCCAGCTGGGCGAACTCCTGAATCGCCCGCAGGCGCTGGCGTGCCGCCTCGCTCAACGACGCCTCGCCGGGATAGAACAACCAGGCATGGGCCTGGATACCGCTGCGGCCCACCCGGCCCCGCAATTGATAGAGCTGGGCCAGGCCGAACTTGTGGGCATCTTCCACCAGAATCGTGTTCACCCGTGGAATATCGAGCCCCGATTCGATGATCGTGGTGCAGAGCATCACGTCGGCCTCGCCGGCATTGAAGGCCACCATGGCGCTCTCGAGTTCGCCTTCGGCCATCTGGCCGTGGGCCACCAGCAGCTTCAGGCCCGGCAGCATCTGGCGCAGCTGTTCGGCCACATCGTCGATGCCCTCCACCCGCGGCACCACATAGAAGATCTGGCCGCCGCGATCGAGCTCCTGGCGGATGGCACTGCGCACCGCCTCCTCATCGAGGGCGGCCAGGTGAGTCTTGATCGGCCGGCGCAGCGGCGGCGGCGTGGTGATCAGGCTCATCTCGCGCACGCCTGAGAGGCTCATGTACAGCGTGCGGGGAATCGGTGTGGCACTGAGTGTCAGCACGTCGACGTCCTTGCGCAGCGCCTTGATCTTTTCCTTCTGATTGACGCCGAACCGCTGTTCTTCGTCCACCACCAGCAGCCCCAGCTCCTTGAAGCTGGTGCCCTTGCCCAGCAGCTGGTGGGTGCCCACCACCACATCGACGTTGCCCTTTTCCAATCCGTCGAGAATCGTGCGCCGCTCCGCGGCCGTGCGGAAACGATTGAGCAGGGCCACCTTGAGTGGATAGGGGGCGAAGCGCTCACTGAGGGTGCGCCAGTGCTGCTGGGCCAACACTGTGGTGGGCGCCAGCAGGGCGCATTGTTTGCCGGCGGTCACCGCCTTGAAGATCGCCCGGATCGCCACCTCGGTCTTGCCGAAGCCGACATCGCCGCAGACCAACCGGTCCATCGGCTGGGGCCGCTCCATATCGCGTTTCACTTCGATGATCGCCTTGCTCTGATCCGGCGTGGGCTCGTAGGGGAAGGAATCCTCCAGTTCGCTCTGCCAGGGGCCATCGGCGGGGAAAGCGAAGCCGGGCGATTTGTGGCGCTCCGCATAGAGCTTGACCAGATCCATCGCCACCCTGCGGATAGCCTTCTGGGCCCTCTCCTTGGCTTTGGTCCAGGCGACGCCGCCCATGCGGTTCAGCTCCGGCGGCTGGTCGCTGGTGGCGCGGTAACGGCCCAGGCTGCCGAGCTGGTCGGCGGCGACGCGCAGCAGGCCATCGGCGTACTGCACCACCAGGTAGTCGCGGGATTCCCCGCCGATCGCCAGCTTCTCCAGCTTCAGGAAGCGGCCGATGCCGTGGTTGCGATGCACCACGAAGTCCCCCGGCAGCATCTTCAGAGGATCCACGGTGCGGCTGGCCGCCCGCCGCCGCCGGCGCACATAGCCAGCAGCGGTGAGGCTGTGCTGGCCGAAGAACTCCCGGTCGGTGAGCAGCACCAGCTTCCAGGCCGGCAGTTGCAGCCCTTCGAGCTCGGCGGTGCCCCGGGTTTTGAGCGCCACCGGCGTGTTCTGCTCGATCAGCCGCTCGATCGCCGGCGCGTCGCCGGGGTTGGGCACGAAGCGGGTGATGCAGTCGTGCTCCTCCAGCAGGGCCACGGCCCGCGAAGGCTGGGCCGAGAGCAGCCAGACCCGCGCTTTCTCCGCCTGGAAGCCCTTGATCAGCCCCGCCAGCTTGCCGAACTGGTTCGGATGGGCCGGCACCGAGCGGCTGGCCAGGTCGAAGCTGTTGGGGTGCCTGTCGGTTTCGTGCAGCTCGGCCAGGTCGAAGCCGCGGCAGCGTTCGGCCTCGGCCAAGGCCTGCTGGGGCGGGCGATGCAGGCAGCCCGGCAGCTCGGGCAGCTGTAACTCCTGCAGGTGGTCCTGGGCATGGTCAAACCACTGCTGGCCGTGGGCCAGGCAGTGCCGCCGCTCGTCGACGGCCACCAGGCAGGTGCTGGGGAGGTAGTCGAGCAGGCTGGCGGGCCGCTGCCAGGCCAGGCCCATCAGCCGCCGCATCCCCTCGGGGGTGCCCCCCTCCAGCAACTGCTCGAGGGCCTCCGGGCTGAGCAGCTGCTCCAGGCCGTCGGGCATGGTGTCGCGCAGGGCCTCGGCCACCAGGGGCGCGTGGCTGGTGGGGGTGAGGTGAACGAGCTCGATCGGATCGAGGGAGCGCTGGCTGGCCGGATCAAACTCCCGCAGCTTCTCCAGGGTATCGCCGAAGAACTCCAGTCGCACCGGCAACTCGGTGCTGACGGGATAGAGATCAACAATGTCGCCGCGGCGGCTCCAGTGGCCCTCCTGCTCGATCGTCGGTACACGCTGATAGCCAAGGCGGGTGAGGGTCTGGCCCAGCTCCTCGAGATCGACGATCTGGCCCTTGCGCAGGCTCAGGCACTGGGCGGTCAGCGCCTCCGGTGGTGGCAGATGGGGCTGGAGAGCCCGTTCGGTGGCGACGATCGCCATGGCGCCGCCCCTGGAGCCAGCGCTTGGGCCGGTGGCCGCCGCACCGCCCTGGGCGATCAATTCAGCCAGCACCTGCAGCTGCCCCCAGGTGATCTCACTGGTGGGATCAAAGGGTTCGTAAGGGGATCCTTCGCTGGTGGGATAAAGCTGGCTGGAGCTCCAGCCCATCAGCTCCAGCAAGGCAGCCCAGCGACCCGCCTCCTCGAGGGTGGGCACGATCACCAGCAGCGGCGCTCCCGCCTGGGCGGCCAGGGCACTGGCGATCAGGGCCCGGGCGCCGCGCCCGGCACCACTGAGCCGCAACCGCTCGCTGCGCTCCATCCGGGCAGCCACCTCGCCGGTGAGGGGCACCTGCTGCAGCTGGCGCACCAGGGCGGAGAGGGGCATGGGCGGAAGGGGTGGCAGAGCTGCAGATCTTCGCAAGCGCCGCCCACGGCTGTCGCCTGATCAGCCCAGCCGCCGACATGCTGGGATTGGAGTTGCATTCTCCTTGGCATGAATCGCTGCTGGCTCGCCCTGGGCCTGGTGACCCTGTCGCTGTTTCTGGCCTCGCTGCCGGATCTGCTGCGGCAGGCGGCGATGCTGGCGGTGCATCCCCCCCGCCTGCAGCACTGGCTGCAACACCGGCAGGATCGAGCCGCACAGCCTGCTTTGCCGTCAGCCACGGCCGAATCCGTGAGCCAGCCAAGTCTGTTTTCCCAATTGCAGGACGCCGATCGGGACTGGCTGCCGAAGGCCGAACCTCTGGCGGATGGTGGTGTCCGCTATCTCTACAAACGCCGGCCTGGGGAGCCGGAACTCTCGATCGCCGAGATCAAGGACCTGATGGCCAATCCCCCCAGCCACCTCGTTGAGCGCCAGGCGATCTCGGGGCTGTTGGGCCTGCTGCAGCGCCGTGGTGTGGCCGTGGCCCTGAGTGAACCGATCAAGGTGGGCGCGGCGGCGGAATGGGACCCGCAGCAGCGCACCCTGCGCATCCGCCCCGATGTGCCAGGTCGCGGCAGCATCGAGTTCGCCCGGGTGCTCAACCATGAAGCGATTCATGTCGCCCAGAGCTGTGCAGCCGGCGGCCTGACCGCAAGACCCACACCCCTGGGCATTGCCACGCCGCTCACCCCAACCCTGGCAGCCCAGCTGGAGGAACCCCTCTACGCCAATGCCAGTACGGCGGAAAAGGCCATGGAGCTGGAGGCCTATGCCCACCAGGACCGGCTCGGCACGGGCCAGGCCCTGGTGACGCTGCATTGCCCTGAGGGCCGGACCTGAAGGGGCCTGGAGCGCAGAGCTTCAGCCCTGGCTGGCCATGTGGCGGATCAGATCGAGGCACTTGCAGGAGTAGCCCCACTCGTTGTCGTACCAGGAGACCAGCTTCATGAAGGTGGGGCTCAGGGCAATGCCGGCATCGGCATCAAAGATGGAGGTGCAGGACTGGCCGAGGAAATCGCTCGAGACCACCTCGTCCTCGGTGTAGCCGAGGATGCCGGCCAGTTCGCCTGTGGAGGCGGCGCGCATCGCCTGCTTGACGGCGGCGTAGCTGGTGGCTGTCTCCAGGTTCACCGTCAGATCCACCACCGAGACGTTGGGCGTGGGCACCCGGAAGGCCATGCCGGTGAGCTTGCCGTTGAGCGCCGGGATCACCCGGCCCACGGCCTTGGCGGCACCGGTGGAGGAGGGAATGATGTTCTGGGCGGCACCGCGCCCGCCGCGCCAGTCCTTGACCGAGGGGCTGTCGACGGTTTTCTGGGTGGCGGTGGTGGCGTGCACCGTGGTCATCAGGCCTTCGCGGATGCCGAAGTTGTCGTGCAGCACCTTGGCCAGCGGTGCCAGGCAATTGGTGGTGCAGGAGGCATTGGAGACGATCTCCTGGCCGGCATAAGTGTGGTGGTTCACCCCCATCACGAACATCGGCGTGTCGTCCTTGGAAGGGGCCGACATCACCACCCGCTTCGCTCCGGCGTTGAGGTGCTTGCGGGCCGATTCATCGGTCAGGAAGAAGCCGGTCGACTCGAGCACGGTGTGCACGCCAGCGTCATCCCAGTGCAGGTTGGCCGGGTCCCGTTCGGCGGTGATGCGGATCGAGCGGCCGTTGACCACCAGGGCGCCGTTGCTGACTTCGACCTGGCCCTGGAAGCGGCCATGGGTGGAGTCATAGCGAAGCATGTAGGCGATGTAATCGACATCGATCAGATCGTTGATCGCCACGATCTCGATGTCCTCAAGTTCGCAGGCCCGGCGGAAAACCAGGCGGCCGATGCGTCCGAAACCGTTGATGCCGACTTGGATGGCCATGGACTGGGTCGTGATGAGCAGGGTTTCAGGGTACGACCGGGGTCTGGTTGAGGGAGCCGGCGAGCAGTTCACTCTCCAGCACCATGTTGAAGTGCAACAACTGCTGATCGTTCAGCTGCTGGCGGCTGGCGACCTGCAGTTCACGTTCCAGCAGGGCCCGACCCTGCTCGGCGGTCCAGCCCAGCTGGGCCAGCAGGGCATCGCACTGGCGCAGAAGCTCGCTGCGCCGCAGGGGCACCGCCGCTGTGCCGGGCTCACTGCCGACAGCGAGATGGTCCAGGGTGTGGAGATAGGAGCGCAGATCGCTGTAGTTGGTGAGCCGATTGCGACTGGGATGGCCGAAGGCCCGCTGCAGGTAGATGGCCTCCCGCTCCCGGTCCCAGCCCAGGCGTCGCAACTGCAGATCCAGGGCCGCCAGATCGCTGCTCCAGTCCTCCGGATCAGCGGGCGGTTCCTGGGCCGGGGCCTGATGGCTGGCCACCGATCCGGCGACCCGGCGAGGGCTGCCGCTGGTGGCGGAACTGGCAAACGCCTCGGGATGATCGGTCCCCGGTGGATGGTCGCTGCCCTCTGGACGACCTGTGCCCAACCCCGACCCGATGCCAGTCGCCTGGTTGCTGGCATCGGAAGCTTCTGGGCCAGCAGCGTGGTGGATGCCAACGGGAGGAACGGAGCCGGCCACCTGCTCTTTGCCAGCAGAAATCGCTTCAGCAGTGAAAAAGATTTCAGTGGCTGAATCGCTGTTGTCAGCAGCAGGATTCATCCTGATCTCCTGGTCCTGATGTCCTGCTGGATTTGGATGAACCACAGGCTCCTGATGCTTGATGAGCTCCGCAGCGATTGAACCCCTGATCGAGCCCTCAACAGCGCTGCTAATGCCTTGGCGGACTGAACCCGTGGAAACGTTGCTCCTGGCCGCCTGAGCTGGGCGAGCTGGATCGCCTGGGCTGTTGCCTCGCTTGGTCGCTGAGGGGTCGACGCCCGAAGCGATCTGGCTGCCAGCTGGGTGCTCTGGCGCTGGTGGGGCGCCGGTACCTGCTTGAAGCTCTCGTGCCGCTGGCTCCTGGCTGCCGGCGAGCGAACCGCTCTCACTGCCGAGGGCCGCAGGCCTGGGATCAGCGGTACCAACGGCTCGCTCTGCGTTGCCGAATTCGGCTGCCTCAAAGGCCTGAACCCCGGCTGGATGGTCGCTGCTGGCGGCTGCGGCCCGTCGTTGGACCAGAGACTGATGCGATGCCAGGGAGCGCGCTGGTGGGGTGGCTGCAGGATCGAGGCGCTCGAGCAGGCGCTGACGAGCACGATCTTCGGCGGCTTCGGCGTCTGCGGCCTCCCCCAGGGCGCTGCCCAGCAGTCGACCGCCCTGGTAGGCGCGCACCTCCACCACCCGGCGACCGGATTCGCCATGCACCAGTTGAGCTGTCAGCTCCATGGATGACCCTTGTCGCCGGGGTGGGATCCCTATGTTGAGGCCCGACCCACAGCGCTGCCCAGCGACTCTGATGCGATGGAAGCGGAACTGGTTCCTTCCCTGACAGCTCTGGTCCAGGACGCTGATCAGTGGCGCGAGGTGCTGGTGCTGCTGCCGTTGCTGGTGGCCCTGGAGGCTGTCCTATCCGCGGACAATGCCATTGCTCTGGCCGCCATCTCGCGCCGGCTGCACGATCCGGATCGCCAGCGACAGGCTCTCAACATCGGTCTGTTGCTGGCCCTGGTCCTGCGTCTGGGCCTGATCCTGGCGGCCCGCTGGGTGCTGCATGCCTGGCCCCTGCAGTTACTGGCCTCCGGCTATCTGCTGTGGCTCTGTGGCAACCACCTGGTCAGCCTCCTGAACCAGGAGAACGAGGCCGGTGACGACGAGGATGGCCAGGGCAAGGACAGCAGCCTGATGGGGGCCTCCCTGCTGTCGGTGGTGGCCACGCTGGCCTTCACCGATCTGGCCTTCTCGCTGGACAGCGTCGCCGCTGCCGTCGCCGTCACCGATCGGCTGCCTCTGGTGATGGCCGGTGGCGTGATCGGCGTGCTGGCCCTGCGACTCACCGCCGGGCTGTTCATCCGTTGGCTGGAAGTTTTCCGCCATCTGGAAACAGCGGGCTACCTGGCCGTGGGGCTGGTGGGCATCCGCCTGTTGATCCGGCTGGCCTTTCCCGCCCTGGTGCTGCCGGAATGGTCGCTGCTGATCATCGTGGCGCTGCTGTTTTTCTGGGGCTTTTCAGCCAGGGTGGTCGAGGCGGTGCCTGAGGTGGTTGAGGTGGTTGAGCCCCGTAACGGTGCCGATGGGGGCTGAAAGGCTTCGGCTTGAGACCGGAGCCGGAGGTGGCAGTGGTTGGGACCTCGCAGGAGCGCTGTCCTGCAACCTTTGAGTTCGCAGAAGTCATGAAGCTCCCAGCAGCCATGAGGCCCCAGGCAGCGTTCGATCACAACAGCGGTTTGATCGCAGCGGGCTTGGCAATCGACTCAGGTGGAGATTGAACAGCCATGGAGATTGAGCTGCGTCAGATCGAGGACGATCGGCTGATCAGCCGCCTGGAGGTGGCGAGCCTTGGCGAGGTGCCCTTCCCCGGTCGTTGGCTCAGCCACGCAGGGGTCAGTTATTTCGTGCTGCAGCGCCGTCATTGCTACCGGCTGCGCCAGGGGTGTTATGAGCTGGCGGCGGTGGCCCTGCAGGTGAAAACCGAACAGCAACCAGCCGATGCCCGTCACTGGCATGGCCAGTGGGTGATCGGTGATCCCAGCTGTCGTTTCAATGCCCGCAGTCCCTTGCTGCGCTGTGCCGTGATGCCCGATGGCCCCTGCGAGTGCTGCGCTCACTACAGCCTCGGCGAGCGGGGGCCCAACTAGGCTGGCTTGATTCGATGCATGGTTCCGATCACGCCGTCCCCCTCGTCTGCCGGCCCCCGCCGCCGAGGCTGTAG
>Ga0194063_10002180_pt1 | contig 12301 bp, 13 predicted proteins | sample SepL3720m_MetaG_FD_155459 | JGI IMG/M metagenome (GOLD analysis project Ga0194063, IMG submission 155459) | Anoxic zone freshwater microbial communities from boreal shield lake in IISD Experimental Lakes Area, Ontario, Canada - Sep2016-L373-20m | ecosystem: Environmental > Aquatic > Freshwater... | reverse complement strand
GCCAATGCCACTATAATACACACAATACTAAATACCCGTAAGAAAAATGGCAAGTGAATTAAAATCGTTTTGAAAGACGACAATTGAGTTGCACTCAAATCAGAAACCATAATACTTCCACTGCGTTTATTCCTACTAGTGATATAATAGTATATCAATACAGGTATTACAAGCAGCCCTATAAAAAACCAGGGAAAAGCAAAACTAATATCGTTGAAATATTCGAGCAGCAAAATAAATTAACTAGATTTAGTTGAATGATTGGATAAAAACTGAATAGCAGCAATAATCATTTCTCTGCATCTACGACTGTCTTCTTCAGCCGGTAGATATTTTGCAAACTTAACGGCATCGCCTGTACGTAAAGCTGTGGCAATTTCACTTAATCGATCCTGGTCAAAACCATCATTTGATAAATGAATCAAAACATCATAGCTGGTATTTCCCAACATATTTTTCTGCAATCGCCGACTGATATATTGACGAAAAATAAACGACAAACGGGTATGAAATATCTTTATATCAGCTCGCTGTTGCAAGTTCAATTGCTCCAATTGCTTAATAGCCAATAGTGCTTCTTCCAAAGCCGACAATTGGTCTTTTGCAGATAGCAATGGATTTTTTTTCCTTCTTTTTTTAAACCACCACCATATACCTAGTAAAAAAACCAATACCCCAACAGCTATCATTGTATACTTCCACCATTCACTCGGTAGAGAAACATTTCGAATAGGTTTTATATCCCGCAATTGACCAGAACTGTCTGGCACTGCATAATTTACATTAACTAGAAAAGAATCAATCCACTGGTTATAGGTGGTGTCATCTTTTACAGGATCAAAATTTACAGGTAAGGAAGGCGTATTCCAAGCACCACTGTCAAAGCTTGTAAATCGGATTGTCTGCTGAACAGTAATAAGTTCTTTATCACGAATCGTATCTGGCTTTGATTGATCCAATTTTTCGAAATGTGCTAAGGAATCAGGAAAAACAGGAAGGTGCAAACGATAATCTGCAATAGGAAATGTAGCACTCAAATGAATATTAAATGGCTCCCCTATTAATATATTTTTTTTATCAATAGTAGTTTGCAAACTAGGAAATTGAGCCATCACATTTGAAGAATGTACAAATGAAAGTATCAACAGAAAATAAACACAACGAATCATATAGGAATACTTAGTGCGCATCAATACTTTTTAATTACGGCCAATAAAAAATTGTTGTAAAATTTTTACATAATCCTCATCAGTTTTCACATGCAACAATTCTGCACCAGCCTTCCTGAAACTAAGTTTACAGATTTCACTTTGTTTCATAAAATGTTGATGATACTGATACCTTACCATGGCATTACTACTATCTACCCACCGGCTGAAACCAGTTTCAGCATCTTGCAATTGCAGTAATCCTGCATCGGGCAATTGCATATCCATCACATCATATACCCTAATCCCTATTACATCATGTTTGTTACCAATAACCTTCAAATCATTTTCATAGCCGGCATCCAAAAAATCACTCAATAGAAAAGCAATGCTTTTTTGCTTTACGTTATGACTGAAAAACTTGATAGCTTCGGCTAAATGGGTGCCGCGTTTTTGTGGGGTTGCTGTTAATAATTCTCGAACGATATACAAAGCATGTTGTCGGCCTTTTTTAGGAGCAATGTATTTATCCACCTTATCACTAAAAAAAATAACGCCCACTTTATCATTATTGCTCACTGCACTAAAACATAAAACTGCTGCCATTTCAGTGATGAGTTCTTTTTTCTGCCGCGCCACCGTACCAAATAGATTGCTGGCACTGGTATCAATCAAAAGCATTACTGTTAACTCTCGTTCTTCTTCAAATACCTTTGTAAACGTATGACCAAAGCGAGCACTTACATTCCAATCAATAAATCGTACGTCATCCCCAGCGTAATATTCACGCACTTCTCTAAAACTCATGCCCTTTCCCTTAAAGGCAGAATGATATTCCCCCGTAAATAAATGCGTGGTAATTTTCTTGCTTTTTATTTCAAGCTCTCTAACCTTCCTTAATATTTCTTCGGTAGTTAACATGAATACTATACGCCCAATTAGGGCACATTGACAACTCTTAAAATTTCATTGATAATCTGTTCTACATTTACGCTTTCAGCTTCTGCCTCATAGGTTAAACCTATACGATGCCTTAATACATCTTTACAAATTCCTCTTACATCTTCTGGTATTACATAAGCACGTTTATTTAAAAATGCATATGCTTTGGCCGCAAGTGCCAAATTAATACTGGCCCTTGGACTTCCACCAAAACCAATCAATGGTTTTAATTTGGCCAAATTGTATTTTTCAGGAAATCGAGTAGCAAAGACAATATCCAGAATATATTGCTCTACTTTTTCATCGAGGTATACCTGTCTTACCAACTCTCTTGCTGACAAAATTTCGCTGGAAGAAGCCACTGGATTGATGGGAGGGAAATTCATCCCCATCGTATTCTGACGAATAATCAACTGCTCCTCGGCTTTACTCGGATAATCTACAATTACTTTCAACATAAACCGATCTACTTGTGCCTCGGGTAAGGGATATGTACCTTCTTGCTCAATTGGATTTTGAGTGGCCAATACTAGAAATGGTTCTTCTAATGGGTAGGTGGTATCTCCAATGGTTACCTGCCTTTCCTGCATGGCTTCTAATAAAGCACTCTGTACTTTTGCCGGGGCCCTATTGATCTCATCTGCCAAAATGAAATTTGAAAATATAGGTCCTTTGCGAACTACAAATTCATTTTTTGATTGATTGTAAATCATTGTTCCAATCACATCAGCAGGTAATAAGTCGGGGGTAAACTGAATACGACTGAAATTCGTTTTTACAGTTTGTGCCAAGGATTTGATGGCAAGGGTTTTTGCCAATCCAGGCACGCCTTCCAATAAAATATGCCCCTTGCTTAGCAATCCTATGAGCAATCGCTCAATCATGCCTTGCTGGCCTACAATCACTTTTCCCAATTCCTCATGAATCCTGGTTACAAATGCAGCTGCATGTTCAATTTTTTCATTCAACAAGCGAATGTCTTCTGAAGTTTGTATCATATGTATACTTTTAATACGGCCTATACATTTCCGAAACGACACTTTCCTGATTTCGTTCGGACGAATATATGGTCTCAAAAATTTGTTGCCCGAAATTACAAACAAAGCTGCAACTAAATTTTGCTCTATTGGATAAAGTGAAAAATACTTTGTTAAAACCTTTTTTACAGCGTACTTGATACAGGCCTTATTCAGAATTGCTATAACTTTATCAATAAATCTTTCATTATGGTTGACCAACATCTTATTACTACTGCCAATAACCTAGAAGGTTATCGCATCAGCAAACACCTAGGAATTGTAAGAGGTATTACCGTAAGAAGCCGAAGCCTATTGGGGAATATTGCCGGTGGCTTTCAAACTCTTTTTGGCGGTAAGATTTCTATTTATGTAGCCCTCTGCGAAAAAACCAGACTCGAAGCCTATCAATTAATGCTAGAACATGCCAGTGAATTAGGCGCCAATGCAATCATTAACATGCGGTATGACGCCAATGAAGTAATGAATGGTGTAACAGAAGTATTGGCCTATGGCACAGCCGTAGTAGTAGAAAAAAACTAAGAGAGATAATTGCCCACAATTGGCACTCTTCTGCCCTCCCCAAATGCCTTGGGTGATACCCGAATAATAGGACAAAACTGATTGCGTTTGTATTCATTCCTATTCACCATCCTCAATACCTTATCTACCAATTCGGGATTATACCCTTGTGCCTTAATTTCATTCGGACCCTGCCTTCTTTCAATATATTGATATAGGACCTTATCCAACACTGCATAGTCGGGCAAAGAATCTGCATCTACCTGCCCGGGCCTTAATTCGGCACTTGGCGGCTTGGTAATAATATGTTGTGGTATAATTTCTTTCGACTGGTTGATGAATGCTGCCAATGCATACACTTGTAGTTTATAACAATCGCCTAAAACTGCCAATCCACCTGCCATATCACCATATAATGTTCCATATCCCGTTGCCAATTCGCTTTTATTGGATGTATTGAGTAAGATGTACCCAAACTTATTGGCAATGCCCATCAAAATATTTCCTCTTGTTCTTGATTGTATATTTTCTTCAGCCAATCCAAATGGAAGGTCTTTGAAAATGGGAGATAGCGTAGTTAAAAAAGTATCATATACATTTTTGATAGGAACAATATCATAGGGATTGCCTACCTGTTGGCTCAATTGTTCGGCATCACTAACGCTATGCCCTGTACTAAATTGAGATGGTAGTAATATTGCCCGCACATTTTCTTTTCCCAAGGCCTCACAGGCCAGCACCAATGTTACTGCACTATCAATTCCTCCGCTACTCCCCAGAATGGCTTTGGTAAATCCCATCTTTGCAAAATAATCTCTGATACCCATCACCAAGGCTTGATAGATCATCTCAATATTTAAATGTTCGTCTAAAACAAGCGGATTGAGTTCTTGATCGGGTAAAAGATTAGCCGATTCAATAATGGGTGAGCTGATGCTTCCATCATCGTTTAGCTCAAAAGACTGCAAGGAAGATTCAAAAGCAGACAGCCTGCCACAAAGATTGGCACCCTTATCAAATACCAAGGAAGAACCATCAAACACAATTCCAGTTTGACTACCCACTGCATTACAATAAAATAAAGGCAACTTATACTTAGTTACATTGGCTTTAATAGTAGCTTTTCGATCGGCATCATGAGTATAATCAAATGGACTCGCTGATAAATTAATCATTACATCAGGCGATTGCTTCATCAATTCATCCATAGGGCAATTGCGGTACAATGGATTGTCGCCTAGGTTCCATATATCTTCACATATCGTTATAGCCAATCGCTTGCCTTTAAAGAGCATTACTTTCCAATCGTATGCAGGTTCAAAATAACGATACTCATCAAATACATCGTAATTGGGTAAGCAGGTCTTGTGCGCTACGCCCTGAATTTTTTTATCATATAGTAAGAACGCAGCATTGAATAAATCCTTCCCCTCCTTCACTGGATTGCGATCGGGCGCCCCCACCAATACCCCAATTCCATCGGCATGCATTTTAATTTGATCAAGAGCAGCATAACTTTTATTAATAAAATCATCGAACTCCAAAAAGTCTTTAGGCGCATATCCACAAACAGATAATTCACTAAAAACAATCAAATCACCGCCTTGCCCCTTAGCTTCCTCGATGGCAGCAATAATTTTTGCGGTGTTCGCCTCAAAATTGCCAACGTGATAGTTTTGCTGAGCGAGAAATATTTTCATATCACCAAAATTAAAGCTTGTAAGGCAGGATTGAAAGAATTAACAGAAATTAATGTTGTTTAATTCTGGCATACCTGAACTTCGTATAATAATTTAATTATAATATGTACCAACTTGCTGCATATGCATTAAAAAAATGCAAAGCTGTACATTTGCACTCTTCGTTAAACAATAAAACATGAAATACATTATTGTCCTATCCTTTTTAATATCATTGGCAGCCTGTAATCAAGGCGAAAAGATTCCCGATGTATCGAATATAAAAATTCAGTTAAGCACGCAAAGGTTTGAGAAAGATTTCTTTCAATTAGACTCCCTCCATTTTGCAGCAGCACTGGATCAATTGCAAGCCAACTACCCCTCTTTTGGTGAAAATTTTCTAACAACTATATTAAATGTAGACCCCCAATGGTCAGCAGATAGCATTAGTAATTATGTTAGAGGCTTTGAAAAAGCTTATCAACCCATTTATGATAGTAGTGAGCAAGTATTCAAAGATTTTACGCCTTATGAAACAGCAATAAAAAAGGGGCTACAATTTGTAAAATATTATTTCCCAAAATATCAAACACCAGAAAAGATCATCACTTATATTGGCCCTGCTGATGGATTTGGCGATATATTATCAGATGACGCCATTATTATTGGCCTTCATCATCACTTAGGCAATCAATTTTCGTTGTACAAATCTTCCTTGGTTCAACAGGTCTATCCCGACTATATCAATCGCTTTTTTGACCCAGCACATATCGCAGTCAATTGTATGAAAAATATTGTATTGGACCTATTCCCTGAAAGAATGGATGACAAAACCCTAGTGCAACAAATGATTGAAAAAGGCAAGAGATTGTATCTACTACAACATTTTCTTCCGAATACACAAGAATACATACTTATTGGTTACAGCAATGAACAAATGAAGGGTTGCAATAAAAATGAAAAAGCAATTTGGGATCTGTTTATTAAAAACAATCTCTTACAATCTATTGACAATAACCTGATCAAAAACTATATAGGAGATAGTCCAAAAACACAGGAATTAGCAGATGAAGAAGGGCAGTTTGCACCGGGCAATATTGGGAGTTTTGCGGGATGGCAAATCGTTAAAAAATACATGCACAAAAATCCAACAATCAGTTTGCCCCAATTAATGGGAATGGACAATGACATCATTTTTAACGAAGCAAAATATAAACCTTAAGCTGCTTGCAAATGCGTTTGTGGTAAAGCAGGGCGCTTGCCTAAATATTTCATAAACCGATAATGAGAGGCAATGGCCTGTAAGAATGTTTTATTGTAATGATAAGGCATATTAAATTCCTTACATTTTTCCATTACAATCTTACTGATTGCAGGATAATGTATATGACTGATTTTGGGGAATAAGTGGTGTTCTACCTGAAAATTCAATCCCCCTACAAACCAATTGATGGCACTATTATTCATAGCAAAATTAGCCGTGGTCTTTAATTGATGCTCTGCCCATGCTGATTCTATATGCTTGTCTTTATCCAGTGGTGCATATTCAAACTCTGTGCATTCTACCACATGAGCCAATTGGAATACGATTGATAAACTTATTCCCAATGCTGCATGCATCACTAAAAATCCTACTAGCCAAGCCGGCCAACCCCAGATCATGATAGGTATTACTGCATAAAAAGCGATGTATAAAATTTTAGTAGCCCAAAATATAATATGGTTACGCAATGTCAATTTCCAGGCAGTAGTGGTATAAATTTTTCTAGTAAAATACTTGGTAAAATCCATTATAAATAACCAGAATAAGGAAGTAAGGCAGTATACAAAATTGATATAAATATGCTGAAAGCGATGGGCAGGCACCCATTTCTGCGATTCACATTGTCTGATAATTGGACTTTTCGCAATATCATCATCCATGCCATCAATATTGGTATAGGTATGATGAATAACATTGTGCTTTTGTTTCCAAAAATAAGCACTAGCACCCATTGCATTAGCACTTAATCCCAATAGGTCATTGATTTTATCATGTGTGCAATAACTACCGTGATTGGCATCATGCATAACACTAAAACCAATGCCACTTAAAATAAGACCTAAGAATGCAGCCAAAAAAATAGCCCCCACTGTACCCAAATCTTTATTGATAAAAATCAACAAAGAATAGGAAGCTACCGCCAGCCCGACTAAAATAAAAGTCTTGGAAAACAACCTCCAATCACCTGTTTTTTTCTGTCCGGTTTTTTCAAAATATTCGTCGACCGCATTTTTCAAACTGGTGAAAAACTCATTGTTTTTGTTGTTGAAAGTAACTTTTGACATACGGGGTATTTTATAAATAGTAGGTTGCCATTTAGTATGGCAATTGAATAAGATATAATGCTGAACCTAGTAAAGATACAATCGAAAGGCCAAATTCCTTAATTCATTTTATAAGGAACAACCATTTTAAAGGCAGGTATATTCACCGAAAATTGTTTGCCTGTATTAATGTTTTCCATTAGGTAACGGCCCGACATCTTTCCCATTTCACTCCGCAAATTACAACCACTGATATATTGGTAGCTTTCCCCTGGATTTATCTGAGGTTGTACCCCTACCACCCCTTCGCCCTCTACCTCTTTATTAGAACCATCACTATCAGATATAAACCAATGTCTTCTGTGCAATTTAATAGGAAAGGCATTGCTGTTTTCAATGGTGATGCGGTAAGCAAACATGAATTCATGATTGGCCGGATTGCTATAATCCGGTTGATAGAAAGTTTCTATACTAATAACTACCCCTTCTGAAATTTCTGAAATCATGCCATTCATTTATTGTAAAGTAACAAAAAAAAGGGAGGAAAGTTGCAAAATTAATAGCAGACAGACTGAAGTATCCTGCAAAATTACTCGGGTGGGCAAAAAGTATCGAATACCGTTATATAATCAATTGATTGTACTACTATTAAATCAGCACTAGCCAACTGTAGAATTCTTGCAACTTAATTATAGCAACACATTATTTTTTTTTGGCAGCACTGTATCCAGTCTTCAACAACCACTGAAACACTTTCTCTCTATTATCGCCCTGAATAATAATCTCGCCCTCCTTGGCAGAACCACCAGTACCACAAAATGATTTTAGCTGCTTACCGAGCAATTCCAATTCAGCTGGTTTTCCCATAAAGCCCTTAATGAGGGTCACCGCTTTCCCAGCTCGATGTCTGGTATCAAGTGAAACAATTAATTTTTGCATTGCATGACCAATAGACTCTGCTTCTGCAGCGTCCTCCTCTATTTTAAAATTGGGGTCTGTACTATATACCAATCCCGACCATCCATTTGCTTTCTTCTTTGACATAGCAATCAATTGACAATTGTATTATTCAACAATAATTTTTGCTTTCAAGCTTAAATCTAAACTCTTGGCCTGATGAATGATAGCGCCACAGGAAATATAATCTACTCCAGTGGCAGCATAATTTATAATATTCGATAAATTGATTCCTCCACTGGCTTCCGTTTCATATTTACCATCAATCAATAACAAGGCTTTACTAATTAATGCTGGTTCAAAATTATCCAACATTATTCTATCCACTTTACCCAATTTCACAACTCTTTCTACTTCCTCGATGTTCCTGGTTTCTACTTCAATTTTTAAACCAGGTTTTTTTGTTTGCACATATTCGTATGCTTTTTCAATAGCTTGTTCAAGCCCTCCACAATAATCGATATGATTGTCCTTCAACATAATCATATCGTATAATCCAAAGCGATGATTGTGGCCTCCTCCTATACGAACAGCTTCCTTCTCTAATAATCGAAAATTGGGCGTAGTCTTTCTGGTATCCAATAATTTACTATGATAGCCTTTCAACAATTGAACATATTGGTTCGTTAATGTGGCAATGCCACACATCCTTTGCATCGTATTCAAGATCAACCTTTCGCATTGAAGAATAGTATGTACGCGTGCTATTACTTCAAAAGCTATTTCGCCAACCTGCATGGCCTCGCCCTCTTTTTTGAAGGAAGTAAACAAAATACCGGGCTCTATAAAACGAAATATTTTTTCTGCAATCGCCACGCCGGCAAGAATTCCCGCTTCTTTAATTTTCAACACGGCCTTTCCTTGCGCTTCTACAGGAATAGATGCCAATGTTGAATGATCGCCTTCGCCGATGTCTTCCCGCAAAGCGTTCATGATAAAAGTTTGCAATTGCTGATCTGCATTCATATTTGCAAATATAATCCAGCAATGCAGTTCTTGTAAAAAATTGAAATGGAAAACCTAATTAATAGGAATTAATCTACTTGTTTTCAAATCGGATTTCCTGCAATACCTGCCGGTCTCCTTTTTGTTTCATATAAACAGTAGTACGGTAGGTAGCAGCCTTTGTAACCAAATTGCCGATGCAATACTGTGAACCTGCATTATCGCCCTTATGAATTACTTCGAAGGTTTTAACTTCATTATTGGTAAAAAAATCCTTGATTACCATTTCTGCCTGACTCTTACTATAGGTATTACTTTTATCAGGCATGGTAATTTCAACTGTATTGTCGAAAAATTTAGCCAACTGACTAGCGCTGCCATTTTTTAAAGCAGTCACCACCTCATCTATACCCAGAAAAGAACTGAACAATATGGCAAATCCAACAAGTGTAAAAATACGTCGCATGGTATTTAATTTTAATCCGCTAAAAAATTTGCCAAAACTGTGCCAAGCTCTGTTAAAGCAGCGGCCAGTACAAAGTAAATTTAATTAAATCCATTAATTATCAGCTTGATTCAGCGCATTAATTTTAATTTTACCAAATGAATAATAAAGCAATGTTAATTATCATGGATGGATGGGGCCTTGGTAAGGTCAAAAGCAGTGATGCCATTCAACATGCGGCCGTACCTTTTGTAAGCTCCCTTTATAACAAATATCCGAATAGCACCCTGGTTACCTGCGGTGAGTCTGTTGGACTACCAGATGGCCAAATGGGCAATAGCGAAGTGGGGCACCTAAATCTAGGTGCTGGAAGAATTGTTTACCAGGAATTACAAAGAATCAATGTAGCTATTAGAACAGGAGAATTTCAACAAAATCAAGTTTTATTGGACAGCATCCGCTATGCGAAGGAAAACAACAAAACCCTCCATCTACTGGGCTTGGTAAGCGATGGTGGCGTTCATTCGCACCTGAATCACCTCAAAGCAATCTTGACTGTATGTAAAGAACAAAACCTAACAAAGGTTCAAGTGCATGCCTTTACCGATGGTAGAGATACCGACCCTAAAAGCGGACTAGGATTTTTAACCTCTTTACAAGATCATATTTCACAAACAACTGGCATCATTGCCAGTATTACAGGGCGGTATTATGCAATGGATCGAGATAAGAGATGGGAAAGGGTGAAAATTGCCTATGATGCATTGGCAAATTTGATTGGTGAAAAAACAAATGATGTTTTAGCAGCGCTTAAAAATTCTTATGATAATGGAATAACGGATGAATTTGTTAAACCAATCATCAATGACCAAATACCTGCTTCCAATGCTGGTATAAAAAATGGAGATGCAGTTATTTGTTTCAATTTTCGAACCGATCGCTGCAGAGAAATTACAGAAGCACTTACACAACATGATTTTCCAGAACAGGGCATGACTACACTGGATGTACACTATACAACCATGACCCAATATAATCATTCATTCAAAAATATTCATGTTGTATTTGAAAATGATGATCTTAAAAATACCTTGGGCGAAATATTAGAACAAAACAATAGAACGCAGATTCGCATTGCTGAAACAGAAAAATATCCACACGTAAGTTTCTTTTTTAGTGGCGGAAGAGAAAAACCCTTCAATGGTGAAAAAAGAATCATGGTGCCTTCTCCAAAAGTAGCTACCTATGATTTACAACCCGAAATGAGTGCTATTGAAGTAACGACCGCAATTGTTCAAGAAATTAACAATCAATCAGCCGATTTTATTTGTCTCAATTTTGCCAATGCTGATATGGTAGGCCATACTGGAGTTTGGAAAGCCATTATTAAAGCAGTGGAAACGGTGGATCAATGCGTTGAAAAAGTAGTTACAGCTGCCATTGAAAATGGATATACCGTTTTTCTTACAGCCGATCATGGCAATGCAGACTATGCCGTTAACGAAGATGGCAGCCCAAATACTGCACACACACTTAATTTAGTGCCACTATTTGTTATCTCTAAAGATTCCGCCATTGTAAATTCAGTAAAACCCGGTAAATTGGGAGACATTGCGCCTAGTATTTTGACCGTTATGGGACTTCCTATACCAAAAGAGATGACTGGCGAAATATTAATTTAAATCTAACATCATGACTAAAATCCTAAAAAGAGTTTTTCAATTACTATTGATTGCTTTTGTTGTTGTACAGTTTTTTCCCATCAAGAAAAATAAAGCCGAGGGGTTAAGCGCTAATGATATTACGACAAAATACAATGTACCTGAAAACGTACTTTCCATATTTAAAACCAGCTGTTATGATTGCCATAGCAACAATACAGTGTATCCTTGGTATAGTACTATTCAACCAGTAGCTTGGTGGCTCGATGATCATATCAAAGAGGGAAAAAAAGAATTGAATTTTTCAGAATTCGCAGCCTATCGTATTGGAAGACAATACAAAAAACTGGATGAAATCAATAAGCAAATCAAGGAAGGCGAAATGCCTTTAAGCTCCTATACCCTGATTCATACCAATGCCAAAATGGATGAATCACAAAAGCTGATTATTGCTAATTGGGTGACCGCTTTACGTGATAGCATTAAGGCACAATACCCCGAAGACAGCTTAAAAAGGCCTCAAAAACCAACTGCGGTTGCAAAATAATTTTAGCTACTTTTGTGTATGCTTTTGAGAAAACAAATAACAGGGTATGGTATCATACTCCTATTGGCTGCTCCTATCTTTTTGGGCACCAGTTTTCTTATACAGCAGCATCTTATACAAAATGACATGAAG
>Ga0194063_10002178_pt1 | contig 12306 bp, 11 predicted proteins | sample SepL3720m_MetaG_FD_155459 | JGI IMG/M metagenome (GOLD analysis project Ga0194063, IMG submission 155459) | Anoxic zone freshwater microbial communities from boreal shield lake in IISD Experimental Lakes Area, Ontario, Canada - Sep2016-L373-20m | ecosystem: Environmental > Aquatic > Freshwater... | reverse complement strand
GACTGTCGTAACGTATGGATATGTACCTGAGGAGTTCATTACTCCTGCTCCTGCTATCTTAGCGTATACGGGACAATGGAGACTCGATGAGACAACCAGTACAGATTCTAATCAATTCAAGGCCAGTGGGTATCTGGATACCGGGAAACTAGGTCAGGCAGTATCTATGTATGGGAATGCAGCAGGGACAGCAGGGTCAACACTGACATTTAATAGAGGAGCACAGATATCTGGGAATAACTATGAGCATATTAATACCAATCAGGGGACGATCAGCTTTTGGGTGAAACCGAGTTGGAATGGGAATGATGGGGTACAACACAACCTGTTTAGTGATGGTCAAGGTTCGCAAAAATTTGTCATCTACACTGCTGGGAATAGTCAACTTTCCGCTAGGATTCCAAGTAACAGTGAAATAAACATCGCAGGTGCGGCAACTATAAACAGTGGATCGTGGTACCTTGTAACATTGCAATGGTCTAAAAATACCGTTGACGGAACAAATTATGGGATTCTGTACCTTAATAATTCTGTAGTGTCGCAAACTACAACGGCAATTGTCCCTCAAAATCCAGTGAGTTCGTATTACATTGGCAGCTTTCCGGCCACAGGCAGACCGGCCAACGCCCTCATCGACGACTTTGCCGTCTTCGACCGCGTGCTCTCCACAGCTGAGATTACTTCTCTCTACAATGCTGGTACCGGCAATGAAGCAGGATATGTTGCTGATAGTAGCCTGAAGTTCTATGCCAAGATGGATGGAACAGGAACGCTACAGCCCGTGACATACAACGGTGGAGCAAGTGCAAGTAAGCTGACAGCGAAGTCTACGGAGCTCACGGGTGGGACGAATTTGGTCGCAGATGGAAATATGGAAGCCGCTGGAGTAGCGAATTGGACTTTGGGTTCCGGGATTTCTGTCGCAAAACAGTCAGCAAATAATGGTTCGCTAGATACTCAAAATATAACATTGAATATTGCTCAAAATACGACGGGGTATGCATATCAAGATCTAACCGGCTTGTCAGCTGGAGCAAACTATTACGTCAGCGGAATGATTATGTCGGGGGTTTATACACCAACAACGTATCTGCAAATATATTCGGGAACTGCGGGAACTCCAGAAAATACCTTGGTATTTAGCAGGAGCGTGACTGCCCAAATATTTTCATTGGTAGATGGAGCTATTAAAGTTCAGGCAGGCGATGACAGACTGCGCGTGAAATTGTATGTAGACTGCACTGGCAAGGCTGGGCAATGTGATGGGCGTTTTGACAATGTCATCGTCACCCCGAACCTCCTTGATAACGGTGGGATGGAAGTTGCAGGAACAGGAGGCGCGGATATTTGGGCGGGATGGACTGAATCAACAGCAGGTAGTTCTACATTGACAGATGATACTGGAACAGTTCATTCTGGAGGTCATTCAGCTAAATTCGTTGTGGATGCATCTAATAGCAGCGTACTCATTTACCAAAATTTTACAACAACCGTTGATAGTTATTATCTACTATCTTTTTGGGTAAATGGAACTGCAGGAAAACAGATGGCTGTAGACATAAATGGTTTTTCAACTAATAATGCAACTACACTTACCGGAAGTTGGCAAAAAGTTATATATATTTTTAAGGCTCCAAGCACATTACAGCAGATAGGAATTAAAAGATGGGCTGCTTCCACCACCTTTTATGTCGACGACGTCTCCGTCACCCCCCTAGATAACGTAGCTCTCTCCCTAAAAGCATGGACTCCAGTCGGAGACTCAGGAGGATCCAGTAATAGTCTATCTGTACAGGGAAGTACTACAGGAGTAGTATCTAATGCGACTGGTATTCGTAATACTGCCTATACCTTTGATGGATCAAGTGGATATCTGAGACAAGCAACCATAGCTACGAATATAGACGCCCTATATTATGACACCAATTCATTTGGTGATGGTGGTCAGAATTTTTCAACATACTATACTACCTCGGGGAATTCTACATATATGATTGTGATAACCAATTCAGACAATACAACTACTTGGGGATACTTGGGAGGAGCTGATGGTGCAAGGGTAGGAAACAATAACTGGGTAAGTATCTATCAGAATAAGACAAGAGCGAATGCTGGATGGAATGGTGCTGGAATGTCTGGGAAGACTCCTGTTGGGTATGAAGTGAGGAAGACTGATTATCAGATTACGGGGAGTATGAGTGTGGGGGCGTGGGTTAAGGCTAGTGGTGACGGTATCATTCTCGGAAAATCTGATGCTAGAGGCGCATCAACAGCCGGGTTTGTTTTTGCTACTGGATATGGCTCTGGCAATAAATTTGAGTTTAGAGTTGGAACTGTTATAAACGCAACTGATCCAAATACACATGTTTCCAATGGAACCACATGGTATTACGTAGTTGGTGTTTACGTTCCGTCTACTAGTATTACCCTCTATGTAAATGGTTCGCAAGTTGCACAAACGACAGCGAGTGTTCCAGCCAGTATTACTGATGTCTATATACCTCTACAAACAAATATGACTACAGGCGCTGGTAATAATTGGTTTAATAACGGCTCCATCGACGAACCCTTTGTGACCACCGAAGTGTTGACCGCTGCACAGATATTCGATATGTATAACAGCGGAAGGTAGGAGAGAATCAATTTAAAATTGATAATTTAGAATTTAAAATGGATGAAGAAAACAGGTCGAAGGTCGAAGGGAAAACGACAAGCAGTTATAAGGTTATAAAGTTTTCAGGTTATCAAGTCAATGGATTCAATTATTTTGACTTCCTGACGCAGATCAGGAACCATCTTATTCCCCTCTAGAAAGAGGGGTGCCCGCCAACGTAGGCGGGCGGGGTGTGTTACTGAGCGCATGACACACCTCCCCCTTTAAGGACTCCTCTCAAGAGGAGAGTGTGCGGTTCACTGGTCTCGACCTCGCGGGCGGGACAGGTAAAGTCGTAAAGTCCATAAAGCAATACATTGTTATATTGCTAGACTGTTCAATGGTTGAATTGGTGCGTAATGCTAATTATCAATTATTAATTATTAATTGGTAATTTTTCCTCCCGACTTGTTTACACTCCATATTGCCGACAGATTTTTTCTACTTCGCGATCGTTGATCGCGAAGCCATTGCCTTTGTGTGAACGCAGGGCACCCGAAAAGTTCAGAGGGATATGCATGAGTTCATGTATCAGCACTTTGAGCTTTTCGCGCTCATCGAGCTTGTCATACTTTTTATGTACGACTTCGACGATGTAGGTGACGGGCAATCCCGCTACCTCGTGAAAGATCTTGCTGAAGCCCCAAATGCGTGCAATGGCTCTCGTTTTCGCATCAAAACTCCGGATACAATAGATACGCTCGGGTATCACATGGGTGAATTGGATCTGTGGTATCAATAGGTCAATGCGAGCCTTGATATCGGGAGCAGGGGAGTACTTCATGGAGGGAAAGTATACTGATTCGTATAGACAATAGTCTATAAAGTCTATAAAGTCCATCCCGCAGAGCGGGACAGGTAAAGTTGTAAAGTCCGTAAAGTGACACCGCGGTGTCATCCCGTCCGCCAGCTGGCGGACGGGATCTAGTTTGTACTTCTCTCAAGACGAGAGTAAGTGGTTCACTTCTCGACCCCGCCAGGTACCGTACGGTACCTGGCGGTCTATCAGTCCACTTCTCGACTCGGCTCGAAGTGACATTATTCAGGATAAAAGGAAAAAGCCAGCCTAGACCAGCGGGATGTGCAGTTGAGAATTGATAGTTGAGATTGGTCTGTGTATGATGATGTATACCTATGGAAACCAACACAATTCCCAAACCTCCGACAGGGACATTTGATGCTCCACACATCACCAGTCAAGGGACCGTCTCACCAGAAGTACTCGTGGACAGATCTGCGGGGGGTTTTCAGCTCTACACTTTCATCGGATATATATGCCTCGTGCTCGGATTTGTGATCATCGCGAGTGATATTTTCCAAACATATCGAGTATTCACAAAGCAAGCGAGGCCACCACAACTCTTCACTTTCGAAGGAATTAAACTCGATCTGGCTAAACTGACTCCCAGTCTCCCCATGAGCGACAGTATCAAAAAACTCATGAAAGATAGTAATATTTCTCTCCCACAGGTGGGGAATACAGCTAGTGAACTGACAGAAATACTTCCTCCGGAGATGATCAATGATGCGTCAAATCTAGGTGCATTCATGTTCCTCGTGGGTTTTTTCCTCAATGTGGGATACAAAATCGCGAATATCGGCGTCAAGCTGATCCGTCCCGTCTACATCAAAGCATAGGTATATGATCTATTGTGATATTTAGTGTTGCAAAATAGATCAGACCCTGTATCATCTGCACCAGAATGGGTCACATGAGGGGGAGGCGACTCGCAACGACCATATCTAAACTACAGATTATCTGGGCTTTTCTTTTTTCTGCGCTTTTTGCTTCGCATATACTTTTTCCCATAGGGGCTCATGCCCAGTATATGTTTGGGCCGGGGGCTGGATTTGTTGTCCCAACATTTGCCCCCGACCCTGGTACTACGAAGGTGCATGATGCCTTCACGTATATATGGGAAAATGCATCAACCGAATCGACACCAGTCGTCTATACCACATACATTGAGGTAGAGGATGGCTCAGAAGTGATATTTGAGGGTGGTCGAATGATGGGGTATAGGCTCATTGTGGGTCAGCATCTCACTATCGAAGTAGCCGCATTAGATCGTGAGACAGAGACAGGGGTGATATCCATGGGGTATGAACCCCCGGACTGCAGTCATGCGATGATCATGCCCGTAAGATTGAGCGATCTTTTGCCTGATCTGTTGTCACCCGCGGGGCGCTATCGTATCACATATGCGTATGATACGACATGCCAAGATATCAGTTATCATGTGTCTGACGGCTACATGAGAATCAATCATGGGCAGGTCATCTCCGAACCACCTCCAATTCCAACACCCACAATCACTCCTACATTTACTCCGACAGTTACACCCTCACCAACAGAAACGCCCACGCCGACCCTGACTCCAAGCGAGTTGCCTTCGCCATCACCAGAGAACGGGGCAGGTGGTGGAGTATCAGAGGATGGAGGCACTCCAAGCGAAACACCATCGCCAGCCCCAACCATATCAATACTGCCTACGTGGACGCCCACGCCATCAGCTTCGCAGATAGGCGGGCAAGCAACACCCACGGCGACTCGCGCCCCTACATCAACTCCGATATACATCAGCCCGATTCCATTTACCACCGCTTCTGCGGCAGCTGTTGTGACATCGACGCCAACTCCTACACTGACCCTAGTACAGGGCGAAGTGCTCGGAGCGACGACGCAATCTGTGCGGACATGTGTGCGCACAGTACCTGTGATGCAGTCTGTATCAACCCCTGAAACATATACAGATTATGAGTGGGGGATCGTCAGATATGAGACACAAACATCGAGTTGGACCGAATACGTCCCTCAACTCGTGAGTCGATGGGTCACTCGTCCGATCACCCAGGCCTATGCCTGTACGCAATATAGGGAGGAACAATATCAAATCACCAAAAGCGCTATAGTCACGAAAGAAGTGTGTAGTGGTAACTGGTGGGAAGTGCTCACTTGTTCAGTCGCCCGATGGGTATCTGAAGTGATCACATGGGTCGAGTGGGCGACGCGCATGGTAGCCTACACCGCGACATGCTACACGACTACTGTGCAAAATACCCTGGAGGAGTATTGGGCTACGACACCTATCACTCATACATCCACATCTCAGGTGCCTATATATGGGTGGAAAACGTTAGCTAAAACTCGTATGAAAACGAGTCAGGTACCCACAGGTCAGACACAGTGCGTAGAGTGGGTGACCAAGGAAATCAGCGTGACCCTTGCACCGACCAAAATGCCCACGCAGACCCCCACAAGTACCCCAACTCCAATACCAGAATACCAATCGTGGACACGGACATACATTGATCCTGTCACAGGGGCTACATCACAAAATACGTATCAAGCCCATATGATTGACGTGCCGTATTTCACCCAATGTCCTGTCGGTACGTTTTACAATGGTATTCAGCCTGATCCGCCAAACTGCTATCAGACGTGTGGAGCATCTTCAGCAGTCATGCTCGCAGCATCTATGGGTAAAATCACATATACATCACCGGCTGATCTGAGGTCACACGTGTTCTCTGATGCGAGTATTCCTGATAGTCTCAAGTCCTGTCCCAACCTCGAGGGGGCTTTTGCAGTGACGGCCGTCGCGCCGAGCTGTAATTATAATGGGCCGGAAAATATTCGAAAATACCTGGAGTGGGAAGGTGTACCCATGGATATGTATTCCACGACATATAGTTTTGATGCCATAAAGCAGTCACTTCTACTAAAAAAGCCAGTAATTCTCTCGTTTTTGACACCAGGTCATATAGTCCTTGCAAAGGGATATACGAGCGATAAGTGCTTAATCTTCAATGATACCTGGGAAGATTTGACCAAAGATCCTGGCCAAAGGTATACCACAAATGGCAACAGTGCGGTATATTGTTTGGATAAGAATGGAAATATTCCAGATGATAACATTTGGTTTAATTACCAGTTAGTACCGAAGTAATTATGTTTAAAAAAATAATTATTGCCATATTGATATTAATTGCCATTCTAGCAATATGCGCAAAACTTCTTCTCACAAAGAAATCAGAGAATTTTGTTGGTTATTCCTTTGAAAAGGCGAGATTATCGGTTAATTATCCCGAATCGATGTCTATTAGCGAGTCTGGCAAAGTCCTACTAGAGATTTCTGACAGTAATATTTCCTTAATTATTAAAAGAATCATTCACGACACAGATCCAAGTAGAACAGGAGGGGATAGATGTTTGCCACCGCCCTTGAACACTCCGCTCACCGAGATCGGATCACTTGATGGAAAAACCATTTATCGTGGACAAAGAGCAGGAGTGACAAATTATGAGTATTTTGCGAATGATTTAAAACAGACCTGTTATCTGATGCCGCTATTTACGAAAAAATTCCCAGAATTTGATAACATTTCTGTTAATTTCACTTTCAAATCCCCAAATCTCAGCGATCTGGAGAAGCAGAAGTATATGCAGATCGCGGATCAGATCGTGCTCTCACTCAAAGACACGGGAAAACTGTGAAATTGAGCTATTTCAGCTTCGCATTTTGTGCATATGCAGTGAGGAGTCTCCGTATCATTCGCTGATACTGTCCACCACTTTTTGCGGCTTCTTTTTTGAAGAAATCAACACTCTCTTTGTTCAGGGTGATCGTGATTTTGACTGATTTTTCTTCTCTCGCAAGCTCGGCAGGAGTAGGGAGGAAGTCATCTCCCAATATCCGACCAAATCTCACTGGCTCATCGCTGTACACGATGTTTTTATCCAAGTCTAAGTGTTTCATATAGTTTTTTACCTTGGCGCCAGTATCCAGCACCAAAAATTCTAATTTTTCCGTCCCTGCGAGTGAATCTCACGGTGATGATCTTCCTATCGACATACCCGATGCAAAAATACCGTTGCTCCTTGTCACTATGATCCAAATCATCTAACAAGATCCTTTGATGATCGTTGAAAACGAGACGAGCTTCTTCAAATGAGACATGATGCTTGTGTTGATTTTCTCTATTTTTCTTTTCATCCCATTCAAAGAGATCTTCGCCATGCAGTGATTATAGTATCCATACATATAAATAGCAATACATATATATGGCTATCATGCCTAGAAGAACTTTCGTAATCCAGATTCTGGTTCAAAGAAGTCACAAGCGTGGTTGGGATGGGAGTGTAAGAAGAGAACAGATGGGTCAATATAAGGTGTCCGAATGGACACTGAGTGGAGGAGACTGAGGGTTTCCCGAATGGGGAATGCGGAAAACCCTCGACAAAACTGTCATCGATGCGATCAGTGTTTGCCGTCTCAGATGAGACGGCAAACAGAACCTAACGTCTCTACCCCATCATTTTAATGACGAGGTAGAGGGCGGTCCCGATGAGGCCACATGTCCCGATCAGGAGCAGAATCTTCTGCCCCAGATTCATTTTTTCACCCATTTTTTCTCCTTTTTCCCCCATTTCCGAGAAAGCAACCCTGTGCGCATCACATGGCTCTTTTCTCGAAAATGAGGCATCTGTTCTCAACTTGTTAAGGTACTTGGTATCCGTTTTTGACAGCTTTTGTCTAAACGAATATCCGTATACATAATCTGATATAAAATCAGATAAGCAGACCGTATACCATAAATAACCTATAATAGTTAAGTAAATGATGGTTTAGATTGTTCCAAATGGGAGGTAGAAATAGCGGGGGAAGGGGGATTTTTGCCTCAAAAACGCTCAGAAAAGTGTCTGAAAAATCAGCCTGGCCCTCCGTATTTCGGGTATACATCTCAAAAACGCTCAGCCGCTTATGTGTATTAACTGAAAAATTAGCCTGGCCCTCCGTATTTCGGGTTTTCGCCTTAAGAACGCTCAGAACAGAACTCTCTTAACATGGTCACAAGTGTCGTCCTACCCTTGTTTGACTTCAGATACTCTTCTCGTCTTTTTGCATCCTTCATATTTCTATACGCTTCGTAGTGGATTAGAGTCAAAGGAGCGTAATGTTTTGTCGAGGTCACCTTATGGGCGTTGTGTGTCCTTAAACGGACTCTGAGGTCTTCGGAATACCCAATGTAGATGAAATCCTTCGACATACTCTGGAGTACGTACACGTAATAGAATTTCATGAGTTAGATCATGTTTGTTTTTCAGGTACCAGTCGGTACCTGACTGCGGCACCATTGTTCGTCTGACTTCTTACAAAGTCATACTCATGTTTACCTGACTTCTTGCGAAGCGATGCTCAGGTTTGCCTGACTTCTTGCAAAGCCAGGCTCACGTTTGCCTGACTTCTTGCGAAGCAAGGCTCCGAATGGTGCCTGGCAGGCCCGGAGAGAATCGGACTCCCATTAGAGGTTTTGGAGACCCCTGTTCTACCATTAAACTACGGGCCCAACGGCGGTACATTATACCGAACGAATCGAGAGGGAGGATGGATTCCTCTGTGCATCGGAATGACAGAGATATGGACAACCAAGTCATCGATTGTATCGATCCGCGACGCGGACGATATCAGCCTCATCTGAGGGTGTCTGTGGATCAGTGTGTTGCCAGATCTCCGCTACTAGTCCCCATGTGCTGTCACCCATCAAACGATGCCGGATCTGTACTCCCAGGACGATGAGATCATCTGTCTCATATCTTTTGGTCTCGACCAAGGCATCATCGGTATTTTGGATGAGTTGGATAGGACCGCAGGCCACTTTCCAGAGTTCTGAGCGACGACGATGATATTGCCATGAGAGTGCCTCACCGGGAGCGACCAGGAGAAACTTTGGAGTGAGCAAGCCCTCACGTGAGATCACTTGATCGGCGAAAAAGACATCGATGAAATGATCTACATCTTTTTCATCAAATCGAAAGTATGCACCCCAGGGTTTGTCGATATTTTGCTCGACAGTGTGCAGTCCGAGGTTGCGCGCATATGCGAGAGTGATCTCGATCGCATTTGGTTTAGAGGTACCGGTTGGGTAAGTGAGAATCATGCAGTATTGTACACACTTGTTTTTCAAATTCCCAGGTCAACCTCGATCTATCACGGGAAGAACAGTATAATCAATAGATGCGACTCATCAGACGCAATGGCCCACTCTTCATATCTATATCACTCTCCCTGGTATTTTGTTGTGCATTTTCATTCATTAGTCTCAGCCGATTTTGGCAATATGACGCGGGATACTATGATTTTGGGATATTTGATCGGGCTCTTTGGCTCGCATCACGATTTCAAAAACCGATCATCGATCATTTTATTGTAGGTGGCAAAGTGATCTTTGCGGATCACTTCAATCCGAGCATCTTCATCCTCAGTCCTTTGTATTGGATCACGAGTCGCCAAGAGATCATGCTCATTGCTCAATCGTGCTTTGTAGCAGTGAGTAGCGTGATCATCTATCTCACGGCGTACCGGCTGCTAAAGAGTCACATATCGGCCTTATTTGTCCAGATCATATACGTGCTCTCAACGCCGCTTCATCACGGGATATTTTATGACTTTCATGAGGTCACCATCTCGGTTTTTTTCATCTGTCTGAGCTACTGGTTCGTCGCAACAAAGCGCTACAAACTCCTTATCCTGAGTGTTTTGGTGACCTTGGGTTTTAAGGAAAGTCTGTCTCTGTGGGGGATTGGACTGGCACTCTGGCTCCTGATGCATGAGAAAAAACGCATAATAGGACTGAGAATCTTGGGCATCAGCCTCATCTGGTTTGTATTAGCAATATTTGTCGTCATACCCTATGCAAACGGTGGGGCAAGTATCTATGTAAGTAATATGAATCCCTCGTCGAGTTTCATTTTGGATAGGATGGGGGGACTTTTTGGCAACGTATTACTCCTCATTGCTTCTTCGGGCTTCATCAGCGTGTTTGGAGTGGATTTTTATCCATTGATCGCTCTCCATTTCATCCCGCGGATGGTGAATACCTTGAGCCAAACGATGAGCTTGGGATTGCACTACAACGCAGAATTGGTCCCGACGTACACATTCATGTTAATCATCAGCATTGAGCGAATGAGCCGTCGATTTTCGATCCGTCCGATATATATCGTCATTTTCGCATTATCTATTTCACTCATCTCATTTTATCTGTATCGGGGACCGCTTTGGCTCGCTCGGAATATGGCATACTTCAACAATACAAAGAATTTCGAATATATTACTGAGGGATTACGCACCATCCCACAGACCTCCACTGTCGCAGCGCAAAACAATCTCGCCGGATACCTCACGCACAACAAAGACGTGCACATTTTGCGCGACGCCTATACTCTCCATGATCCTGACTATGTCGTATTTGAAATACGTGACGGACAAAGGGCAAATAATCAGTCCGGTATCTCAAATATTCTGAAACTAAATCGTACTATCGAGAAAGATCCCGCATATGAGCTGGCTATGAAGAACCAAGGGCTCTATATCTACAAAAAGAAATCTATCGAGTAGACTTCGCCAGGTATTTGGTATAGGTGAGCCACTCATACCATCCGCGTATAAATCCTGCCACAAAGCCCCATATCCCATCTCGATACCCATGGTGATAGATGATCCAGCGGGCAGTGACGTACGGAGGGACGACAACCGCCTTTGCGAGAGCTTCGAGCTTTGAGATCCTGAGCGACTCAGACTCGAGATCGGTATATTTTTGAAATTTTGTATTCAGCACATCCCACGAAGGGTGTGAGTAATGGTTGAGCCGCTCGGTGAGGTATCCAACATCACCCTGTACCGTGAGTTGCTCATGCACTTGGGTCCTCGCCGCATGCTTGTATCGAGCTTTTGTGGGTCTCCAGAGGCGGACCAGTCGATCATACCCCCAGTCACCCCAATAGAGAAATTTTTTGATAAAGAACTGGGCTCGTGGGACACCATATGCGACGAGAGGGCAAGACTCTTTTTGGAGAAGGAGCGATATCTCTTCTGCGAGTGCTGGGGTAACCTCCTCATCAGCGTCGATACGCATGATCCAGGGCGTTTGGCACGTGTCTACAGCATGATTCATCGCCTCTTGCACATCGCTAAAAGGTGAAAGTTTGTGAGGCCATCGTATGACGTGTGCACCCAGTTCGCGAGCTTTTTCCTCGGTATCATCCGTGCCCATGCAGTAGACAATCACTGTATCGGTGACCAAAAGCGCTGAGGAAACGCACCGATCGATATTCGCTGATTCATTTGCGACGGGGATCACGATGGTGAGGTTAGCGAGCTTCATAGGGGAAGATATATGTATGATACATGCCTCCGGCATACTCAGCGAGTGGTTTCACTGCAAAGGTATATGTTTTGGCATCACTGACGATGACTCGAAACTGTGGTTTGACTGATTTCATTTCATTTTGATAAATCCAGCTATATACCTGATCGGCTGAGCTCCATACCGGAGTATATCCGTAGATATTGAAGGCATATCGCCACCCACCATACTCATTGTACGTGAGACCATCATGGAGATCGGTTTCGAGGATGTATGGCGCTTTGTCGAGTGCACGGACCGTGTCAATCACGAGTTGTTTGCGGGTCGTCAGTCCGTTGTCAGCACGTTCACTTTGCACGAGAGCGAAGACATTTGCGAGCTAATGATAAAAACGCGTTGGTAAAATGAATAGTTTTGCTTGTCCGTGTTTGCTATCCCCATATGATCATTGTGATGTAGGATTGATCATATGAAAAAAACACTGCAAAACCTGCAGAAAAGTC
>Ga0194063_10002177_pt1 | contig 12310 bp, 2 predicted proteins | sample SepL3720m_MetaG_FD_155459 | JGI IMG/M metagenome (GOLD analysis project Ga0194063, IMG submission 155459) | Anoxic zone freshwater microbial communities from boreal shield lake in IISD Experimental Lakes Area, Ontario, Canada - Sep2016-L373-20m | ecosystem: Environmental > Aquatic > Freshwater >... | reverse complement strand
CGATAGTCGGATTCCCACTACCAAGAGCACCACCAGCACCAGAGCCCGCTTGATTATTTCTAATAGTATTTCCTTCAAAAGACATATTAGAATAAGCCAATAGACCGATACCTCCACCTTTCATATCTGCCAAATTGTCATGTATGTCATTTTGGCCCACAATAACTGACAAATTATCAGTATAGTTTAGGTAAAGTCCTCCACCCACATCCGTGGCATGATTATTGTATATTTCAGAGTAGGAAATTTTAATAGAATGGTCATTTACAAATATTCCTGCACCCCTCCATCCATCATTATTATTTACCTTACAATGATCTATTATCACTTTGCCATAGTTGTTACAATATATACCACTAGATTTACTATACTCTACTTGAGTATAGATCAATTTTGTAGTATCATTGTCTGACATTCTACCAAGATAGTCCTCCACGATATCTAGCCCATCCCAGCCATTACTTGTATTGCTAGCTGTGAGTTTTGCATAGTTGGAAGCAGTGCCAATAGATGTCAGTTTTCCCCATACTTGCAATTTGCAGTTTTGGGCAAATTGGATAGTAGCACCGGGATTTATGGTTAGTGTGATTGCATCAGGGACTGCAATATTAGTTGTCTTTGTTATCGTCCCTGTCCATGTTGTGTTTGTTACCAACGTACTACCATCATTTGGTTTTATACCTACGATAGCAGCCTGGTTATTTGTTAGATTATTGCCACCAGGGTTTAGATTGGATAGTGCAAAATAACCATTGTACATTCCACCCCAACCCCAGTTGAAGTGGTACATATTGCTAGCATCTACACCATCACATACCCAGGCATGAGATAGAGATCCATCGCCACGATAGTATACCGGACGATTTGCAATTAGTTCAGCTTGTATTAAATTATCCCAATCGGCATCAGTATAATCAGATTTTTGTACATATCTGATAGTAGAAAAGGCCATCTTGAAATAGTTTATAAATGCTGTTACCATAGGATTATCAGTAGATGTTACCAATACACCAGTGTTTGATCCCCACATAGCTCTACAAGATACACCAATTTGATAGAGTACTCTTGCGACTGCACTGTCAGCAGGAGTAGTCATAGTAGAGATACTGTTTGGCATTATGGAGAAGTTGTAATTTGTTGCTCCAAAATTAGCCCCAGTATAAGGATAAGACCCCCACTGATATCCGTAAGATCCTAGTCCTTGATTTGGATAGTCATGATAAGCTAGGATTTGTCCCATTGCAGTAGATACACATCCAGTGACAGCACCACTTGGGCACATGGCATTGTAAGGCCATACTTGATCCCATGTGGTGGTTAGTAGAGGTGATACTACAGTATTTGGTGACATCATACTCTTTGAAGAGTTGTTTATCATTTCATCCCATTGAGAAGAGATTTGTTCTGTAGTAGAGATATTGTTTTCCACTACATATTTGATCTGATCCTCATAGTTTTTCATCATAGCCCAGAAGTTGTTTCCCCGTTCAGTTTCATTATTTTTATCAGGGGGTTTCAGTGCTCCTTCAGTACTATAACCAATCACAGGTATCACACGGTCATCACCGGCAATTATTACCCAGCCATTTTTATAATTAAATATATAATAATAGGCTTGGTCGTATTTATCACCGATATTTACCAGCGACAGTAGGTTTGATGTTTTCACATCACTAGTCACCTTTGATAAGAAATTAAAGGCAACTTTTTTGGCTGTTACTTCACTCACAGGAGTGGACATAGCCACATTGCTTGTAGCCATCGCCACTAGCAGCATCAGAATTAGTCTGATCATAGTTAGAGTTTTCATCTTGTTTTTCATTTGTTTTGTTTTTATTTTTGTTAGTAATTATTTTTTTATTTAATAAAAAATCAAATTTTGACTGTTAAAGACCATCTCTATTTGATTATTTTGTTTTATATTTTATTTATTAAATGACACTATATATATATGTTACCAAAAATCAATGGATTTATTTTAATATGTCAATATTTGTTTATATATTTATCTTATCTTTAATGGACAACAATAAGTTTGAAAAAGGTCAGGTTTTAATTATAATAAAAATATTCACATAGACGATTGGACATCAAAAATAGTCATTTACAAAAATTTTTTATGCATCCAAAATATTATTAGACCCAAAAATATTAGAAACACTACTGGTCGTCTGATAAAAGAAAATCACTAAAATCTCTTGCAATGAGTGATAGAATTGTTATAAGCAACTTACGCAAAACTTTGATCAAAAGTTTTTTTGTTTTAAGACGTTTTGTGTTGATGTAGATAATTAACAGTTGTATAATATATTTCGTTTTTTTTGAGAAAAACAAATTTTTTATGAGCAATGAATGGATGCCTAGGGTAGAAAAGAGTATGAAGGACGTAATTGGCTGCGAAAAGCTTCGGTGAGGTGCCAGTAACCGCTTGGAACCGGAGATCTCCGAATGGGGCAACCTGTCGGGTATAACCTGACGTCAACAAGACCAAAACCCAGTGAAATGAAATATCTAAGTAACTGGAGGAATATAAATCGTAAGAGATTCCCTTAGTAGTGACGAGCGAACAGGGACTAGCCCAAACCACAATAGTTTCGACTTTTGTGGGGTTGTAGGACTGACTATACCATAAGGTAAAGGCAGATTATTTATTTAGAGGAATCTTCTGAAAAGTAGAACCATAGAAGGTTAAAGTCCTGTAGTCAAAAAATAAATAACCCCTTGTCAGCTCCTGAGTAGTATCGGACACGAGAAATCCGGTATGAAGCTAGGCCGACCACGGTCTAAGGCTAAATACTTTTCTACACCGATAGCGTATAGTACCGTGAGGGAAAGGTGAAAAGAACCCCAGGAAGGGGAGTGAAATAGATTCTGAAATTCATTGCTTACAATTGAGTGGGAGCCCGCAAGGGTGACCGCGTACCTATTGACGAATGGGTCAGCGAGTTATTGATGCTAGCGAGGTTAAGATATTTCAATCGGAGCCGTAGCGAAAGCGAGTCTGAATAGGGCGACTAGTTAGTATCAATAGACCCGAAGCGTTATGAGCTAGTCATGGGCAGGTTGAAGTGCCGCGAAAGCGGTATGGAGGACCGAACGGTTAGGAGCTGCAAATCCTTCCGATGACCCGTGTCTAGGAGTGAAAAGCTCATCGAATAACGTGATAGCTGGTTCTCTCCGAAATGCATTTAGGTGCAGCCTATAATTCAAGATCTCATAGAGGTAGAGCTCTTATACGGCTAGGGGTGTCGAAAGGCATTACCAAACCTTGTTAAACTTCGAATGCTATGAGGAATATTATAGAGTGAGACTGTGGGGGCAAGCTTCATAGTCAAAAGGATAACAGTCCAGATTCCTGATTAAGGTCCCAAAAGTATAGTTAAGTGGTAAAAGAAGTGTTTTTACATAAACATCCAGGAGGTTTGCTTAGAAGCAGCAATCCTTTAAAGAAAGCGTAACAGCTCACTGGACAAGTGAAGATGCGCTGAAAATGTAACGGGGCTCAAACTATATACCGAAATCGGAAGCCAGTCAATTTATTGACTGACGGTAGGAGAGTGTTCTGTACGCGCTGAAGATTAACTGTGAGGTTGGTTGGAGCATACAGAAGTAAACATGCTGACATAAGTAACGCCTGTAGATGAAAATTCTACATGTCGAAACCCTAAGGATTCCTACGCAACGTTAATCGTCGTAGGGTTAGGCGAGACCTAACTTCGCAGCGAAAGCTAACGGAGGATGGATAGCTGGTTAATATTCCAGCCCCTATTTATATAGTGATGTGGCAACATATTGGGATTCATAAGAGCTTGCCAAGGATATGGTGAGTTGAAAAGACAAGATTATCTCTGATTTATCAGAGTGGCAAGAGTAGGCAAATCCGCTTTTGTCTTATATCGAGTCCAATCGAAAAGGATTCTCTCGGGATGAATTATTCTTATTGTTCTGGTATCAAGAAAACCCACTAAACTTATATATAAATAGCTCGTACCCAGATCAAACACTTGTAGGGTGGTAGAGAATACTAAGACAATCGAGATAACTAATGGATAAGGAACTTGGCAAATTAGCGGACGTACTTTCGAAATAAGTCCTGCCTCGAGCAATCGGGGCCGCAGCGAATGACGTGGGGGGAACTGTTTATCAAAAACACAGCTCTCTGCTAACTCCTTAAGAGGATGTATAGAGGGTGATGCCTGTCCAATGCCAGAATGTTATGCTCTCTTGTTCACGCTCGAGAGTTAAGCACTGGTGAATGACGGCCGTAACTATGACGGTCCTAAGGTAGCGAAATTCCTTGTCGGGTAAGTTCCGACGCGCATGAATGGCATAATCATCCCCACACTGTCTTGTCCTTAGACTCGGTGAAATTACATTCCCGGTAAAAATGCCGGGTAGTTGCAGTTAGACGGAAAGACCCTGTGAAGCTTTACTGTAAATTGATATTGGTTTGTAGCATGAATTGCTCAGCATAAGTGGGAGACTTTGAGGGCTGGTTTTCGGACCGGTTGGAGTCAACAATGAGATACCACTCAATATATGTAGCAAATCTAATCCCGAGTAATCGGGAAACAGTGTCAGTTGGACAGTTTACCTGGGGCGGGTGCCTCCTAAAAAGTAACGGAGGCGTACAAAGGTTTGCTTGTCACGGATGGAAACCGTGATTAATGTATATTCGCATAAGCAAGCTTGACTGTGAGACTGACAGGTCGAACAGGTAGGAAACTAGGTGAAAGTGATCCGGATCTTCCAAGTGGAAGGGGATCCGCTCAACGGATAAAAGTTACTCCGGGGATAACAGGCTAATGGAATCTAAGCGTTCACAGCGACGATTCCGTTTGGCACCTCGATGTCGGCTCGTCGCATCCTGGGGCTGTAGAAGGTCCCAAGGGTTGGGTTGTTCACCCATTAAAGCGGGACGCGAGCTGGGTTCAGAACGTCGTGAGACAGTTCGGTCCCTATCTACTGTAACCGCAGGTAATTTGAGAGAATCTGTCCCTAGTACGAGAGGACCGGGATGGACAAGCCTCTAGTAGTACCAGTTGTTCCGCCAGGAGCACTGCTGGATAGCTACGCTTGGAAAAGGTAACCACTGAAAGCATCTAAGTGGGAAACTTGCCTCAAGATTAGATTACCCTCCAGAAATGGTTAAGATCTCCCGTAGACTACGGGTTTGATAGGCATCATGTGTAAGCCTCGTAAGGGGTTGAGCTGAGATGTACTAATAGATCGAGCGAATTTGTTTTTCTCAAAAAACGTGATATATTATAGAACTGTTAGTTATGAAACTAAATATCAGATAGAAGTCTGATTTTACAACATTTCATATCCGATAACGGTGGTGCTGACGCAGCTGGGGGAAATACCTGTTCCCATTCCGAATACAGAAGTCAAGCCCCATTTGGTCGATGATACTGGCATGATTAGTGCTGGGAAAGTAGATTAGTGCCACCATTATTGGATATGGAAGAGATCATTATCAGTTATAACCAACCTATTCGAGTAATAGTCAATAAATCAAGTAAGAGATAAAGTATGGAATTTTTTTTGAAGAGTTTGACCCTGGCTCAGGATGAACGCTAGCGGAACGCCTAACACATGCAAGTCGAACGAGAGTTATTTTGTAGCAATACAGAGTAACAAAAGTGGCAAACGAGCGAGTAACGCGTACCTAACTTGCCCCCAAGCGGGGAACAACCATAGAGATATGGCTAATTCCCCATATGCTCACGAAGGTGAAATTCCTATGTGAGGAAAGGTTTACCACTTGGGGAGAGGGGTGCGTCCTATCAGGTAGTTGGTGGGGTAATAGCCTACCAAGCCTATGACGGGTAGCCGGTCTGAGATGATGTCCGGCCGCGATGGGACTGAGATACGGCCCATACTCCTACGGGAGGCAGCAGTGGGGAATCTTGCACAATGGACGAAAGTCTGATGCAGCGATTCCGCGTGGAGGATGACGCATCATGGTGTGTAAACTCCTTTTCTGGTGGAAGACGAATGACGGTACACCAGGAATAAGAGACGGCTAACTACGTGCCAGCAGCCGCGGTAATACGTAGGTCTCAAGCGTTATCCGGATTTACTGGGCGTAAAGTGTCCGTAGACTGATATACAAGTCCGTTTTCAAATACTCTGACTCAATCAGAGAAAGGGGATGGATACTGTACATCTAGAAGTTATTAGGGGTTAGTGGAATTTCCGGTGGAGCGGTGAAATGCGTTGATATCGGAAAGAACGCCGAAAGCGAAAGCAGCTAACTATAATAAATTTGACGTTGAGGGACGACAGCGTGGGGAGCAAACAGGATTAGATACCCTGGTAGTCCACGCCGTAAATTATGTCTGCTAGGTGTTTTCTCCAGCTTGCTGGGGGGAGTGCCGTAATCTAACGAGTTAAGCAGATCGCCTGGGTAGTATACTCGCAAGAGTGAAACTCAAAGGGATAGGCGGGGGAACACACAAGCAGTGGATTATCTAGATTAATTGGATAACAAGCCAAGAATCTTACCTAGATTTGACATGCATCGTGTCTTCTATGAAAGTAGAATATTTTGTAGCAATACAAAAGCTTTGCACAGGTGGTGCATGGTCGTCGTCAGCTCGTGCCGCAAGGTGTCTAGTTAAGTCTGGAAACGAGCGCAACCCTCATACTTAGTTAGAATGTCTAAGTAGACTGCCCGGGTAACCGGGAGGAAGGAGAGGATGACGTCAGATCCTCATGCCCCTTACATCTAGGGCTTCATAGATAATACAATGGGTAGTACAGCGAGAAGCAATATCGCAAGATGGAGCAAATCTTTAAAGCTACCCCTAGTTCGGATTGTAGTCTGGAATTCGACTACATGAAGTTGGAATTGCTAGTAATGGCGAATCAGCCATGTCGCCGTGAATATGTCCCTGTTCCTTGCACTCACCGCCCGTCAAACCATGGGAGCTGAGGTTCTTTGAAGATTCATTATGTGGATTAAGGAGAAAATCAGTGACTGGGGTTAAGTCGTAACAAGGCATCCCTACCGGAAGGTGGGGATAGACCACCATCCTAACTTAACCAATAAAAAAAAATTAGACTCATTTTTCCATCGCTTTATCTCTTACTTGAAGTATTGATCATAAAAACAACAAAAAAACTGTACTTAATTGTACAGGTTTTTTTTGTTGTTTTAAATTTATATTAATTTACATTATTAGTATAGCGGATATAGATTTTATCGCTCTTAAACATCAAAAAACTAAATACAAAATATCACAAAACTATTATAGGCATACTGATAAATTTCCAATCATAAAACAGACTCAAATTATAAATTGAATGTATGCCAAATCATAAAATTATTCCAACAAACACAAACAATATATATCAAAAACTTAGTTTATTATTGGGATTTTTATTGTTTTTATTCAATCACTTCATTACAAAAAAAGCTATTATTCCAGTTGTGATTACATGAAGCATAGATGATACTAGTCATCTTCATATACTCAATCATATCAAATTTACTTCTGGATTAAACATATTTCATCACAAATAAAATATATTTTCAACAATTGCAAAAGCCAATCATACTAAAATACAAAAAAATATTAAATCAGAATTATTTTTTCATTCTTTCTCAAATATATTTTCTCCTGCTATAAATTTTATTATTTCTTCTGCATATGCCGCTAAGAAATAGTACATCAGGACTGTAGTTATTCATATAACATATCAGCCGTATCATATTCATATAAACAATACCAATCACAAAACTATTGCTTGCCATATTTTTTTTCTTGTTATATTTTTATATATCAATGAATTTAATATGACAAACAACAGACAATAAAAGATAAACAATCATATACTTTTTATAGATAGGATATTAGCAAAATAGATATTTTCCAATCATAAATATCCAAGTAAATATTTATAAACAAATAAACTAGCTACCATAAAAAATCCAGTTAAAAATATTTTCCAAGTCAGATTTATTTTTATTTTTTTATCTACAAAAACACTGTTTATGAGCCATATTCGAGCATAAATCACGATTAGTATTATTACAAAAGCAATTACAATTTTTGTCATTTTTATTTATATATTAATTAATACCTGCTCTCATTAGCATCAACATTACATATCATCTTTTTTCTGTCATATCAGGTTTAGCTATATTATTCATTATTCAATTACCTTTTAGAGCATTCAAATGTCATACATATCGGTTTGTACCATTTGCTGCATTATGTACTTCTCAATATAATAATCTTGATAATGCAGTACCAAATTGAGATCTAGTAACTAGTCATCATGGATAAAATTTATCACTAGGTGTTCAGTCTGCTTTTAGTCACATTAGACCAAGTTGACAAGCTTGTTTTGCATAGTCTTGCATTTCATAATCTTCATAATCCATATCTACAAAATTGCAACTTACAGATTCATCAGGTATCTTTCATAGTATATTTATAGCATAATTTACAATCATTTTTGCCATATGTTTTCTAAGTAGTGATCACATCATATCAGCTCTATTGATATCTCATATTGTAGTTATAGATGCTCTATAAGCATACAAATAAGCTTTGTTTATTTCATCTGTATACGGAGATCCGTCTATGGTTCAGTCTATTATCATATTACTTATATCAGTTCAAGGATTTTCTCAACAGTCTTTATCATAATAACTATCAGAGTAATCTATTCACTCATCATTTGCTCATGGTAAATTATTTTTTATTGCACTATATTTACAATTATCTTTTGTTAGTCTTGCAGATCATCATCATAATAGAGATAATATTTGATCCAATAGATTTCATCTATCTTGTGTGATTGTAAAATATGTCATATGATTTGTGATAAATTCCAATTTATTATTTGCATAGCTACTAGTTCCCAAAAGATTTCGAGTTGTTCAATTTTCAGAATACCATATTTTATAGTCTCAATTTGTCAGGTCACGACTTTTTAATCTTACAATCACATCCTTATTAGCTCATGAATTATCAACAAATTTTACAGATACATTGCTGCAATTACTTCATAATACAAATGTAGAAAATATATTTTGACTACCAGATATATTATTTGCCATACTGTTTGCTACAAATGCAGGAGTCAAAACAAAATTTTCACATCCAGAAGCATTTGCTCCAGTTTTTGTTATCAGAGTTCCACTATTTATTCTAATCTCAATATTATCTATGCTTCCTGTAGACTGCATGATAACTGGAACTTTTATCTCATTGTTGTATCAGAAATATATTGGATTAAATCATACAAGTACTCAACTCAGACTTACTGCATCAAATAATTTCGCTCCAGTTCACAATAGATATCACTTACCTGTAAACTCTGAAATAAATCCTGATATTCAAGATGTGCTTGGTAGTATTACATATGTATTGATATTTAAAAATTGTTGTGTATTTGAAATTCAACTATTTCATAATAAGTCTATTGATTCAACATTTCGTAAATAAGTTCAATTAAATAAATTTGATAAAGTTATATTGGTTCAAGTCAGATTTATTCATGTTATTAAATTTGTTCAAGTATATAATCTAAATATATATCATGAAATTCAGATTCAATTGTCACTACCACTCCATACAAAATTTATACTTGTTCATCCAGTAGATGTACTTCCGCTCAATGGAGATATTAGGCTCAATACTGGTCATTGTTTATCTATTTTATATAATTGTTTTTTATAACTTTCAGTATTATTTAAACCATCTACTGAATAGTAACAAACAGATTTTGTCATAGTTTCTCATGTGTTTGCATTTACTGCTACACTTCAAGTATATGTTAAATAATTTCCCACATCACATGTTATATCTCATGTTACTATTTTGTAGTAGGTAGTCTGGCATCATACTCATGATAAATCACTACAACTCAATGCAAAATTAACATTGCTAATTCTTCGATTTGATCAAGTATCGTTTATATTACTAGTTGGTGAACTTATATCTATTTTAAATGGTCATACTCAAGTATAACTATCATTTCATGCAAGATCACTAGACTTGAAACATAGATAGTTTCAGTTAGAAATCTCATTATTTACTAGTACATTTGTTCAGGTTATATAATTTGTTGCTATTGCAAAATTCAAACCAGAGTTACAACCAGTGCTATTCTCCACTCTAATATATTTTGATCATGATGCTCAAGCAAGATTATAATTTACATTTAGATTTATATTATCTCCAGTATTTCGATTTGCATTAGCTCAATCGACCACCGTAATTACTGGTGAGGTATTGTCATATATAAATGTATATATATTTCATGTCGTGCTTCGTCATGCACTAGAATTGTATCATACTATACAATAAGAATAAGTCTGATCGCTCGTACTAGGTCATTGAGTAATGCCTGTAGATAAGCTTCATGTAGATCCATTATAAATTACTCATAAACAAGAATTTCCAGTTACCAATCTGTATTTGTAAGCAGTTAAGTTTGTTCAAGTGATGGATATATTTACAACACTATTGTTTGTTATTAGACTTGGTAATGTAGCAGATACAAAATTAGCTATAGGATTTATCGTATCTACTGTAAATATATATCCAGTTTCATTTGCTATATTTCATGCTACATCCTTACATTTGAAATATATATTATTTACTCAGTTGTTAGCTGTATAATTTCATGTGTGTGATGTTCAAGTTCAATTTAGCAATGTTATGGAGCCAAAAATTATTCATGATGTATTGCTATATCTACATTCAGCATTTTCATTTGTATTCAAAGAAATCAATACTCATGTAGTTCATACATTTGCACTAGGAGAAACTACAGTCATTGTAGGACTAGTATTATCTATTCATTGTATAGTATTTGATAAACTATAAGAAATATTTCATCCAGTATCTATCGCTCTATAACATATATATTTTCCATTATCTGATTCGCTAACAAATGTTGTACTTGCATATGTAACGAAAGTTCTACTAGCATCACAAGTACTATTGGTTGATCATGTCGTCATGGTTAGTATTCATTCATTTGTACTTGCTGTAATAATTTTACCAGTCGCTGGGCTAGTATTTGGGTTGTTGATAGTAATCACAGGTGATGTAGCATCCAGTATAATTGTTCCAGTTATAGACCAAGAAATATTTCCACCAGCATCACGGAGTCTCATATAAATAGTTTTTAATCCATCAGTATTGTCTATTATAAAAGATTTTGAAGCTGACCATCATGTTCGATTGCTCGGAGTAGCAGATGTTCAGTATGCAATATCCATAGGAGTCCATGCATCTGTTCATGTTATATTTGTTAGTGTGATGTTTATTCATGTCGTATATATTGCTCCATTGTTTATATTAAATCAAAGATTTTGAGGAGCTTGTTTATCTATAGTTATAATATAAGATGTTTTTATACCTTCGATATTTCCTAGTAAATCTTTTGAAAAATATCTTACAATTTTTTGAGTCACAGCATTGCTTGCTCATGTTACAGATACACTTGTTCATGTTATATTTGGTGTACAAGATCATCATACAATATCTACACAGTACCGTGTATTAAATATTCATATTCCACTATCAGTTCCAGTTAGTGTAATTATCACATCTCCAGAGATTTTGTTCGTGTTTGTATTATCTATAGTTATGGGAACTGCATTATCTATGATAAAATTTACAGTAGAAAAATTTCATGCAATGTTATATGCGGTTAGATAATATTGAGTTAGCACATTATTAGCACCAGACAAAATAAATCCTGATTGTGTTCTTCGTATTCCATTTACATATGTTCAATCATAATTTGCTCATGAAATTTGAATGTTTATATTTCCAGTATAATAAGAACCATTACTAGCTCATAGTATTACAGGATATCAAGAATTATCTTTTGTTGTTACATACCAGTTTCAAGTTACTCATCATACATTCAAAATCGAACTTACTCCACTAGTATAGCTATTTGCAGAAGTTAGAGCTAAAATTATTTGGTCACCATTTCCACCAGTTCCAAACTGTCAAATATTGATTCAATTTTTTGTCATATATCAGTTATTTAAACTTATACCAGTAAATAATCATGGAGACATTCAACTAATTATAACTATATTTGATGTATATAGAGTATTAAACTCAGCTCCAGTTTTATTTACAAAACTAAATGAATTTGGAATGTAATCAGCTTCTTTGGTTAATACATTAAAATTACCAGTAACTCCTCATAAGCTCATATAACAATTTGATCGCTGATTGTAGCTATTGGTTGTTGTCTGTCATACATAGAATTGATCTCAGTTTCATCATGTAATATTAACTGCAACCAAAGAGTTGTTTTTATA
>Ga0194063_10002176_pt1 | contig 12311 bp, 10 predicted proteins | sample SepL3720m_MetaG_FD_155459 | JGI IMG/M metagenome (GOLD analysis project Ga0194063, IMG submission 155459) | Anoxic zone freshwater microbial communities from boreal shield lake in IISD Experimental Lakes Area, Ontario, Canada - Sep2016-L373-20m | ecosystem: Environmental > Aquatic > Freshwater... | reverse complement strand
GTGCGGGAGAGGCTCATGCTGGCGATGTTGATGTTCTCCTTGCCGAGGAGGGTCCCGATGTGGCCGACGATGCCCGGGCGGTCCTTGTTTTCGAGGAGGAGGACGACGCCGGAGGGCGTGACCTCGACCGGGCGGCTGTTGACACGGACGATGCGCGGGTCGTTTTTCGCGCCGAAAAATGTTCCGCCGACCGAGATCTTGTTGTCGCCGCTGAAGACCGCGACGTGGAGCCATTCGTTGAAGTCGGTCTGCTCGCTCGAGCGGATCTCCTCGACGTTGAGGCCGAGCGTGACGGCCATGGTGCGGACGTTGACGCTGTTGACTTCCTCGCCTCCGGCATTCTTGAGAAACCCGGTGAGGATCGCGCGGCTGATCGCCTCGGTCGGCATCTCGACCGCCTTGCCGCCGTAGGTGATGACGATCCGGTCGTTGCGCTTGGGCGCGAGCTGGGCGGCGAAGCGCCCGAGTTTGTCGCCGAGCGTGAGATACGGCTTCACGATGGCGGCGGTCTTGGCGTCGATGCTCGGCATGTTGACGGCGTTGCGGATCTCGCCTTCGAGGAGGGCGGCACGGATCGCCTGCGCGATTTCGATACCCACGTTTTCCTGGGCCTCGGCCGTGCTGGCTCCGAGGTGCGGCGTGAAGACGATGTTCGGAAGTGCGCGCAGCGCGAAGTCCGCCGGCGGGGGCTCGACCTCGTAAACGTCCAGCGCGGCGGCGGCGACCTGACCGGATTTCAGGGCTTCGCCGAGAGCGGCCTCGTCGATGAGTCCGCCGCGGGCGCAGTTCACGATCCTCACGCCTTTTTTGCAGAGCGCGAGCCGTCGGGCGTCGAGCATATGGCGGGTCTCGTCGGTGAGCGGCATGTGCATGGTAATGAAATCCGCCTGCGGCACGAGCGTGTCGAGGTCCTCGACGAGCTCGACCTGGAGGCTGCGGGCGCGGCTGACCGAGAGGTAGGGATCGTAGGCCACGACCCGCATGCCGAAGGCGATCGCGCGGCGGGCCAACTCGGTGCCGATCCGGCCCATGCCCAGGATGCCGAGCGTCTTGTTGTAAAGCTCGACTCCCTCGTATTTTTTGCGATCCCACTTGCCGGCCTTCACGCTGGCGTCCGCCTGCGGGATGCTGCGCGCGATGCTCATCAGGAGCGAGAATGCGTGTTCGGCAGTCGAGATCGTGTTGCCGCCGGGCGTGTTCATCACTATGACTCCGTGGCGCGTCGCGGCGTCCACATCGACGTTGTCCACCCCGACCCCGGCGCGGCCGACGACCTTCAATTTCTTCGCGGCATCCAGAACGGCGGCTGTGACTTTCGTCTGGCTGCGCACGACAAGGGCGGAAAATTTCGGGATGAGGGCGATGAGCTCCGCCTCCTTGAGGCCGGTGTTGACGACGACTTCGAGGGCGCCGCCGGCGGCGAGTTCTTCGACCCCACGTTGGGAGACCGGATCGGCTACGAGGACTTTTGGTAATGGCATTTTCTTTTTTGGGATTCTGAATTATCTATTGGACCGACGGTTGCGGCAGCCCTGCACGAGATGGGTGTGATAATGCCAAACCGCCTCCACGGAAAACCAAATTTTTATGCGCTGGTCCTATAAAGTCGCCCGGGTGGCCGGAATCGAAGTCAAAATCCACGTCACGTTCCTGCTGGTTCTGGCGTATTTCGGCATAATTTACTGGCAGCAGGGGGGCGTGCGGGGCGCTGTCGAGGGGGTCGGGTTCACGCTGCTGCTTTTCCTGTGCGTCCTCCTCCACGAGTTCGGCCACGCGTTCGCGGCGCGCGCCTACGGAATCCGCACCCCGGATATTACGCTGTTGCCCATCGGGGGCGTCGCCCGGCTCGAGCGCATGCCGGACAAGCCGGTCCAGGAGCTCGTGGTCGCGATCGCAGGACCCGCGGTGAATGTCGTGATCGCCCTCGGGCTCGTCGCGTTCATGGCCGCAAAGCTCAGGATGTCGGATCTGACCGACATCGAGCGGGGCGGCCTGGTGGAAAACCTGCTGGCCGTAAATGTCATGCTGGTGGTCTTCAATGCGATCCCCGCCTTCCCGATGGACGGCGGCCGGGTTCTTCGCGCGCTGCTCGCGATGATGATGGATTACACGCTGGCCACGCTGATTGCGGCACGGGTCGGCCAGGTGCTGGCGGTGGGCTTTGCGGTGGCGAGCTTCTTCGGTCAGAGCATGTTGCTCTTCATCGCGGTGTTCGTCTTTTTCGGCGCGCAGCAGGAACTCGCCTATGCGAGATTCCGCTCGGGGGGTGCGAAGCGCAAGGTTTCGGACGTGATGTATTCCGGTTATGCCGCCATCCCAACCGAGACCCCGGTCGCCCGCGCGCTGGCGCTTGTCCGGGCGAGCAGCCAGGGGATTTTTCCCATTGTTGACCCTCAGCTTCGCGCCATCGGAATCGTGAGCATCCGCTCCTTGGAAGCGGCTGCGGCGGACGGGTTCGGAGACCGCCTGACGGATGCTCTTGCTCAGCCCGTCGCCAGAATCCAGGGCGACACGCCGCTCACGGCTGCCATGGCTTCCATCCCGCCCCGCGTCCCTGTGGTCGTGGAAAATCCCTCCGGCCAAATCGTGGGCTTGCTGGCTGTTCAAGGGTGAGCCGGAACGTTATTATCCCGAGGGATTGAATGCCAACTTCACACGACCACCACAAGGGGATTGCCCCGCACCAGTGCGGCCAGTGCTGCACGCACATTGACGGGATCAGCGTCACGCTGGACCGCCATCCGATCATCGAAGATGTTTCGCTCCATCTCCATTGCGGGGAGCTGACGACGGTGGTGGGGCGGAACGGTGCCGGAAAATCCACCCTGCTGCGCGCCCTGCTCGGCGAAGTCCCCCACACGGGAAGCATCCACTTCCTTCCCGTTTTCGGCCCCGGCCGCGAGGACTCTCCGGCGATCGGCTACGTTCCGCAGGGCCTGGATTTCGACCGCTCCTCCCCCTTCAGCGTCTGCGATCTTTTCGCCGCATCCACCTCGCGGTTTCCGGTCCCCCTCGGGAGCCGGGGAGGAGTCCGCCAAACCGCCCTCGCCGCGCTGGAGAACGTCGAGGCTGGCGAACTCCTGGATCGCAGGCTGGGGAGGCTTTCCGGCGGGGAGCTCCAGCGCGTGCTGCTCGCCCTGTCGCTGACCCCGGTGCCAAACCTCCTTCTCCTCGACGAGCCGGTTTCCGGGATCGACCTGCCGGGGCGCGAGCTTTTTTACCGCACGGTTTCCGAACTCCGGCACCGGTTCGACCTCTCGATTCTGATGGTCTCACACGATCTGGCGGGCATTGCCTCGGTCTCCGACCGCATCGTCTTTCTCGACCGCCGGGTCGTCTGCGTCGGCTCCCCCAAGGAGGTCCTGGCCAACCCGGACTTCCGCCACGCGTTCGGGCTCGATATGCAATAGGCGGCGCTCAGCAACTTGTGCGCGATTGCGGATCTTCCGCCAGGCACAGGCGGACAGCGAGATCGAGCACCGCCTCGTGGGCGGCAACCCGGACATCGATGGAAAATTCCGAGGGGGTCTCGACCGTGAACGTGCGCGAGGCGTGCGAGAAGTGCAGGGAAAATGCCTCCGGCCAGTCAGGCATCAGTTCGGGAGTGATTTTTTTCCGAACGATCCCGTTCCGCGCCCTCCGCCCCTCGATGCTTGTGCGCGGGTCGTGCGGCAGGTGGCAGGTGCCCGCCTCAAGGAGGTCCTCGGCCCAAAAAGGGCGCCTCCCCGCAATCTCGTAAATGTAGAGGCCGCGCGCGTCGAAATCCTCATGAAGCATGAGGGCGAAGTCGAATCGCGAGCGCCCGATGATTTTCATCTGCGCGCGGATCTGCGGCACCCGGCTCTTGTTGAAGCACCGGTTGAGATCCCGGCCGCGAGCGTCCAACCGGGAGTTGTTGGCGAGGCCCCAGGGGTTGAGGCACGGGAAGATCAGCGCGCGGAATTTCCGGATCACGCGCGGATTCTTCTCCGCCCAGTTGATCAGCCCCTCGGTGGCGGCTGCCTCATCGCCATGGATTCCGGCGGAGAGGTAGATGGATGGCCGCCCGGCGCGGGAAGGTTCCGACGCCAGGCAGTAGATTGGGAATCCGCCGCTCTCCGAAAATTTCCGCATCTTCAATCCCGCCGCTGCGGCCGCTCGCTCCCACCGGCGGACGAGGAGCGGGTAATCGTGGGCGCGGAGGTGGAGCATCGAAACGCGTGCTATTCGTTTCCGGTTTTCACCTCGATGATGTCGTGCGGGGCGCTCTCCTTCAGACCCGCCGCCGTGATCCGGGTGTAGCGGGCATTTTTGCGGAGCACGTCGAGCGTCGGTGCCCCGAGATATCCCATGCCGCTCTGGAGTCCGCCGGCCAGTTGCGCGAGGACGGCATCCGCCGGGGCGGAGACTTCCTTCAGCGCTTCGACGCCCTCGGCGGCGGACTTCCGCGCGCTGTCCTTCGCGTGCCCGTAGCGGGCGGCGCTTCCGGCCTTCATAGCCGCGTGGCTCCCCATACCGCGGTATTGTTTGTAAAATTTCCCGTTGATTTCCATGATCTGCCCGGGGGCCTCGGGGCAGCCGGCCAGCAGGCTTCCGCAGATGACCGCGTGGGCGAGGGTGAGCGCCTTTACGATGTCCCCGGATTTCGCGATGCCCCCGTCGGCGAGGATCGTGACGCCGCAATGCGCGGCGGCCTTCGAGCAAACATAGAGGGCGGTGAGCTGGGGGATCCCCACGCCCGCGACCACGCGGGTCGTGCAGATCGAGCCGGGGCCCTGGCCGACTTTCACGGTGTTCGCCCCGCAGCCCGCGAGGAACTCCACGCCCGCGGCGCTGGTCACATTGCCGGCAATGATCGGCAGCGAGGGGAAGGCGTCGCGGATCAGGCGGACGGAATCCCCGACTCCCCTCGTGTGCCCGTGAGCGGTCGAGACGGCCACGGCATCCAGGCCGCGCTCGACCATCGCCTCCATGTGGCCGAGAAGCGCCTTGCGGTCGATGTCGCCGGAAACGTCGCGGGGGGCCCCCACCGCCGCGCCGCAGAGCAGGCGAAATTTCCCGTCGCGCGCCGGCTTCGTCTGGAGGAGCCGCTCCTGGGTGATGCGCTCGATATCGCTGAGCGTAAAAAGCCCGCGCAGCCGGTCTTCGGAATCCACCACGAGCAGCTTGTGGATGCCGATGTGCTCGGTGAAAAACCGGTCCGCCCGGGCGATCGGATCATCGCCCAGCTCGTCCTCCCGGATCGTCAGCACGGATGACCGCGCCACCATCGCCTCCGTTACCGCCCGCGGCGCAAACCGCGGGCGCACGCAGTGGCCGGGCAGCAGGCCCAGAAGGACGCCGGATTCGTTGACGACCGGGAATGTGCTGAAGGAAAACTTTTTTTCCTCGATCAGGTCGAGGATCTCGCCGATGCGCTGGTCGGGCCCTACCTTGATCGGTTCGCGGATCAGCCCGTGGACATGATTCTTCACCCGCGTGAGCTCCGAGAGTTGCTGGCGGGCCGGCATGTTGTAGTGGATGAGCCCGAGCCCGCCGTTCAGGGCGAGGGCGATCGCCATGCGCGACTCGGTCACGGTGTCCATGTCGGCCGAGACGACCGGGAGATGCAGCGAGAGCCCGGGCGCGAGCGCCGTCTCGAAATTCGCGTCCCTCGGGAGGATCTCGGAATACAGCGTGGCGAGCGAAACGTCGTCGTAGGTGAGGGAAAGCCCGGAGTTCGAGACGAAGAACTCGTCGGCGGGACGGTAAAACAACCGGTCCAGTTCCCCCGGCGATTGAGGTGCGGTGGGTTCCATGCGGCATCATGCGGGCGGGCGCACCCGAAAATCAAGCGGGAATTTTTCTGCCGTGCGCCCGCGAATTGACTCAATTGAAAAGACACCGGGGCCGGAAAAGCAGGAGGAGGAAAAACGATACGTTGCCCCAATGAAAAAGACACCATGTGCCGCCAGCCTTAATCACGCCCCGTCTCAGCATTACCGGAAACGGCGCAAGCGCCCTTATTTCTTGGTTTCCGATTCCTGGGCGACATGCATGCCGACCAGTCGCGCGATCTGGACCATGAGGAGGACCTGACCGATCACCGCGACGAGGACGGAGGCGCTGCGGGCGACGGCGCTTGCGGGCAGCACGTCTCCGTAGCCGACGGTCGTCAGCGTCACGAAGCTGAAATAGACCAGCCAGCCCGGATCCTTGATGAAGGAGGCCTGCTGGGTGGCAGCGTTGTCCGTCCAGTTGCTGACCCGGAAACTTCCCGGGGAGAAATACTCGATCAGCACGAACCCCAGGCCGGCCAGGACGCCGACCAGCAAATAGACCGAGATGGCCCCGCAGAGGATGTCGCTCGTGACGGTCCTGGCCTTGAAGACGGTGCGGGCCACGATCCACAGAACGTAGCCGAGGAAGAGGATCTGGATGGTGACCTGGATCGGAATCCAGGAGTGGTGGGTCAACACGCTGCCGAGGACGAGAACCAGGATGACGACCGCCCCGGCAAACATGTGGCGGGCATGGTGGCGGGCCCGTTTCCAAAGCATGAGCATCGAGGCTCCGATCACAAAAAGGCTCAGGGGCGCGAGGGTCGCCATGCCGTAAAAACCGGGGATCCATTTTTCCAGCAGGGAAGTGCTGGGGGCAAGCGCGAGCATCAGGAGCAGCGCCAACAGGAGCACGCCGAACGGGTGCCGGCTGACGGCTGCCCAAAATCCTTTTCTGGTCATCCCGGGAATGTGCCACCGATCGGCGAATGTTGGCCAGCACGTTTGTCCCCCGACCGGGCGCAAGTGCGCACAACCGCCTTTCCGTCCGCCACGATTTCTTGATGAAACAGCAAATCCGGGCTATTACCCAGCAACCACGCAACCAATATGCCCGACCAACCGCTCACCGGCCACAACTGTCCCGGAGATCCCTGCACGATCGTCATCTTCGGCGCCTCGGGTGATCTCACGAAGCGCAAGCTGCTCCCCGCGCTTTACAACCTCAAGGTCCTCCGCCTGCTCCCGCAAAATTTTTCGATCATCGGCGTGGCCGTGACCGAGGGCGACGACGAGAGCTACCGCGCGAAAACCACCGCGGACATCAAGGAGTTTGCCACGCGCCCGGTCGAGGATGCCGAGTGGGAGGATTTCCGCAAGCGCAGCTACTATTTGCAGGGGGACTTCAACGACATCGAGACGTTCAAAAAGCTGGAGAACAAGATCGCGGAAGCGCAGACCACGTGGAACCTCCCGGGCAACGTGCTTTTTTATCTGGCGATAACGCCCACGCTGTTCGCGAAGGTGGTGGACCAGCTCGGCACGGTCGGGCTCACGAAGCAGGTCCCCGGGGCCTGGCGGCGGATTATCATCGAAAAGCCGTTCGGTCGCGACCTCGCGAGCGCGAGGGCCCTCAACGACAACCTCAGCAAGCACCTCGAGGAATCCCAGATCTACCGCATCGACCATTACCTCGGAAAAGAGACCGTCCAGAACATCATGGTCTTCCGGTTTGCAAATTCGATTTTCGAGCCGATCTGGAACCGCCGGTATATCGACTACGTGCAGATCACGGTGGCGGAGGAGCTCGGCGTGGAGCTGCGCGGCGGATACTACGACCACTCGGGAGTGCTCCGCGACATGGTCCAGAACCACATCCTCTCGGTCCTCTCCCTGATCGCCATGGAGCCGCCGAGCTCGATCTCGGGCGACAGCGTCCGGAACGAAAAGGTCAAGGTGCTCGAGGCGATCCGCCCGATGCAGCCGGAGGATGTCATCGCGAACACCGTGCGCGGACAATACGCCGCGGGCATCATCGACGGGAAGCAGGTGCCGGCCTACCGCTCGGAGCCGGACGTCGACCCCCATTCGAACACCGAGACGTTTGTCGCGATGAAGCTTTTTGTGGAAAACTGGCGCTGGGCGGAGGTCCCGTTTTTCATCCGCTCGGGCAAGCGGCTCCAGGCGCACACGACCCAAGTGGTGATCGGGTTCCGCCGCACCCCCCTCCTCCTCTTCGGGGAAGATCTGCAGGCGAACGTCAAGCCGAACCGCCTGGTCCTGCATGTCCAGCCGGACGAGGGGATCACGATGGACATCCACGCGAAACGCCCCGGCCCGAATATCAATCTGGTCAACGTGCCGCTCGACTTTTCCTACAGCGAATTCGGCGAGGGGATGGCCGCTACCGGCTACGAAACTCTGCTCTACGACTGCATGATCGGCGAGACGACGCTCTTCCACCGCTACGACAGCGTGGACGCCTCCTGGCGGATCGTCACCCCGATGCTCGACGTCTGGCAGGCGCTCCCCGCCCGCGACTTCCCGAACTACGACTCGGGAACATGGGGGCCTGCAGCCTCAGATCACCTGCTTGAAAAAAGCGGTCACGAGTGGCACCACTATCCGCTCAAACGCTGAGCGTCCGGGTCAGCGGGCGGTCGAGGGATTCCAGAGGTTGACGCCTTTCGCGGGGTCAAAGGTCGCCTCGATGGCGAGCAATTCGATGTGGCCATCGGCGAACGCAAATTGGGATTTTCCCTCATGCCTGCCGGTGGCGACATCGTAGCCGGTGCCGCCTTCTTCCCAGAAGTGGGCCATCACATGGTCAGCGGTGCCCGGGACCTCGGCCAGAAGGATCGTGCGGGCCGGCTTGGGAATCGAGGCCAGCCGCCGCCACTGCTGCGGGGAGCCCTGGTAATCATCAAATCCGGGATCCAGTTCGAAAAAGGAGTTCAGCCCGTAGCTGATCCCGCTCGTGCGCAGGGCATCCTCGGGGCATCGGAAATAGCGCCTCTGGAGCTTTTCCCATGTGGCACTGTCCGGGTTATCGGGCTCGCCGAGGCAGGGCAGGATGCTTTTCGCCCAACCCCTCTGCTGGTATCCGAACGCGGAGTGCGAGGAGCGGGGCAGTTCGCCATCATGCTCCGAAGCCCAAAGAATGACCCCTTGGGAGAGCCCGCGCATCGTGGCGCGGCATTTGGTCAGGCGCGCCGCGTCCATGCTCCTAGCATAAGCCGGAACAAGGAACGATGCCAGAACCCCGATCACCGCCACGCACGCGAGCAATTCCACCAAGGTGAAACCGGCTCGCGTGGTGGACGGCTTGCTCATGGAGCGGATCAGGAGCTTTTCCTCCGCCTCAACACCGCGAATCCGGCCGCGGCGGCACCGAGGAGGAGCGCCCAGGTGGAGGGTTCGGGAATGGCTGTCCATGAGACGGTCTGCGTGGTTGTGGAATATCCGGCTGCTGCCGAGGCGGCTGTCGTATAGTCCACCGCGCCCGCTGCCGTCGTGTCCGCGAGGAAGAACTCGAAGTTGGCGCTCACGGGCGTGCCGTATGGCGTGGAGGCCGGCATGGTGAAGACGGCGTGCCACATGGTTCCGTTCCAAAGAACGTAATCGTGGCCTGCGCCGGGCGTCTGAAAGACCGGCGCGAATGTCCCCGCGCCGCTCGAATTGTAAAAATACGCTCCCAGCCCCGCCGTCGAACTCAGCATCCGGATGCCGAGGGATTTTCCGCTCGGGATCAGGCTGCTGGCCCCTGTGTCAACGAGGAACCCGAACCGGTTGCTATATTGGCGCGCGTCCTGCGTGGGATCGAGCGCCATATACCACGGGGACAGGACATCAAAGTTGTTTCCCGGACTCCAGAGCGCGAGAGGTTTCATCTGAGGCGTCCCGGATTCGACATTCGATGAAAATGTCCCGGAGGCTTGGTCCAGAAACGTCACGTTCACATGGAGCATCCCGCCTTGCGTCATCGCGGATGGGATGGTTGTCAGGACCGCGGAGCGGGCTTGCGCCAGCGCGGCGAGTGTCAGCAAAGTTGAAAAGAATAGTTTTTTCATAAGATTTATGGCTTCGAGCGCAGGAAGAGATCCCCGTCGCGGCATGGCGCGGGGCCGGTTGGTGTCTCTCCGGAGAATCCAGAAGCGCTGTCCGTGACCCGGACAGGATTCTCCGCGCGGTGCGTGTTGGCGCGGGCGTCGTGCCCGGACCTCAAATCGCATGGGCACGATGCCCATGCCACGGCGTGTGTTTCGCCTAAGCGGCTATGGGGACCGGCGCGGGAGGAGACGTGGGACGGGTGGAGGCCTCATCCCCAATAACCGGCGGATAGAAAAACCTGCTTTCCGGGCGAACCGGGGCCGATGGGGCGGACCGCGCGAGAAATTTGTCGAGCTTCTTGTCGGCCTTGACCGTTGCCGGCAGGCGGGATTCTTTTTGTTTCCCCGCTTCGATCGCGCAGCACATTTTGCAGGGAGCTTTCCCGCTGAATGTCTTGGTCAGCGCGGCGGCGAGCGACGAGTCTTTCGAATACACGACCACCATTCCCGTCCACGCCACCGTCTGCAGGACAGCCCAGTGCCCGCCCGCGATGGAGAACATCGCAAGAAAAATGAGCGGGTATCCGGTCAGGCGGAGCATCGCCCATCCCATGCCAGCATTTTTGATCTTTGTCAAAATAAACGAGCCCGCCCGCTCCTCCCGGCTTACCGCCGCCGGAGGGCTTTGACTGCGAGCGTCAGGAAGAAGAACCCCATCGCGACGAGGACAATCGTGGCTCCGCTGGCAGTATCGGAATAGTAGGAAAGCAGGATCCCGCAGATCCCCGAAGCGAGGGAGATGGCGATGGCGAACAGGACAGACTGGCGGGTGTTCCCCGCGATATTGCGCGCCGCCGCAGCCGGCAGGATGAGGAGCGAGTTGATGATCAAGATGCCGACCCAGCTCAGGTTCATGGTGACGACCATGACGATCGAGGCCACGAACAGCACCTGCGTCCACCAGACGTTCAGCCCCCGGCTGCGGGCGAGCGATTCATTGACGCCGATGAGAAGGATGCGGTTGTAGTAAAACAGAAGCCCGCCACCGACGATGGCCACGGTCACGCAAAGCCAGCCGATCTCCCGCGGCGTGATGCTCAGCAGGTCCCCGATGAGGTAGTGGCTGTAGCGGTTGAAATTTCCGCCGCGGGAAAGCAGGACCACGCCGAGCGCGATGCTGAAGGACATGCTCAGCGAAATGATGGTGTCCATCGAGGCGCGGGTGATGCGGTGCAGGGCGAGGATGCCGACCCCGAAAAGCAGCGCGAATCCGACAAGCGCAAACAGCGGGTCCGCCAACCCGAGAAGAACGCCCAGCCCGATCCCGGTCAGCGAAGCATGGCCGATGGCGTCGGAAAAGAAGGCCATCCGGTTGTTCACGACAAGAGTTCCCATGAGGGCGAAGAGCGGCGAGACGATGACGACGGCAAGCAGCGCGTTGCGCATGAATTCATACCGCGCCCACTCGAAGGGGAGGCCTGCCAAAAGATCGATCAGTGGGCGCATGGTTTTTTTCTGCAAACGGATGGTGGCGGGGCCACTGGTATCCGAGGCCTCAGATTGATACCACATTCTGCAAACGCGCTGGAAGCTCAGACATCCTGACGCGCGCAGAAAGCGTTAGCCCGGATAAATCACAGAGGGGTGGCGCAGATTGAGTAACGCTTTGGTTGCCAGAGTTGGCGGCTGACCGAGGCATATCCACAGTGATCTGGTGAGGGAAGCTGACAGCTCTGGCGGCCAAATGGTTAGCAAGATGGACTGCCGCTCTGTGATTTATCCGGGTTAGAGACGCGCCCGCGCGATCATGGGCTACGACTGATCGAATTTTTCCGCCGCGTAAAGCGAAACGATGCCGAAGCACATCTTGCGCGGCGGCCGGCAGTTGAACCCGCAGGTCTCGATGAGCGCGGCCATGCCGGAGCCGCGCGGGAACGCCTCGATCGATTCGCCCAGATATTTGTAGGCATCGGCGCGGCCGGTCGTCCAACCCGCGATGCGGGGCAGGAAATGGTGGAGGTAGATCCGGTAGATTTCCCGGAGCGGCCCGCGCGCCGGCAAAGAAAAATCAAGCACGACCAGCAGCCCGCTCGGACGGAGGACCCTGTGCATTTCCGCGAGGGCCTTTTCCCAGGAAGCCATGTTCCGGAGCCCGAATGCCACGGTCACGGCATCGAATGTTTCCGCGCGGAATGGCAGCGCCAGCGCGTCCGCCTGGACGAGGCAGGGCACGTTTTTCCGCCTCGCCTCCTCGAGCATGGGAAGGCAGAAATCCGCCCCGATCACCTGCGCGGACGGGCACGCTTTTTGCAGCGCGATGGCGAGGTCGCCGCTCCCGGTCGCCAGGTCGAGAATGCGCGACGGACGTGCTCTCGCGACAAGGCGCGAGACGCGCGAACGCCAGATAAAATCGAGCCCGCCGCTCAGGAGGTGGTTCGCCAGATCATACCGCCGCGCGATCGACGAAAAGGTCTTTTGGACGAACTCCGGATCTTGTTGTGGCAGCGGGTGAGGCACGGCTTTT
>Ga0194063_10002175_pt1 | contig 12314 bp, 10 predicted proteins | sample SepL3720m_MetaG_FD_155459 | JGI IMG/M metagenome (GOLD analysis project Ga0194063, IMG submission 155459) | Anoxic zone freshwater microbial communities from boreal shield lake in IISD Experimental Lakes Area, Ontario, Canada - Sep2016-L373-20m | ecosystem: Environmental > Aquatic > Freshwater... | reverse complement strand
CGGTTTCATTTTCCAATTTTTCGCCCTCGTCCCAGTCCTTAATGCGTATGAAAATGTTGAACTCCCACTATTACTAAACGGCGTTGGGGTGAAAGAAAGACGTGAAAGAGTATTGGAGCTTCTGGATTCGGTTGGAATGGCTAAACGTACCCACCACCGCCCTGACCAGTTGAGTGGTGGTGAACAACAGAGAGTGGCAATTGCACGCGCGCTTGTTACGCGACCCAAAGTAGTTCTTGCGGATGAACCTACTGCTAACCTGGACACGACCAATGGGCAACAGGTCATGGAGATTATGCACCAACTCAATGAAAAAACACAAACAGCCTTCATTTTTGCTACCCATGATCCACGGGTTGTATCCTTTGCACGACGAGTGATCAAAATGAGCGATGGAAGATTGGTGAACAACCAGGATGGGAATGGATAATTCACGGGCATATTAACCCTACTCCTGTACAAATTTCTAAATACTATTATCGAAATCACACAGCGCACAATAGCTCGTACGTAACTCGAAATAACATAATTCGTAATTCCACTACAAAAGACGAAAGGATAATAAAATTTACGCTTCGTTTATTTATCTTTTACATATTTTTTGTATTATTTTTCAGTTTTGTCTGGTACAATTGTAATATATGAAATTTCAGCAATAAATTCATCACACTCAAAGGAGATACTATGGTTGATACTGTTCAGAGAAATTATAATAGCGGAGTTGGGTCATATACAACACAGTCTCTATCCGCCGGCAATTTATCTAAAGTCAAATCAATTTTATCTAAATATAATCCTAAATTAATCACCGCTGAAGACGCGAAAGAGATTTTTAATGAGTTCCGCAAACTTGGGATTCAAGCAGGAGATGATCTTCGGGCTGCTGTCAAAGCCCAAGGATTCGATTATAAGCATCTCCGTACTTTAATCGGACAATCTGTAGAAGCCAAAGACGAAGCCAAGAAGAAAAAAGCAGAAGAAAATGAACCGGCAGATCAGGGTAACATAGATGTGACGGTTTGAATTAGAAGTGGGATCTATAAGATTTTTCATCACTTCATAACTGGAATATATACTCCTTCTCGATGCATCATTGAGAGGGAGTAATCTGTTAATGGGATAGTACTCATTTTTTCAAGATCTCAATTTCCTCAGCAGATAAAATAAATCCAACTTTTTGACGTATCCGAGTATAATCACAGGATAAATTCATCATATACAGGATTATCTTGGACAACCAAATTTTATCTACCATTCTTCCTCTTTCATTTTTTGCCTTTTTCGCAGGGTTGATCGACTCTATCGCAGGGGGTGGCGGACTCATTCAGCTTCCTGCCTTGTTGATATTTCTTCCAACCCAACCAATCGTTAACTTACTAGGAACCAATAAATTAATTTCAGTTTCTGGTACTTCAGTCGCAACTTTGCAATATGCACGGAAAGTGCCAATCGCCTGGAAATATGTCTTATTCACAGCAGGAAGCGCCTTTATCTTTTCTATGTTTGGGGCGCGCGTGGTCAGTATGATGAAACCATCTAATTTACGACCTATTATCATAGTCCTATTGGTAATTATTACAATTTATACTTTTCTAAAAAAAGATTTTGGGAGTATTAATGCACCACGTTTGTCCCTTGTGATGCAGCGTTGGATTGGTGTGATTACAGGAGCGATTATTGGGTTTTACGATGGATTCTTTGGACCAGGAACTGGAAGTTTCTTGATATTTATTTTCGTAGTCGTTTATGGGTTGAATTTCCTGCAGGCTTCAGCTTCATCCAAGGTGGTTAATTTATCTACTAATATCGCGGCTGTTCTCTTTTTTGGATTATCAGGACATATCATCCTCTGGTTGGCTCTTCCATTAGCGGTATCCAATGTCTTAGGTGCATTCGTTGGAGCTAGACTGGCGATTTTAAAAGGGAGCAAATTTATCCGAATCATGTTTTTAATTGCTGCTGTCGTGATCATCACCAAATTGACTTACGATACTTTCTTTACCGGATAATAAATCACATATAAAATAATTAAGGAGTTTGATGAGATATATCTTATCAAACTCCTTCTAAAAAATATTCCCTAATCAATTTATCGTTACTTAAGAGGCCGTGACAAGTAAGTGTACACAAAGATCACCAGACTTACAGCCACCAAAATTTCTGCCCAAAAGAAAGATAAATAATCAGCCAAGGCACCTACCGGGGGTACACTCGGCATCGCATTCCGCAAAGGAACCAATGCGAATAACAGAGCACCCATCCAACTGAACAAGGTGGCTTCGATTTTTCGTCCAGTGATAAGGCAAGTTAACGTAACCGACACTGCAACAATTGCCAGCAACCATTGCAATACCATGATAAAGATTGCAAAGAAAAGCACGGAAGATGATCGGGCTATTGTTAAGTAAATTTCGGTATAGCCATCCTCTTTTTTCTGTAATTCCTCCGCAGATATGGAATAACCAGATAGTGCTCCTGAGAAATCCACTTTGAATGGAACAGCAGTAAATTCCTTTGGCTGACCTTCGGTTTCCATAACAGAAGATAAACCAACATATAAATCGGCAGCGTGTTCATCAAAAGGATAACTCATCACGTCCCCATCGTAGAGACTCACAACCATATCAACTGGATTCATCTTTTCATTCTTTTTGAAATTGATTTCTGTTTTTCCAGATGCCGAATTCAAATCGAGCAATAATGATTGTGCTAGGGTTCCATCTTCTGCGTTTATGAAAGATCCTTGCGGACTAAACTGAAGGCGTGCCGTCACATCTCCTTTGATCGGGTCTATGGAAATCAATTTAGCTGTTATTACCATATCCTCTGTTTGACTTCCAAACACTTTAGCTTCTCCAGCATTGCCTTCGCTTTTATACAAGTTAAGCATGAGTACATATAAAATGCCCAACACGAGAATACCAATAATTACAGGTATTAATCTTTTTAATACATTCGGTTTTTGAGAGCCGTCCATAATATTTAACTCCTAATGATGATTCTGATGATAGTACATGCCTGATATGGAAGAGAATTGCCATATCCCTATATATTTCAATATGTTATCACATACATTTTTTATCATCAAGTATGTAACAGATAAATTTTCATTATTAATTCAAAACAGGGCTGACTATATTTTTTTATAGTCAACCCTGTCAGTGATTAGCTTTATTCTAATCGGTTATTACCTTTATCTTATTTTACAACCATCAAGCCATATGGATTTCTATATTGTCTGCAACAGGTCCATATATTGTGTAAGTTCCCTGCGCAGTCTGGAGAAGCGAACCAGGAACCAATGTATTTACTCTTCCGTGAGCACATAGACGTGCAATGAAACGCTGCCAAGAAACACCCCCTCCCAGATAACCATCTAACCAAAAACTACGGTCTTTTGCACCCAGGATTTCAGCGGGACCAATGGAGGCTGCTTTTGGAGGAACCCAGGACCAATCGCCTCCAAAGGAGTGGAGAGCATTCTGCATAATGGTCATCGGGGTCAATTCCACGATGCGTGCGGTCGCTTTTTTATAAGCCTCTAAGTCATCTCCAAACTCCAGTCCTAAATCAGCCTCCCAGAATGCGATATGCCCACACCAGCCTATACCGCCATAACATACATCCGCACCGCCCATATCTGCAATCATCTTGCCATAGTCTTTAATGTTTTTATGAGAAGGGAAATGGATTTGCTCTAAAGGAGGACGCAGCTCGGAATCAATGTGCAGGAAGAAATTATCCATCATGGACTTTTGGAAAGACCCTGCCCAATCAGGCGGGGCAGTGTTACCATCCTGATCAGCATATTCATCCATATTATAGGTATGAACATGTTTCATTGAAATTTTCATTTTGTTGATTAAACGCGCCGCGATGGCATATTGCGGCATAGGTCCAACGGGAAAGATGCCAACAAAACGTTTTCCCTCTTCAAGGGATTTCTTTATGCGAGATACAATGTCAATAGCAAAGGCAGCGTAGAATTCACCTAAATCTTCGATTACACTAATTCTAAAATCTGGATTGGTATGTTTCGTAATATTCTTTTTATCAATTACACGAACTCGCTCGCATTCTTTTAGATCTTTGAAAGCGATAAACTTTGCCAGGTCATATGTAAAAGTCATATTTATCTCCCTTATCTCTATATATTTTTACCAATAACAATTCGACTTACTTTACAGCACCACTCATTAATCCGCTAATGAGATAACGTTGGAAAACTAACGCCAGAAGAATAGGGGGAATAGCTGCAACTACCCCTCCGGCTGCCATCATACCGTAATCGATGGCGTGTCGTCCAGTAAATTCAGCAATAGCAATTGGGATGGTTTTTGCTGCCGGACTGGAAGTAAAAATTAAAGCCAGAAGAAATTCTTCCCAGGATGCCAGGAAACAGAAAAGTCCTGTTGCCACTAAACCAGGGGCTGAAAGTGGTAGAACCACACGGATAAGTGCGCCCAAACGGGTACAGCCATCAATACGTGCTGCATCTTCCAACTCATGAGGAATGGATTGAAAATAACCCCGCAAAATCCATACCGCAAAAGGCATAATCAATGCAGAGTAAACGATAATCAAACCTAAACGTGTATCCATCAGTTTTAAATCACGCATGATTGTATAAAGAGGGACCAGGATCATGATCGGTGGAAGCATATAAGAAAATAACATGATATAGAGAAATGGTTCTTGTCCACCAAATTTCATGCGCGCAAATGAATATGCAGCAAGACTACCGAATCCAATGCACAAGAGCGTGACGGAAGAGGCAATAATCATGCTGTTTACCATGGAGGCTCGGAAGATAGCGGCAGAGGCGTTCCCAGTCGCAACTGCAATTTGTATATAACGCTCGAACGTTGGTTCTTGTGGAATCCAATGAACAGGGACATTCAATAATTCCTGTTGGGTTGAGATACTGGATATAAATAACCAAATCGGTGGCGCAAGCGTGATGATCGCTACGAGCAAAGCCGCCATGTAAATCAAGAAAGTTTCATAAGGTTTTCGTCGCCGCATGATGTGCCTCCCTAATATTCTACTTCACGGCTCTTAAGAACTTTGATGTAGATAATGATCATGATAATGATGAAGAATGTCATCAAATAAGCCAAAGCTGCCCCATGCCCAAGACGAAGATATGAGAACGCATCCAGATAAGTAAAGTAAGCAATCACCTTGGTGCCATCAGCAGGACCGCCAGAAGTCATAATGTAGATAATATCAAAAACTTTGAAAGCATCCATTGTCCGCACTAAAAGAACGATCATTAAAGTGGGCAGGAGAAGCGGAAAAGTAATAAACCAGAACGACTTCCATATAGAAGCACCATCGATCATCGCGGCTTCATAGAGATCAGCAGGAATGGTTTGTAAAGCAGCCAGCGAAAGAAGGATCACAAGTGGCGTTACCTTCCAAACATCAGCGAGAATTACGGCATGCATCGCGCCGAGTGAATCGCTTAGCCATGCCTGGTATTTACTTATGATCCCGAGTTGGAGAAAGAGACTATTCAGCGCACCATAATTGGCGTTAAAAATCCATTTCCACATAATGGCATCAATCGTAATCGGTAACGCCCAAGGGATTAAGATGAGGGTACGTAAAATGTTACGGCCGCGGAAATCTGTATTTAACAGCAATGCGATTGATACTCCAGCTACAAGCTCGATAGCAATTGATACAATCATAAAGTAAAAAGTACGTCCAACCGAAGCCCAAAAATAGGCATCAGAAAGAATATCCGCATAGTTTCCCAACCCAATAAATGGTGTACCGATACCAGGTCGTTTTAGATCTATCGTATGCAAGCTCATCCAGAACGCACTCAGGATGGGCATTATTATCAACCCAAAAACAATGATTAACGCCGGAAGGATGAGCATCCAAGCAAGACTTCGCTCACTATCGATCAAATGGTGAAAAAACGAACGCCTACCAGATGGGGTAACTGGATTTTGTGGGATTACATCTGCCATAAACTACCTTTTTTTCGATAACGGGGGGCGGCAGAGCCACAGCCGCCCCCCCAAGATAAAGTAGATTAATTGTTATTTACCAGAATAGTAACAAATTTATTTTCCACCTGGTTTATACTGTTCACGGATTTTAAGGATCTCAGTCTCAGCATCCTTCAATGCCTGTTCAGGGGTCTTCTTACCCAATACAGCCGTCTGGAATTCACGAGAGATGACTTTTGTAGCCTCAGAATAGAAAGGAATTAATGGACGGTTCTGGAGGTATTTATAAGCTTCTTTCGAAACAGGTATGAGTTCTGGCTGCATTTTGACCAGATCGGGATCATCAAACAACGACATCCAGATTGGCAACGCATTTTGGGCGTATTTTTTCTGCACTTCTTTGCTGGAAATATAAAGCATATACTGCCAGGCTGCATCAGGATTCTTGGAATCGGCAGTGATCGCCAGCCCCATTCCACCATTGATTGTAGCGCTGGGAAGTTTTTCTCCGGGCAGCGGAGCAATTTTCGCATTGCCGGCAATTTTCGACTCTTTCGGATCGTTTGCCATGTTCAACTGGTAAGCCCAGTTTTCAGAGAAGAGAGAAGAACCTTGTGAGAACGTATTGCGGACTTCCTCATAACCTGACTCCGTTGAAGAAGGATTGAACAAGCCATCTTTCATCCCTTTAACGATCCAGTTCAAAGTCTCCAAACCTTCAGGGCTATTAAAGGCGGGTTTATCCTCTGCGTCAAACATTTTACCACCGCGAGCCAAGAGGAAATAGGAGAAGGAAATCGTCATACCTTCATCTTGGTGGAAGGTTTCAACAAAAGGATATTCGACGACGCCTTTCTTCTTAGCAGCATATGCCATCTCGGTCATCTCGGTGTAGGTCTTGGGCGGTTTATCGTAACCAGCTTTTTTGAGCAAATCCTCATTGTAATAGAAATAGACGATGTCATTCAGCCAGGGCATACCATAGAGTTTACCTTTGTATGTAACCGACTCGAGTGCGCCGGGCCAAATATCCTTTTTCATATCTGCGGAGATCTTGTCACTAACGTCTAGAATGAAACCGGCTGCAGCAAACTCAGCAGGCCAAATGCAGTCCATTAAAACAATATCGTAAGTACCGGCTTTGGCGGCTGCGGAGGTTACGATTTTATCGTGCAAGGCTTCGTAAGTAACAAAATCCAATTCGACTTTGATATTCGGATTCATCTTCATGAACTCATCGCTCATCGCCTGAATATCGCTTTCTTGATAGCCAGCTTGCTTCATGAACAAAGCGCGAATCGTAACTGATTCTGCAGCTTTGGGAGCTTCAGTAGGTTTTACTTCAGCAGGTTTAGCTTCTTCTTTTGGGGCTTCTTGCTTGGGCTCTGCCGCTTTGGGAGCTTCAGTAGGTTTTACCTCAGCAGGTTTAGCTTCTTCTTTTGGGGCTTCTTGTTTAGGCGCCGCTGCTGGAGCACAAGACGCGAGTAACATCGCAAATATTACCAACACAAACAACACTTTCTTCATTTTTCCTACTCCTTTGATTAGAATAAAATATTTTTACCATTTCAAATTCATTGTATACTACATCTATTAAACCTTCTTTAACCTCTTCACCTCCTGGTTTAAGTACTCCGAACCACATATGTACGATTTGATATATTGTGGAGCAAACTCGTAATTGCACCTAATACAGCCGCACGAGGTCCCAATTGAGATTCGATAACATTAATTTTGAAAGGGAGCCTTCCTTTAAGCCGCTCCCGAATTGGATCAATTAATAAATCAGCGGAACGTAGAACTCCCCCCCTTAAAATGATTAAATCTGGATCAAAACAAACACAAAGTGTCACGACCATCTGTGCCATATAATCGACCGTTTCATTGACAACCGTCTGTGCCCATGATTCGCCAGAACGAGCCGCTGCAAAAACAGCCTCAGCATCCAGTGTATTCAAGCTTTCTTTTGTCCAGGTGCCATCCAATAATTTGTGAGCTCGAACCGCAATTCCAGCTCCAGATGCAATCTCTTCAAAGGCACCAAATTTGAAATATTCGCCATCTAAATACGCCGTAGACGGTAAAAGGTATCCGACTTCACCGGATGAACCATGCGAACCACGATAAACGCCCCCATCAATGATGATGCCCGCACCAATCCCTATTCCGATGGTAACAACAACCAGGTTTTTAATATCTTTCTGTGCTTCCGACCAGTATTCACCGAGGGCAATTAGATTAGCATCATTATCTACTACCACTGGCATAGAAAATTCTGAAATGAGTCTATCTCTAAGTGGAAAATCTCGCCATTCCAAGCCAGGCACATACTCTACCAGCCCTTCTTCGTAGTGAGTTACTCCCGGTACGCCAACGCCAATGCCGCGGATATGGTAGCCAGTTTTTTCAGCAAAACCTAACAAGCTGCGAATCATATCCACAAGGAGATAATACGAAGGTTCTCCGTGTTGACCTGTGTGAATAATTGTTGTTTCATGGAGGACATTCCCGCCAAGGTCAGCTACTGCCCCATAAAGCCTCCGCCTGCCTAAATCGATTGCTATCGCCAAGTTTTCCTTGGAATTCCATTCGATCAATGGACGTCGCCTACCACCGCTCCATTCTCTTTCACCCGAATAACGGATAAGGTTATCCTCATACAATTCATCGACTATACGCATTACTGTTGGCAGACTAACATTAAGGTCATGGGCAATTTGCGTTCGCGCAATTGGACTACGCCGTCGAATAATATCAGAAACAGCAGAGCGGTTGATGTTGCGCATTTCTGCTGGGGTTACGGTAACTTGTTGCTTCATAGGTAAAATAAATATATATTCTTACATATCATTAATAATAATTACTTACTGTTAATAATCATAATTTCTATTATCAATATATCACAATGAAACCGGTTCGTCAACTATTTCATCTGTCTTTTATTTTTTATACCCGTTGACATTTACACCTATTTGAAAGATAATCGATGAAAGTCATTAATATTTCAATAATTAGAAAGTTTGCAGATCAGTTTATCAAAGAGGTAAAAATGTTCAATCGATTGACTGTCCTATCCGAATCAGACATCCAGGCTGTACAAAATGCATCTTTGGAAATTTTATCCGATGTAGGAGTACGTGTGCCTCATAAAGATATGCTCGATCGACTATCCGACGTCGGAGCAAATGTAGATTTTTCCCGACAGACTGTACGTCTACCGACCGACATAGTCAGTAAAGCACTCGCACAGGCAGGCAAACGCCACATTCTTTATGGACGCGATCGCACACGTCAAGCTCGCTTCGGATACGGCGATATCGTGACCTGTTCTTCGGCTGGTCAATATTCCTGGGTAGAAAAACCCGGTGGACCGCGCCGATCCCCAACACGCCAGGATTTGTACCAATCCATCACTGTAGCAGATGCTCTAGAACATATCACTATCGTCGGAGCCATGGGTATGCCTTCCGATGTACCTCTAACATGGCGGGACGTTTATATGGCAGCCGAATTGGTGAAAGGGAGTGCAAAACCCGGACACCTCTGGATTACAGATGGTAAATCCCTTCCTTATATCCTCGAAATCTATGAGATCGTCCAGGGAGGCAGGCAGGCACACCAGCAATATCCGATGATCGCCGGTTTTGTCGAACCAATCAGTCCATTGGGATTTGCACACACCAGTCTAGAGATTCTCATAGGCTGTGCACAAAAGGGATTACCCATCAGTTTCGGACCAATGGCGCAAGCCGGTGCCACTGCGCCGGTAACTCTGGCAGGTACCTTAGCAGTAGAAAACGCTGAAATCCTAGCCGGCATTACCATGGCACAAATCATATCTCCAGGTTTGCCTGTAACCTACGGCGGTATTCCGCATGTGATGGATATGCGCGAGATGTTGATATCTTTCAGTGCACCTGAACAAGGCATCATGGCGGTAGCGATGACACAAATTGGAAAAGCGTATGGGTTACCGGTGTATATAAACGTCGGCTTGGGAGATAGCAAACTACTCGATGCACAGAATGGCATGGAACGCGGTATCACAATGATGTTGGGAGCACTGGCAGGAGGCGATTTGCTCGGTCATTTGGGCATTTGCGGAGCGGATCAAGGTACCAGTCTTGAACAACTCATCGTAGATAATCAGATGGTCTCGTATATCAAGCGGATTATGGGCGCATTCACAGTAAATGATGATACTTTAGCGGTGGATTTGATCAAGAAAGTCGGCATCGGTGGAAACTTCATGGCAGAGGAACATACCGTTAAACATTTTCGCCAGGAATTGTGGATGCCGCGTGGTTTCGACCGCCACAATTGGGATGCATGGCTCGCTGGAGGTGGAAAATCTATAGGGGATTGGGCAACTGCCGAGAAAGAACGCATTCTATCAACATACATTCCTACGCCAATGGATGAACGGTTGGCGCTCGAGATTGACCGTATTGTCAATGCCGCTGCCCATTGAGTATCCAGTTATATTTCATCTACACTGAATATTAACTTACTCACCAAGTATGTTATTTGCTTGACGTAACTGTCAGTTTATAGTAAACTATACCGGCTTATGTATAGATGGTCCCGTGGTGTAGTGGCCTAACATGCTGCCCTGTCAAGGCAGAGATCGCGAGTTCAAATCTCGTCGGGACCGCCTTATTTTCAAAAATCCCCATTCTCATATAATGTTACGTTCAGCCTTAATGTATATTTTCGCACAACGAAAAGAAAATATTGTTGATGAGACAATTTAACGTATTGCCCCTCCAATCCGAATATATCTCAGTGAATTAGCTGTATCGGCTCTTCAAGTAATCATCAGTATGATCTAATATTTCGCCAAAATTCATACGCCCTAAGCCAATTCTGAAATGACTTCCTGGAAACTCAAAAATGCTTCCTGGAACAATCATAATGCCTTTCTGTTCCAGCAATTCCTGACAAAATGCTTCTATCGTTCCCTTTCCTAACCATTTCGGAAAGCCTACCGATCCAGCAACTGGACGAATCCATTTGAATCGGTCTTCGTATTTAGAGAAAAATTGATCAGCAAGGGTTAAATTTTTCTGAATGATCGCAAGATTTCGGTTTAGAATTTTCTCTTTGGCGCGCAGAGCGATGATCCCCAAAATCTCACTCGGTGCACTATTACAAATCGTAGTATAGTCTTTGAAGACCAGCCACTTTTCTATCAACGCATGTTCCTGAGTTGCCAACCAACCCATCCGTAAACCAGGTAAGGCGAATGATTTTGACAATCCTGACAAAGTTATTCCTTTTTCATAAATGTCACATACGGGCGGCAACCGTTTCGTAGAATCATATTCCAAAAACCTGTACATCTCATCAGAAAAGAGATAGATGCCATTCCTACGAGCAATATCAACGATCTTCCCATATTCCGCAATAGAAGGCACATACCCAGTCGGGTTATGGGGAAAGTTCACCACAATAAGTCGTGTTTGAGCAATGAGACTATGCTCCAATTGATCAATGTCGAGCTGCCAGCCATTTGACCCTAATTCGAATTTCCAAGGGGTTACACTACACCCTATAGAACGGGCAATCTCATACAAAGACTGGTAAGCCGGAGAAACAACAATGACGTTATCTCCGGGAGAGAGAATTGTCTGCATGGCAATGAAGATGGCTTCTTCAGGTGCAGAAATGATTAAATCATCCGGCGTAATGTTTTGATAAAGATTCGAGGCTTCAGACCTCAAGACAGGATGACCAGCAGACTCAGTGTATCCCAGTTTTAACGTTTTCCATAACATCAGACTCTCGGAAGAAGCCATTTGCAATAGTTCTTCCATTGATAGGCTTTCTGGATCCGAAGAGCTCAACAGATACTTTACTTTAAATTCGAATTGAGCAAAGTAGCGTTCTAATTTGAATGGATCGATCGTCACGGGTGGTCTCCTATTTACTATTATCCGGCGGACGTGTTTTCTTACCCTGTCCTAATTCTACAGAACGTTCATATGCCGCCCAGATTGCCCGAGAAATTGCGGTACGGAATCCAGCCTTCTCCAAATAATACAAAGCAGCCGCAGAAGTACCCCCCGGTGAAGTAACCTGGTTCCGCATATGCGCCAGGTGGATATCATTGCCTTTTTTCGTGCTGTGAATATAGAAGTCAACCGAGCCGCGCACTGTTTGTGCCACTAATTTTTCAGCAATCTTACGTGAAAAGCCAAGATGGACACCAGCATCCACCATAGCTTCCATGAATAAAAAGACATAGGCTGGTCCAGTACCTGAGAGCGCGGTTGCGGCATCCATGGAAGATTCTTCATCTACAAAAACTTCTTCGCCAAACGCCTGCAGGATACGACGCGTCATCGC
>Ga0194063_10002173_pt1 | contig 12317 bp, 12 predicted proteins | sample SepL3720m_MetaG_FD_155459 | JGI IMG/M metagenome (GOLD analysis project Ga0194063, IMG submission 155459) | Anoxic zone freshwater microbial communities from boreal shield lake in IISD Experimental Lakes Area, Ontario, Canada - Sep2016-L373-20m | ecosystem: Environmental > Aquatic > Freshwater... | reverse complement strand
TCGGTTAGAGTCCGCCGCGTATGTAAAACGGCAAGAAAATCCAGATCAGCGCTGAGAAGGTGATAACGTTACCCCACTCCCACTGCGCCACCACGAAGCCCACGCCATACGCCACGCCCACCATGCCGATGAAGTGTTCCGTGCTGATGTTCGCCGCGATGATGGAGCCGCCGATCGCATACCACGGCAGCCCCTCGCCCGCGAGGAAGTAATCCCGCGCATTCGCAGTCTTCCGGCGCGCCACCCAGATGCCTACGGCGACCGTAAGCAACAGGTAGATAGCAAAAAGCACAAAATTCAGCTTCTGCATTACAGCGTCGATTACCACATTATATCCAACCAGATCGCCCCATATTGCACGCAAGGCATCCATTTGCAAATGGACAAGGTCCGCCCAAAACATGCACTATTTCATTCGTGTGCTGGTGGCCCTGTCACCCCGATTAGAAGCATCCTCCTGGTTTGCGGCCGAGCCAATCCGGCGCGCGAGGATGACAACATCGGGCACCGCCCCGCCAAGAAAAATGCTGCGCGCTGCGGCCCGCACCTCGTTGCCCTTGGTGGGATTACGTGTGGAGCGTTCGCACCGTCACCAAGGCCGGCGGCGACGGTCGCCTGCCGATCGGCACCCAACGCCTGCATCTTGAAACCTTCCCGCAAACCAAGGTAATCCTTTGCCTCCATCCCTCCGGCACACCATTTGGTGTTGGCCGCCGTCCCCAATCCCCAGCAACAACCCATGCTCCTATTTACCAATCGTCCCAAGGAGTCTGTCCTGTTTTGCTAACAACAAAAATCTCGGATTGTCCTTCTGATGCCGGATCAAATAGCGGGCGGTATCAAACTGGTGAGCATCATGGGATCTGACACGCCCCGCCGAAATCATTTTCAAAGATTACTTTTTCGTCCTGGCGCACGCGCACATAGTCCACATACATCGTCTGTGGCAGAGTGCTGTCGTCGAGTTCTCCGCCAGGCACGCCTTTCAAGCCGCTAAAATCAGCCACGCGGCCGGCCACGTTCCTGGGCCGGTCATCTTCGCGCGAACGTCCACTTCCCCATGGGTGAAATTGAACTTCTTCGGGTAGACCGCACCGATGGTGTAATCCTGCGTAACCGGTGATCCCCCCCTTGGTCGGCAGGCACTGAACGGTCTGTATCCGGGCCACGATATGGAGTGCACCATCCGACTGAAAAACATTGCCAGCCTGCTGGGCACCGACTACTCCGGGATCGCCTGAATCGTAGATGTCGTCCGCGCAAAACCAAACACTTCCATCAACGCCAGCCGGGTCATGGCCCGCCACCGAACCAGGCGGACAGCAGCGGCACGCGGACAAGGTCAGTGCCACCAGTAACAGCAAAGTCAGGAAGAGTAGTTTCATGCTTGGAGTTTTATTCCAGAGCAATTGGACATTGATGCCCTAACGCACAATGGCGGCCTTGCCTTGGTTTATTTTCCAGGCAGTTTGGCTTTCAGTGTGGCTGGTTTCATGGCTGCAGTAGGTGTGGGCGAAGGGGCGGCATGGTCGGACGCTTCACTCGAACAGCACCACATCGTTCAACTCAAGTCCGACCGTGCAAACCACCACCTGCGGATAGCCCTGTCGCGCCAAGGTCGGCGAAGCGCGTTCGGTTGCGAATTTCAGCGGCCCTTTTTCCAGCGATCGCACCTGTTTGGGCGCAAGCTTCACGGGCAGGCGAATCTCCAACCGCGAAATCGGCTCGTAGGTGAAGTTCGCCAGCACCAAGGCAACGCCGCCGGGTGATTCGAACACGCCGGCTTCCACCACCGGATGCGACAGTTCCACCAGCCGGGACGCGCCACTCGCTTGAGCAACACGGTTGATGAAGCGGCGCTGCGCGGCGGGCCATTTCTCCTTCAACTCCGCCGGCACGAACCGCGCGTCCTTGGCGTAGGAAACCGCCGGACAGGTCGCCACGCACACGGCCACGCCTTTGCCGAAGCGGTTCGTCAGCACTGCGGGGCCGCCGTCGGGGAACGTCCCGGTCACCGTCGCGGTCGTTGGGGTGAGCCTGACTTTCAGGCCGAGCGCCCCGAAGCCTTCAGTGCCAGAAGCGAATCCCACTTGGGCGAGCCATTTCAGGTCGTTCAAAGCGCCCCGCAGATCGAAGCGTCCCGGTTGCACTTCCACTGCCACGCCCGGCGCGATCCCGAACACTTCCGCCAGGCCTGCCTGTTCTTCGTCGAACTCGTTGCGACTTCCGGCCGCACCGGCGCCGTAGAGCCAGCCGCCGCCTTGCACCCAACGCCGAATTGAGTCGCACGCGGCGACGGACACGCACGGGTCGGTGACATAAAGCGCGTCGTAATCGCGCAGCCGGCCTTCCTGCACGTCGCGTTCGGTGAGCAGGTCCACGAGATACTGGTCGTGGATGAGCGAAAAATAGGTCAGCCGCCGCTCGGCCATCGTCACATAGCCGAACGGCTGCCAGAGATCGCTCGACAGGCTGTAGAGCAAGGCCACGCGCGTGGGGCGGGTCCGGCCCGGGGCGATGATATGCTCCGCGCCCGCCAGTTGTCGCGTCATGGCGACAATGCCATCGTAGGCGCTGCGCAGGTCGCTCCAGTAATTCTCCGTGCAGGTTGGCGTCGGGCCATAGGACCAATAGAAAAAATGCTTCGCGCCCTGGCAGAGCGCGGAGGCGCTCTTGAGGCGGAGGTTCGTTTCGTCGCTCGGCGTGATCCAGGTGATGATCGGCAATGCCGCACGGCTGCCGCTGCGGAATATCGCTGCCTGGAAGCCGATGAGCTGAAAACCTTCCCATGTGGCAGTCGGGCCGAACATGAAATTCAGGCCCAGCCAATCTTCAATGCCGATGACGTCCACCACGCGCTCGCGCGCCAGGTCAAACCAGTTGAGCGACAGCGGGTAGCCGCCCCAAGTAGTGTTCTCGACGTTCATCCCCATACCGAGGCCGGAGCCGCCGAAGTAAGGATGATCCGCCACCAGCGTCGAAGTGAGCACGTTGGTCGGCGCATGACTGTGGAAACTCTCCGTGAGCCACTTCAGCCGTTGCGTCGCCGACTCCTGCCGAAACCGCGTGGTCCAGACGAACACGCGATTTGCCGCCGCGCGATCCACCTTCTGCCGCTCGCGCAACACCGGCGGCGATTCGATCGGCACGACTTCCGCCAGCGACTTCACCCCCAACTCCGCCGGCCCCAGACCGTGGTCCTTCAACCACGCGCGGAAGTGGGCGAGCGCGTTCGTGTCGTTACCGATAGGCGGGCGACAGGCGATCTCGTCGGAGAAACCGAAGAGCGTCGGACGCGCTCCAGGCCGGGCCGTGGCAGCGGGCTTGGCAATCTGCTGCTCAATGTCTGTGCGCGTGAGCGCGGGGCCGAACTCAACCCAATGATGCCCGCCCGGTTCGTTAAACGGGAATCTTTTCAGAGCCCCATCCGGCGCGTTGCCGATGAGGTTGAACCCGAGCAGCCAAAGCACATCGGCTTCCTGGGAGTTCAACTCCGCGCGCTGCGGCCCCCAGAATTGCGTCTGCACCCACAGGTTGGTTGGTGCCGAGCGCCGGCCGCCGCTCGCGGCTCGGGACCACGCCAGCCGCCGGGCCGTCATTTCACTGGCCGTCTCCAACGAAGCGGCATCCGCCCGAAGCGTGGGCGAAACGAGGAAGCTGGTTTTGCCTCCGTTGAAGGTTTCCTCCATCCGCTTGACCACCATCGCGTCCTCGGGTGCGGTGGCCAGCTCGATGACAATGCGCCGCGTCCCATCCGGCTGATCGCAGAGAAACTCCGCCGTGATGTTGGGAAGCTCCGCCACGCCACCAGACCGCTGCAGCCGCCCATGCAGCAACTTTCCCGCATGCCCGCCCAGATCGAACCAGGGGCTGACCTGCCCTGCCGCCACGCGTTTGGCGGCATTCGTGTCCGCACCCGCCGGCCACATGGCCTCGGGTAGATACCACGGGTCGTTGTGAATGTAGCCGCCGAGCTTCACGTACCAAGCAGCGTTCGTTGGCTCAAGGAGTCGGAAGCGGACGAACACGCCGTCGGCCGCCACCGCCGCCGGCCCCAACAGTGTCAGGCACAGCAATGCAATCAGGGAGTGCGGGCCAATGGCAACGTGACCGCCGAAAACTTTTCGGAGTCGGATTTGCGGCGGCGCTGGGGTTTTTGGAGAGGTCGGAATCATTTTATATGTTGCTCAATTTCCAGCCCAAGTGAAAGCGGCGTCGTCAGCAAACCATACCAGCCGTTATCCCCACGGCCATGGATGCGGCTGGCCGCTTGTCTCTGCGCCAGCAGCGGATGGAAACTCTCCCAAGTGGGGTCGGAACGCGTGTCCTGAATCAATTCCTGGGCGGCGAGAATGGCCGGGCCGTTGCGGGGGCCCCAAATCCCTTCCGCAAGCTCGCGCAGGATTTCGTGCGGATCGCGGTCGGGGTTCCACAGGAGCTGGCTGGCCTCATGCAGGTGCTCCCGCTTTCCAGCCGGAAAAAAACTCGGCATGCTCATCTCCAGAAAAAGCGATCACCGAAACCATTGTCCGCGAGCTGTTGCATGTATTCGGAGTCGGAGCCGGCCGCCCATAAATCCACGGCAAAATCAACTTTCGGATTCTTGGCCTGAAATTTCCCCCGCAGCAATTGCATATAATCAAAAACATCGGCGCGCTGGGTCAGCGCGCCGGGATCATAAAAGTGGGCCATCAAACGATCAACGAACGGAGCGAGTTGGGCGTAGTGGTTGTAATATTTTTCAAAACCGGCCCGCACTTTGGGATCGTTGAAGGCGGTGTGTCCTTTTTCTGGAGTGTAGGTGACTTCGGGGTCATTCTCTCGGTTTCGGGCGCGGCCACAATGTGGGCCGGTTGGCCCTTGGGAAATTCGACTCCCGCAGCCCAGGTTTCTGCACAAAGGAGAATAAGAAGCAGCGCCGCGAAATGCGACGCGCATAAGTGTTGGGTGTTCCTACGACCTGGTCCATTCATGGCAGATAGCGCACACGCCAGAAATTGTTGATGCCGGGCTGCGGTGGGTTCGTGAAGCTGAGGTAACTGATGACCGCCTGGCTGGCCTCAGTCCCGAGGTCCCCGCCAACCATAAGCGCGTCCAGCAACCGGCTTGCGCGTTAAGCGTGCCTGACCATTTTCCGAATGGACTGGTTCATAAGGGAACCTCCGGAAACTGCTTTTCGGAGTTGGTTTGAGGGTGGTGGTTCGACTTTTGGCGGGGTTGGTTTCATGGTGGCTCTGTTGGTTGGCGTTTTCATCTTTCTGAATTTAGCGCGGCTGATCGCAGTTGAGCCCGCTTCATTTCAATTGCCGCTCGATGTCCAGCCCCACATAAAGCGGAGACAACATCAACGAATACCAGCCTTCACTGGCATGGGAGAAGTCAAAGGCCGCATTGGCCGCCGACCGGGCCACGTCGCGATAATACTTTTTCCCGGTCGCGCGATGCAGTTCGGCCGCTAGTTGCGCAAAATGGAGCGTATGGCAGGACATTACCGGCATGCAAACGCTCTGCTCGCAAACCATCGGCCATTTGCCATCTTGTGCCACCGCGAAACTGGTGGCCACCCACCCGAAAATGTCGGTCGCGAGTTTGAGATATTTCGGATTGTCCTTCCGATGGCGCGTGAGATAGCGGGCGGTATCAATTGCATCCCAGTTGCCGATCGATTCCATGTCCGCAGTGACATCTTCGTAGTAACCCGTCCAGCGGCCGGTCTGGACCGGGTGCTCAAGCAGCCACCGCAACGCGCGCCGGGACGATTCCGCATAACGCGGGTTTCCGGTAATGGCGTGGAGCCGGTCCATTAATTCGATGTTGAAGACCTGGCTGGACGTGTAGTCCTGCACCACCTTGCCCGTGGCCGGTTGGACCCGGTTCTGCCAGCGCCCGTCGGCCAGTTGCAGGGCGAGCAGCGTTTCGGCAATCTTGCTGGCTCCGGCTTTGAACAGCTCCGCTTTTTCCAACTGCCACAGGTCCAGATAGGCCAACCCCATGGCCCCGACTTTGTCCAGCATCACCGTATCGCCGTCCACATTGCCTCCCATCTTGCCGTTGTAGGTGGTGGAGTATGGCAGGTTTGGCAGCTTGAAGGTTGCCGGCGTGCTGTGGCGCAGATTCCATTCGCCCAACCGCACGGCTTCCTGCAGGTATTTGGCGTTAGTGGTGAATTGGGAATAATTAATCAACGCCTTGATGACTAGGGTATGATGAAACGCCGGGTAAGCGTAAAACGGCTTGACCCCGGGTTTCATATAAGTTACGCAACGATAGGTATAAGCCGGCATCCGCTCGTCGCCCGGCACGTCCGCCGTTCCTTCGGCCATCGCCTGATCCAGGACCGCACCCGCGTTGGCCACGGTCGAGGTCCAACTGTGTTGCGCCGGATAGATTTTATTGTTCGGCAACAACTCGCGCATTGGACGCGAGGAAACGACTTTGGCCCCCGACGCCAGGGCGCACACCGTGAAGGACTTGAACACCACCTGGTGCAGCCCATAAAGCCCAACCTCCCCCTCGGGATAATCCGTCAGGTCCAGAATGCACGCCAGTTGGTCGTCCACATAAAAATTGGCAAGCTTCCCCTTGACCACCGCCCGGAGATGACGCCATCCCACTTCCTTGTCTTTGGATAGCGCGTAAACCGAATCCTTGTAGCCAGCTTTCCGGCCCCGGAGTTCTTCCCGTGTGAGCCGCCGACCCTGCTCCGGCAAAATCTGGAAAGCATGATTGGTTTCCGGGTTTGTGGCCGGCGCCGGCGGTTCAGGCTTCGCTTCCGGCGGCTTGCCCAGCAGTTCCGCCAGCGCGGCATAGCCAGCCAGGTTTTGGGAAAGATAGAAAACGGCTGACTTTGCCGCGCTCTTGCGGAAAACAAAACCGGCACCATTGCCCTTGCCCGCGCCATTCGAGCAAATATCCACCACGGCATCCAGTTGATAATCGTTGGTACCGACCGCCAGCGTGGCGGTTTCCCACCACCAATTCGTGGATTGCAACCGGAGCCCGTCCTGCGCGGACCAATCCTTGGTCAGCTTCAGCTTGGAAGCCGACAGGCTGCTGAAGTCCGCCTCGTAAAGCAGCGCCCCCTCCTGCGCGGGCAAGCTTAACCCGCCAAACAAGAGTCCACAGGCCGCTCCAATCGCTTGGAGTTGAATGTTCAAACAGGCACCTACGGAAAATGCCGTTCGGAGCCGAGTGGATCGTGGATGGGCAGTTCTTGGCAGGAATGGTTCCATGACGGATCGTTTTGCTGGCTTTGTTTTGAGGTGTTAATGTCTGCTGGTGACGAATCTTCGGTCGTTTTTGGCTCCAGGAATTTGCCGGTTAGTCATTATAAACAAAGGTCCAATTGGCGCCGCGTTGATAATTTGTGGCGCTCCTCGTGGCTTGAAGGTATTCGACATGGGTATCGACAAAGGCTACGTTGCCATACCCAAGCCGGCTCTTGTCATGCCAGTACATATACTGGAAGACTGTCGCGTTCACTAAATAAACGTTGAAACTGAAATCGCTCACCATGACCACTTTGCTGGGATTCTTTATCTGGGCCGCTTTCTTATTCCACAGCCCTGTGATCTCGTCATTACCGTTGGCCCCACTGTTATAGAAATGGCTGCTTCCGAACGTGTCGTACACCGTCGGCTTTCGATCGAACGGCCAGTTCCCGCGCAGCGCGCCATTGTCGGCCGGGCACTTGAAGGCCTGTGCGGCCCCGGCAGTGTTCGTGGTGACCGCTCCGCTGATGCTAATGTACGGATTCACCTGCCGGTTGGAAGCTATGAGCTCAGTGCCGTTCTTGCCTCCATAGCAATAGTAGGTGAACCACGCCGAGGAAGCCGTGGGAAACTTGTCCTGGCAGTCACCCATATACATCGTGACGGCGATGCCCTGCTGCTTGAGATTCGAAACGCACTGAATTCGCTTGGCCTTTTCCTTGGCTTTGGCCAGGGCCGGGAGAAGCATGGCCGCCAGAATGGCAATGATGGCAATGACCACTAGCAGTTCGATCAGGGTGAATCCTCTCCAGACAGCGTGGCCGGCTTTTGGTCGGGATTGCGGTGGCAAAGACGAAGGTGCGTTTTTCATAATTGAATAATACCATTTACCAATGACCACGGATGGATTCAGCAGGCAACTCCTCACTCAGCCTTCGGCCACCCTCTCCCCAGCGGTTGGAGAGAGCACGGGGCGTTGACGGTTTTTCTTCCGCTGTCTCATTTTCAGGCTTCGTTTCCAACCATTGCACCTGATGCAAGCGGAAATTGCGCCGCTTCAGAACGGAAAACGCTGCCGCCGATCACGCCGAAGGCCACTTGCGCGATCGGGAAACAATTATTGTTCATTGCACGACTATCATGAATCGAGTGCGACATTAAGGCAGGAACCGCCACCCCTGACGGTTCCTGCCCTTCCGCTACCTCAACCCAACAGAGGTCATTGCGCCCGCAGGCGGAAAAAGTTGTTGCCGCCGCTGATAGAAATCGTTGCGGGACTCCCGTTCGTTTGCACCGCTGTCCATCTAACTGCCGGCAACTGCGGGGCGGACTCCAAAACCCAGTTCCCGAAAGCCGACCAGGAAATCGCCACGTTGGCCCCTGACGGCGCAATATGGATCATGGGGCCAGTAGTGGCAGCATAGTGTGCCTGAATGCTGCTCACCGGCAGGTGCGTGCTGTAAAACGCCACTTCATCTAGTTTCCCAATCCAGTTACCAGCAGCGCCATAAGTCGAACCATTCCATTGGGGGGTGCCCAGTTGTACCGTGTTGTTGGGGCCGGAAGCCCATGGAGCAACCTGAGTTCCCAGGCTCACCCCATCCCAGATGACTGTGCAGGTGCAATTGGTGCCAGCAGGAGCAATCGCCACGGCCAGATGATGCCAATTTGTGCCCGGTGCCAGGATAGAAAAAGTCTGCCAAGCTGTATCGCTCCAAAAAACAAGGGCAGACTTATCTCCCGTCATTAAGATGTTGTAGTTCATGCTGTAGGCGGTGCTCGAAACCATGGCATAAAAAACTGATGGTGTTAGATCCGTCCAACCGGCTTGCGCCCACATTTCCACCGTGCCATTCGTCGTGCTGGCAAAAGTAAGGGCCGGAATCGAAATAAGGGCCGCCCCCCCGCCCAAACTGTCATAACCGCTGCCATCCAGATTCAGCGCCTGATCCGGACCACCGCCAAAGCCGGTAGCAAAACCGGCCGTCCCTAACAACGTGCCGTTGTTGGTCCCGAAATTGTCGTTGGCCGTGCCATCGTCGAACTTGTAATAGGAAACAAGGTCGGGTGTCGCCTGCACGGCCGCTTGATAGGCCGCCACTCCCGCTTCAGAACGGAACACGCCGCCGCCGATCAGGCTCAAGGCAGCCAGCGCAATAGGGATTCTACTTTTCATAAGTTAGATGGATTGACTGTTTTGTTTTGTGTTTTTACCTGCGTTCTTATCACTCATCGCCAACCACAATTGTTCCGGTGGCGCGATCAATGATAAATCTCTTGCCGGCGGGCAGGATGGGAAGCGGCCGCCCCTTGACGCCGGGAAAATTGGTAAGTGCTTCGATCGTTTTGGGACCGGGCAGCAAACTCAACGCCCGATTCAATTCCTCTAACGTCATAGCATCATTCGGTGGGGGGGCTTTGTGACAACCCAGGACCGACAGCAAACACATCCCCGCGGCCAGCATCGGCATCGCCCGCAACTGAATCACATTTGGCATATAACAATTCTCTTTGGCCAAGCCTGACCCGAATCGGCCGTGAATGTATGCCTACTATAGAATATATTCCCCATTTGCACATGGACAAGGCCGGCCTAAAACATGCACTATTTCACTCATGCGCCAACTGCCCTACCACCACGATTGGAAGCTTGCCTTTCAGGCGGAGTTCGGATGGCGGCTGCATTGGTTTGGCCGCTACGGCGGCAGCCCTGACTGGTCTGTGCCCGAGTCGCGCCTGGCACCGGACATGGTCAGCTTCTTTTTCGTGGAGAAAAATTCCTGCTGGGTGCGCATCAACGGGCGAGAATACACGCTCGAGGCCGGCGACCTGTTCGTGGTTTCGGGGGCGGATGAATTCTCGTATGGCCACAATCCGGCACAGCCGCATGTGAGCCTTAGCGCCTCGCTGGCGCTCACGCAACGCGGGCTCGCCAACATGCTGCTCCAGCGATCCTATCCGCGCCGCTTCACCATGCCGAATCCGGCGCGCTACGTGGCTGAGTTCGAGCGCGTGCTGACCGCCATGTCCGACACCACGGCGTTTCGCGATCTCGTGATTGCAGGGGCACTCACGCAGTGGCTCGCCTATCTGCTCCAGACACTCCAACCCCCACTGCACGCCACCGTCTCGGAGCGGGGCAGCGTCATTGATCGCCTGCTCACCGCGCAAGCCTGGGCCAATGCCCGCCTCAGCCACGTCATCACGCTCGCCGACTGGGCGGCGGCCGTAAAACTAAGCCCGGTGTACTTTGGCGCCATCTTCAAGCGGGAGACCGGCTTCAAGCCCATGGAGTGGCTCAACCAACGCCGCATGGAAATGGCCGCCCAATACCTCAGCGGCACCTCCAAGACCGTGACCGAGATCGCCGACGAATGCGGCTTTGCCTGTCCCTTTTACTTCTCCCGCCAGTTCCGCCACCACCACGGCCTTTCCCCGCGCCGCTATCGGCAAACCTCATTCGAGCGAAAACCTAAAGGATCCACAAAGTAATTTGCTGCCCGCTGGCTTCACAGACCGACCCGCGAGCAAAACTCCGGCAGACCCCCGATGCCAGGCCGCTCCCTTTTGAAATTGACGGTGCGCGGGTCATGGCTGTTTGGAGATGCGGACTTGGCCAGGTTGAATGACCACGAAACTGCCGGGAAGTTTGTCCGGTTGTTCCCGGACAACCTGCAATACAGATCGCGCGAGCGAGCTTCGTGCCTGGCTCGGAAACCCGATGAGAATCACGCCAACAGAGGCGGCGTGGCTGACAAATACGTGCCAGCCGAAATCCTTGTCTTCGATCAGGTGGGTTGGAGGATGATGGTTTCGTGGGCCAAGGAATCGGCGGCATACGCCAACGCCGCTTGGATGTCAGCGTGCTGCAGGCGTGGGTACGCCTCCAGCAGGTCCGCTTCCGTTGCATCCTCGCCCAGCTTGCGCAAGATCAGCTCCACCGGTATCCGCGTTCCGCGAATGACCGGCTTGCCCAACATTACGTGCGGATTGATCTCGATACGCTCGTATTTCACGCAAACAGGATACGCCGTTCAATTATCTCACGCAAGCCTGCTTCTTCCCACTAATTCGTCTGGGCCAGTTGACTCTCTTCCACCTCCAGTGCCCCCAACCCGCGCCCAGTAAACGCTCGGCTTCCACAGGTGCCCTGCAGTCACTTCATGCTGACCTGGCGCGCCATCGACCCCAATCTTGGACTCAGCTTGCTCACATCTTAACCCTGACTACTGCTTTCCGGGACTGACGGACACGCGTGATGGGCGCGAGAGCGTCTTGGAGAGTGCTGGTTCTTCCCCCTCCGCTTCCTCCTGTTGGTTCATGGGTTTGGGATTGAACAGGAGGAAACGGAGATAACGGAGAAATAGATGTGCCATTGCCTGAATCGAGCATCCGCTTATGTTGGCCTTCTCCATTTCCTGTTCACCCCCCGCTTTCCCTCCTTCAATTTCTATTTTCTGCTTTCCCTTCTCTGTTCCCTCCGTTTCCTCCTGTTGGTTGATTGGTTTGGGATTGAACAGGAGGAAACGGAGATAACGGAGAAATAGATGTGCCATTGCCTGAATCGAGCATCCGCTTATGTTGGCCTTCTCCATTTCCTGTTCACCCCCCGCTTTCCCTCCTTCAATTTCTATTTTCTGCTTTCCCTTCTCCGTTCCCTCCGTTTCCTCCTGTTGGTTGATTGGTTTGGGATTGAACAGGAGGAAACGGAGATAACGGAGAAATAGATGTGCCATTGCCTGAATCGGGCATCCGCTTGTGTTGGCCTTGTCCGTTTCCTGTTCACGCCCCGCTTTCCCCCCTTCCATTTCTATTTTCTGCTTTCCCTTCTCTGTTCCCTCCGTTTCCTCCTGTTGGTTGATTAGTTTGGGATTGAACAGGAGGAAACGGAGATAACGGAGAAATAGATGTGCCATTGCCTGAATCAGACATCCGCTTATGTTGGCCTTCTCCATTTCCTGTTCACCCCCCGCTTTCCCCCCTTCCATTTCTATTTTCTGCTTTCCCTTCTCCGTTCCCTCCGTTTCCTCCTGTTGGTTGATTGGTTTGGGATTGAACAGGAGGAAACGGAGATAACGGAGAAATAGATGTGCCATTGCCTGAATC
>Ga0194063_10002170_pt1 | contig 12333 bp, 11 predicted proteins | sample SepL3720m_MetaG_FD_155459 | JGI IMG/M metagenome (GOLD analysis project Ga0194063, IMG submission 155459) | Anoxic zone freshwater microbial communities from boreal shield lake in IISD Experimental Lakes Area, Ontario, Canada - Sep2016-L373-20m | ecosystem: Environmental > Aquatic > Freshwater... | reverse complement strand
ATACATCGAGAAACAAGGAAAGAAACCGCAGGATATCCAATTGAAGATGTTCGACCTTGAATAACAGGGCATGCCCTGTGTTCAAGCCCGGAGCCGCAGCGCAGGGCGGGACACAGGGTTATTCACTTAGAAACATAATTATAACATAATAACTCACTATATATATTTCTCCCAATTTCTATGTCACACGTAGATGAACAATCCGGAACTCAAGAAGGAATGTTTCAGGCCTACATTCGGTTTCCTGCTCTTGGAACACTGAGCAAAGAACAGCAAAGTATTTTTCTGGGTTTGGTGAATCATCAACTGAGAATAACGACGGGCTATTCGGCTGTTGGTGGAGATGCGTCGCTCGCTATTAATAGCTCTGGAGAAGTGGGGTGTGTTGTTGGTGAAGATTCATTTGAGGCCAATCTGCACTCATTAATTGTTGATGCAATTAATACGGTGTACCAGAGGCTGATGCTTTCTGGCGGACCTGCGACATTGTTTGCAGCTCTTGATCCGAACAGACAACAACTCGAAAGTGCACTTTCGCAGAATTTGCAGAGGCTCGTATCTCAAGTCCCGGACTTGGCTAGGGCACAATTCCGAAGACAGATTGCATCTATGGGCCCAGCGTTCAATCAGGCTTTGAGGATTCTTGGGAATGCCCCGGTGATTCCGCTATCGCCAATGCCACCAGATTCCCGAGGAGATGACAGGAAATTACCCAAAGAATGAAATTCTACCTTACTTATCTTCCCCATTAAGCATCATGTCAGATACACCCGCACCTGAGACCGTAGACTCGCCAAACGAATCCTACGTACTACTAACGATACACGGTGGCCGAGTAGCTTTGACGATCGATGATCTTTCGGTCTTGGAATATCTTCAGTACGAGCAAAGATACTGCGCCAGAGACCACGCTTATATCCCTAATGGTTGGGACATCAATAATTTGAATACAAATACGGTGTATGAAATTCTGCGAAAATTGGAACTACAAAGAATAATTTCAGTCAATGATACAGCGGAAAGGGGCGGGTATATCATTTCCCTGCTAGAAGAGGCTGAGATCAGGAGACTGGTACAACTCCTGCCAAGCCCGCGAATCGCCGCTAATTACGGTCCCGTGCAACTGGGGGTTCCAACACCACAAGCATCTCTGGAAACTGCACAGCGGGATATGCAGAGGAAGATCGTCTTATTGCTGCAAAGATCGAGATGGGACGAAAAGATGCTTGAGCTTCTGGCAAGAGAAATTATCGGAACGGCGGCAGAGTATTCCTTAGACATAACGCAAGTCATGGATACAACTGGGCTCGCTATTACAAAAGCTTTTGATCAGTCGGAAGAAGGCTCATTTGAGCCAAGCGTGACGTGGAAGCCACTGCGAAGGCAGATTGAGAGACTTCTCGAAGGAAGTCCCACTCCTAGTCCTCTAGCGCCCAATGACTCAGAAGGTCCACAAAAAGAAGAGAAGACAGATCAGCGAGTTTCCCGTATCGATCCCAATGAGGTTAATGGTGATGGCGGCAAAACTCACATCCTATACGTGGCATCGCTGCTGATGGCGAAAGATGCGGAGACTGCATCAAAACTGTCTGCAAAAACGGTCGATGAGTATTTCTCGGATACGGCGATGATTGCCTGCCTTACTCTCGCTGCACTAGATCCGCAGTCGCGCATATTCGGTGCAAATCCTCAGCAACTCCTTCCCGTCTTCAGAGCTATTCTGCGTGATGCCATTGAGAGAGTAAGGACTGAAACAGAGCCATCTGCGGAACGATCTGCGATTCAGTGGGCCGAAGGGAATGCCACGCTTTCGAGTAATCTCATGGGCGAAGTCCGAGGCGAATTGATGGGCAGTAGAAGAGATAATTTGGAAGAAGTCATCAGAACAGATGGCAACCCAGTGAAGAGGAGAAATCTGATTGAGCTTGCTCTGCAATTCGTTGAACGGTACTGGGAATCTCAGAGCAAATGAATGAAGTTTCCATTGCCTCTCTTTTCTTGGTTTCGTAGCCCACTCTTTACTTTTTCCTAATCATCTCCATGTCACCAGTCACGGAGTCCTTCCCCACGGCCACACAACCAGATACTGCCGCAGTGCGACTGTGGCAGATCATGGAGGCGCTCGAAGGCTCTGATTCACCGCCAAGTGATCAGGAAATTGAGCAGAAGCGTCAGGATGATGCAGCAATCCTTGCCAGTCCTGCGCCTGATCGTAACGTGCCGGCAATATCTTCACTGTCGGAGGCGATGCAACGACTGCATAGAATAGTTATGGCTCACGGAAAAACAGTGCCGAAGCTATTGGGTGTGTATGCTCGGATGTTGCGGGCAATTGCTCTGTTTTCATCCGAAGTGACAACGAGGAAGGAGACAGAAGAGGGCGTACCAGTCTGCAATGTCGAATTATCCGAAGTTGAACAACGTCAGCCGGATATCTTGGCCAAATATCTTGAAGTTGGCAGAGCGTATCTGGCACTGGGTCCATCCAGCAGGGTTCGCATGGGAGCTTTGGCCAGTCTCATTGGAAGAGACCGCACCACTCTCCAAAGAAGTCTGTATCCAGATGAGAAAAGAGTGACGCCGCGAGCGGTAGTTCTTGCGCGTTTCATCGATGTGATCGGTGCTTCGATACAGGAATTCCTCGAAATAGAAACGCAGGATTTAGTCCAGAGATTGGAAGAAGCTGCGGAAGCGGAGTACCAAAGGCAGCATCATTCTTCCCCCGAAGAAGTGTCTCATAAACCCGCCGGGACATGCACCCTGAGACGCGAGCAGAGGGATGAGAAGATTTTGCTGCAGCATGCCCAAGGGCAAACTGCCGCATCCATAGCACGCATATTGGGTGTCTCGGCTCCCACTGTGTATTCTGTCATTCGAAAGTCGAAGGAGCGCACTGCGGGTCCGATTGAGCCATCTGTCGATGAGCATGATTCTGAATAAGTTTCTCCAAATTTCGTATGCCCATGTTCCCGCCAAATTATCAGATGCCATGCCATGGCACTCCTGCCCCCGATCCTTTGGGTCATGCTTTTCAGCGATTATCTGCACTGGGACGTCATGGTGGGGTGCTGCCAGAAAATGTGGCACTGACGTTAATGGGCTATGCAAAAGGGAACGCTGATAGTGTAGTTCATACCGCATCTATGAGAGCACGAGAAATGTTGGTTGAGGGAAGAGTGAGGGAAGCGCGTGATGTGTTACGTACTGCGTTACTGCCGAAGATTCCCGCCGGGTCCGAGGCAGCGTTGGATGCGGCAATCGAAGAGAATATTTTCGCCATTCCCGAGGCGCCTGAAATTACTGACAATGACTGAGAATTTCCTAGACCAGCCCACCAGATTATGACTACCGAAGGACCTCATGCACAGGCCATGGAAATTGCAGAAAGAATGACGCTTGCTGATCTTCAAGATCCGGGATTCAAGGATTCTCCAAAGAGAGCGGAAATGGCGAGACAGGCTTTGGCCTTGGAAGTCGACGCTCTTCACCTTGTCGATCCTTTTCACCAGCCCAGCTACTCCGTTCTGGCCAGATCCGTAGCGACATTGGCAGTAGAGGCTTTGGATTTTCCAGAAGCATTACGCCTTGTTGAGCTGGGAATGCGTGGCAATACTCCCGAGGAAATACGACGAGAACTATTGGAAGTGCGAGAGCAGGTCAGGATGAGATTAGGTGGCGAATGATCTTGAGTAGAAGCTTGAGATTCATGGCGTGGAGTTGTCGATATTCTGTCGAAAACTGAAATTTGCATACGTGGATGACAGGAGTTTCTAGGGTTCGATGCGAGGCGAAAACGTGATCTAGAAGAGGAAAAAGGGTACGTACAAATTGTCCATACCCTTGACGCCATGGCAAAGGGTGGTGGCAAATTGCTACCTTCCTTCCCATCATGATTACGAGAATCCGGGATCGCGGGAGACGCTCGGAAAAAGCTGGAGGTGGAGAGCGGGAAGCCGGTGGTGAGCGAGGAGAATTATCTGGAACGGCCTCAGAAGAAGACGGAGCTGCTTGAATGAACGTTGTTTGAACCTTGATTCAGAGGATTATAAGGATTACTTGATTGCGCTCATTCGAAGATCATCATGAAAATCCGGCAATCCTTTGAATCAAGGTTCAAACACTATTCGTACCTTAAGGCTTCAATCGGCCGCAGCTTCGCCGCCTTCCACGCCGGAAGCATCCCGAAGAAGATTCCCACAAAGATGGAGAAGAAGAAGGCGAGCAGTACCGGTGAGAGCGTGACCGATGCGTCTAGACCGGCGTACTTTTTCACGAGGAAAGATCCGCCGAATGCCAGGAGGGTGCCGATCACTCCGCCGAGCACACTGAGGACGGTGGATTCCACGAGGAATTGGAGCAGGATGTCGCGCTTCTTGGCGCCGATGGCTTTGCGTATGCCGATTTCGCGGGTCCGTTCCGTTACGCTCACGAGCATGATATTCATCACGCCGATGCCGCCCACGAGCAGCGAGATGGCCGCGATGCCGCCGAGGAGGAGCGTGAAAATCTGGGTGACCTGATTGAGTGTTTGCACGGCGTCCGCCTGGTTCAGGACGGTGAAGTCCTGTTTGCTCACGTCTGTGATGCGGTGGGAATTCAGCAGGACCGCGGTGATCTCCGCTTGTGTCTGGGTCATTGCCGTGGGATCGATGACGGAGACCGAGATGCTGTTCACATTCTGATTGCCGAGGATGCGCGCTTGCAGGGTCGTGAGCGGGATCAGGATCTGATCGTCGACGTTTGTCATCCCCGATGTTCCTTTCGATTCCAATATCCCGACGATGGTGAAGATGTACTTACCGATGCGCAGATCCTGACCGATGGGATTGGGGGTTCCCGGGAAAAGGGTTGCGAGAGTCTGCGCGCCGAGAATCGCCACTTTGTCGGCGTTGGCGCTATGAGCTTCGGTGATGAAACTCCCCAGAGCGATGGGCGCATTGCGCACTTTTTCGTAGTCCGGTGTCACACCGATGATGCTCGTATTGGTATTGATATTGCCGACGATGGCCTGCATGCGGGATTGTGCACTCGGTGCGATACCTTCCAATCCCGTCACATTCGCCTTGATCGCGGCGACGTCGTCCATCGTGAGCTGCGCCGTGGAGCTGCCGCCGCCCTGTCCGCGGACATTGGTCTGGTTGGGACCGCCCGGCGAAACCGCGAGGAGATTGGTGCCCAGACTCTGGATGCGTGAGGTGACGCTGCGCTGCGCACCCTGACCGATGGCGACCATGAGGACGACGGAGAGCACGCCGATGATCACGCCGAGCATGGTGAGGGATGCACGCATTTTGTTGCTGCTGATGGCCCCGAGCGCGTTCATGATGTTCTCGAAGATGTTCATAGAAAGCACATCAAAAAAGAAATAACAAGCATGTCATCCCGAGCGGTGTCGATGGAGGACATGCGTCTCAGAGACGGTGCCATGGTTCGACACGGCTCACCATGACACCTCTCTTTTGTTCTTTCCTGCCACTGATTTTCCAAATAATTCTTCATGGCACATTGGGAACAATCAATCCATCTTCAATCCTGATAGTCCGGTGCGCGAAAGCCGCAACACGCGGTTCGTGCGTGACCATGACGATCGTTTTTCCGCGCTTGTTCAGCGCCGTGACGATGTCCATCACTTCATGACCTGTCTTGGTATCCAGCGCTCCCGTGGGTTCGTCTGCGAGGATGATGGCGGGATCGGTGACGAGGGCGCGGGCGATGGCCACACGCTGCTGCTGGCCACCGGAGAGTTCATTGGGATTATGGGAGATGCGCTCGGAGAGGCCGACGATGTGCAGGGCTTCCCGCGCACGTGCCTCAGCATCTTTCCGATGGACGCCCTGGTAGAGGAGCGGCTGCATGACCTGCCGCAGGGCATCCATGCGGGGGAGGAGATTGAACTGCTGGAACACGAAGCCGATGCGCAGACTCCGGACTTCCGCTTGTTCGTTTTCTCCCAGCGTTCCCACTTCTCTGTTTTCGAGCAGGTACGATCCGCTGGAGGGAGTATCCAGAAGTCCGATGATATTCATGAGCGTGGATTTGCCCGATCCCGACGGACCCATGATTGCCACGAATTCACCGTTCTCGATCGTGAGCGAGACGCCTTTGAGGACGGTGAGCCGTTCCTTCCCCAGCGGGTAGGATTTGATGATGTTGGAGAGTTGGATCATTCTTCGGGAGGTTTGAAAGGTTTGGAAGAGGTTATAAACGCCTGAAAGGTTAGGCTTGAAAGGTTGTAAGGGTTTTTCAGGATTCCTGTATTCGCTTCATCGCGTATTCGATTTTGATTCTTCTTCCATTCTTTCCATCATCGAACATCGAGAAGAATTAATGTCCGCCCCCCGGAGGACCACCACCTCCGCCTCCTGTCAGACGGAAGATTTGGCCTGCATTCTGCGTTCCCGCAGAGGAGGCACTTGGTAGGTTCATCGAGAAGACGGCGTCGCCTTCGTTGAGTCCTGAGAGGATTTCCGTGTATCGGCCGTCGGTGATACCGGTTTGCACTTCGACGGATGTTCCGTCCGCCTTCTTCACTGAGCGATTGCCACCGGAGGTGAGCACTGCAAGATTGGGAACGGCGAGAGCATTGTCGCTGCGGGCAGCTTCGGTGATAACCGTTGCCGTCATTCCCGAGAGGATATTGAGATTTCCGGGTGTCGGCATGCGCACGTCCACCTGGTAGGAGACGACGCCGGATTGCTGGATGGGGGTCGGCTTGATGTCGTCGATGGCACCCTGGAAGATCTTGCCGGGCAGAGCATCGAGCGTGATCGTCGCCGGCATTTTTCGCAGGACGCGGACGATATCCACCTGATCCATCGGTACCGTCACGATGATGTAGCTGGGATTCTCCAGCGTGATGGTTTTATTTTCCGTGGTATCCGCGAGGAGATTATCGCCGACCTGGATGCTGATCTGGCGTACGACGCCGTCGAAGGGGGCGATCAGGCGGTAGTTGTCCAGTGTTGTGCGGAGCTTCTGCAGGGAGGCTGCCTGCTGGGCGATGCTGTTCTGCTTGAGCATGATCGATATATTCGTGCTCTCTTGGGTATTCGCTTGTCCTGATTGCCTGGAGAGGAGCGATTCTTGTGTGGTGGTGAGGGCATCCTGCTTCTGCTGGAGCGTGATGCTCGGCAGGAAATTTTCATTCTGCCGTGACGCAGTGAGATTGGTGAGTGCGGTATCCGCATCGCTGACGAGACCCGCAGCGGTATTCTTGTTGCTGTTCGATGTTGAACGCAGGGTATTGAGGGAGGTCGCCGTGAAGGTGATTCCATCCGTCGTCGCTCCCTGGAGCATGGTGTAGATGTTTTCTCCCAGCGAAGAAATGGCATGAGCCAGCTCTTTGGCATCGTTCAGAGCCTGCAGAATCTGATCGGCATCCCGCAGTGAGGCGATCGAGGGGCCGTATTTCTGGTGCATGGCATTTGCCGTATTCACCGCATCGTTGTAGCCATTTCTGATGTTTTCGACGAGCATGAGATCGCGGTAGAGGAGAGGATCGATGGTGAGGGTGAAATTTCCCTGCACTGGACGCGTGGCGGTATTGCGCGAGAGGACGTAGTAGTACGAATCCAGCAGTCCGTCCGCATCGGCGAGGATGCTCTGGGCTGTGGAAGCGGTGCTCTGCAATTCCGTTTCCCGTGCTTTCTGCAGATCCAGCTCAGCCTGTGCGACCTGACGGGTGGCATCGTTGGTGCTGTTCTGCGCAGTGAGGAGCTGATTCCCCTGATCATTCTGCAGCTGTTGGATCTGCAGCTGGCTCGCGGCCATCCCGAGCTGTGCGGAACGAATATCCGAGAGCACGGCGGTCTGGTCGATCTCCGCGATGATTTGGCCTCTCTTCACCGTGTCTCCCTCCGCAACATTCACTTTGGTCACGGTGCCGCGCGTATTGAATTTCATGATTTGCGAGTTGGCAAATGTCACCGTTCCTGTGGCTTTGACCGAATTCACCACGGAACGTCGTTCGACGAGAGACATGCTGCTTGTCGTCGTGGTCGTTGCTGATGTACTGCTCTGCATATATACGTAGACGATGCCGATCAGGACACCGACACCCAAGCCATAGAGGTAGCTTTTGAGGGAGATGCGGGCGAGCAGGGAGCGGAACATAGGAGGTTGGAGAACGAGGTTCGAGAGGTTTGGACCCCACTTCGCCTGCGGGCTACGCGGGGCAGGGAGGCCTAAAAAGTTTACTGATTCATTGCTTTGGAATGATTTGAAAGAGTTATGGGGTTACGGCACTTCCTGAGGTGCGCTGGCTGCCGTTGCGGAAGCGCAAACTTCCACTGGTAGTTGTGCCACTTCCGGTGCGCACCGCACCACTGCCGCCGCGATTGCCGAAGGTCAATTGCACACCTTTCTCCGTGGCGATCTGCTTGATGGTCTTGCCGGTGGCGAGCTCCTTCTGGAGATCCGCTTCGGTCATGTTCAGCTGCTTGGCGATGGTGGCGAGATTCGCCGGGCTACCTCCGCCACCTGCCCGCCGCCCTGCACCCGTTGTCGCGGATGCTGTGGTTGTAGAGGTCGATGCGGTGAACATCCAACGGTATCCACCGACCACGATCCAGAGGACGAGGAAGCCCGAGAGCATGCCGATGCAGAATGATAGAATGGAGAATTGCTTCATATGTAATATTGTTATGTAATTATACATGAGATTGCCAGAAAACACTAGTGTAGTACAGTGGTATTAAGATGTGGTTAAGATGGAGCAGATCACATTGGATGCGTTTTTGGGAGTCTCTTAACAACCTCTTAATATTCCTCTTGTACTGTTGCATTCTAAAGATTCTCCTTCACATCACCTCTTATGCACATCCTTCTCATCGAAGATCAGCAGAAATTGGCAGACAACATCCGGCAGTTTCTGGAGCTGCAAAAGTACGTCGTGACCGTCGCGCACGACGGGAAAGAGGGTTTCGAAAAAGCCATGACGCAGGAGATCGATCTCCTCATTCTCGATATCAATCTTCCCGGCATGGATGGGTATCTCATCTGTTCCATGCTCCGTCAGAATAAGAAAAATATGCCGATCCTCATGCTCACCGCCCGCACACTCCAGCAGGAGATCGTCCATGGATTGAACATCGGTGCGGATGATTACCTCACGAAACCCTTCGATCTCTCCGAGCTCTTGGCGCGTGTCCGGTCTCTCATGCGTCGACGTTCCGAGCAGCGCAGCCCCGTCCTCACCACCGGACCGGTGACGATGGATACCAATACGCATGAGGTGACGAAGGCTGGTCGCCGCGTGGATCTGTCACCCAAGGAATACGGACTCTTCGAATTTCTCCTTCGTCACAAGGGCATCGTTCAGGATCGTCCGCAGATCATCGAGCATGTGTGGGGTGGTCGGGATGAGCTACTCTTTTCGCAGACGGTGGATGTCCACGTCGCATACATTCGCCGCAAGCTCGGCAAGGGTGTCATCGAGACGGTGCCGGGGAAGGGGTATTTGGTGCCGGCGGATGCTTGAGTTGAAAGTTCGAGAGGTTTGGAAGAGGTTAGAAATGCCGGAAAGGCTTATGATCTTGGTCGACACTGTCTCCGATGAACTTTGCAGATTGCTCTTCACCACGTGGGTCACAGATTCCTTCCTACATGGGTCACAGATTCCTCTCTACATGGGTCACAGTTTCCTCTCTACATGGGTCACAGACCCATGATCCTATGTTCCGCCGCATCAGTCACATCATCGCGCTGCAGTTCACCGCCTTCGTCTTCCTGCTTTTCCTCGTGAACGGTCTTTTCTTTCTCGCTGCGGATCTGGGCAATGCGCGGCGTCAGACGCAGTCCCGGCTGGATCGCGTGGAGCGTCAATTCACACTCGATGAGGAGCTCTCTCTGCCCGATATCGCTGCCACTCTTCCTCCTCCGTGGCAGGACAGGATCCGGATCACCGATGCGCGCGGAGGGGTGATCGCGGAGGGATTCTTTCTGAAATCCATCCCCTTCACTCAGACCGAAGGTGTGCAGGAGGTGACGATTCAGAATGAGGAATACCGTGTGCTGACGAGCCCCATTCGTCGGGGCGGAAAGCTTGCCGGGTACATGCAAATTGCAGAATTGGAACGCTTCCAATCTGCGGATTTGCCTTTCCGTATTCTGCTGTATCTCCTCGTGAGCGTGATCGTCTCGGCGTGTACGTACGTCGTCGGGCTCTTCTTCGCACGTCGCAGTTTGCAGCCTGCAGAGGAGGTGATGCAGCGGCTGGGGCAATTTACGCAGGACGCCAGTCACGAATTGCGCACACCGCTTTCCACCCTCTCGTCGTCTCTCGATCTCGCCCTCTCTTCGGGGAAGTTGCGCGAGGGTTTGCTCTCCGCGAAGGAGGATGTGCAGCATGCCACGGAGCTCGTGGAGCGCATGCTTTCCCTCGCACGGCTCGATCAGTTTGCCATGGAACATTCTTTCATAGATTTTTCAGAAATCGTGCGCGAGACCACGGCAAAATTTCAAACCATTGCTCAGAGGAGCGGACTTCGTCTGGAGATGGAAATTGCCGAAGGCATTACCGTGAAAGGTGATGGGCCGCTCCTCCGGCAAGTCGTGACGAATTTGGTGTCCAATGCCATCAAGTTTACGCAATCGAAGGAGCATGGTGTCGTTCGTGTGATCGTGTCCGATGGCGAAATGGTGGTGAACGATACGGGCATCGGCATTGCTCCTGCGGATATTTTGCATATCTTCGATCGCTTCTTCCAAGCCGATACGTCCCGTGCTCACGGTGGGTATGGATTGGGACTCGCATTGGTGAAGCGCATCGTGGATTTGCACGGCTGGAAAATTTTTGCGGAAAGTGCGCAGGGTGTGGGGACGACATTCACGGTGCGTTGGAAGTGAAATGCTTTTGAGTTTGGGATGTGAAGTTCACTATTCTTTTGTGAGAGCCCATATATTTCAAAAATATTGTGTGATATATATGTGCGCAAATATCGTTATAAAATCGCGCATACATATTTATGAATTTCGTTGATATTAAGCCAAAATATCAGATATTTGCGCAATAAAGATGAATAGTGTCAGATAGTATCCATGAGCATATGAAGAATTGCCAAAATCTGTTAAAATAGAAGGATTTCTCAGTACAACAATTACTGCACACACAATCACTCCAAAGGCGCAGACCCATGCGGGAAAAATGACTGCACAGTTGAGCATTCTCATCGCAGGTTTTTTGTCGATTGTTGTTGTGTCGATCGGCCTTTTCGGTTTGCGCATGAAGGCGGAGGTTATCGTGGACAATAGATCTTCTTCTTCGGTGGTGATGGAAGGGAGTGCAGTGTCTTCTGCGGAAAAGAGTTTGGGAAGTGCAGCAGTGCAAGAACGTTCGAGTGCACTGTCGGAGGATTATTCTTCATCGGGAATCGCCACAGGGGAGATGCGATTGGAAAATGCTTCGAGTGACGAGGATGAGGAACTGCTTATGAGCTCCACAGCATCTTCATTCAACACAGGAGCTTGGGATGATGGCAGTTCTTCTGCAGATTCTGCTGCTTCTTTTTCTCATGCATCAGACACTTCTTCGAGTGTCTCTTCTTCGCAGGAAGGAATTTCTTCTTCGCAGGAAGGAACGGATTCGACCAGCTCACCACAGGTCCTGCTCCCAGTGGGTGACGAATATTCTTCCCTTTCCTCCGATTTCTCCAGCCTGGTCTCATCCGAAGTTTCTTCAGCTGCTTCGTCCGAAGAGCGCACCGTGGAAGATGTTTTATCACCCATCGAGGCCACATTGGTGATTGATGCTTCGTTTGCGAAGAACAATCCCGTCCTCCGGATCACCAAAAACTCCCGCATCCACAGCCAAGCAGATATCGAAGACAGCCTGAAGCTCACGCTCACGGCTTCCGGGACCGATCTCCCCGTCACCTTCACGGTGCATCCCGAAGCGGAATCCTCATACAGCGCCCACCTCGTCACGATCTCTACGCCCTCCGTCTTCGTCCCCGGGATCTACCGCCTCTCCGTCCTCTGGAACAGGTCCCGCGAGGAGCAGCGTCTTCTCCAGAGGATGATCGATACTTTCACCGGAGGACAAGACGACATGCTCCTCGAGCAGGACATCACGCTGGGATCCACGACCGATAACGTCACCACCCCTTCCGTCTCCGATCTCCTCACCCTCACTCGCATCGGTCCCTCAGAGACCTCTCTCCTGCAGACCGAGACGATGACTCTCACCATCACGTCGCATCAGACCTTCATCGGCACTGTCACCGAACAGGTTCCTCCCGGCTTCACCGTCCTCACCGCCGATCCTCCCGCTGCCATCGAGAAAACGGACAATGGCACGACCGTCACGTGGAATCGCAAGTGGGAAGCCTCTTCTCC
>Ga0194063_10002169_pt1 | contig 12350 bp, 12 predicted proteins | sample SepL3720m_MetaG_FD_155459 | JGI IMG/M metagenome (GOLD analysis project Ga0194063, IMG submission 155459) | Anoxic zone freshwater microbial communities from boreal shield lake in IISD Experimental Lakes Area, Ontario, Canada - Sep2016-L373-20m | ecosystem: Environmental > Aquatic > Freshwater... | reverse complement strand
AGCAAGGTTCAATTAGCCAAAAGACGCGCCAGGGGTTACCGCAATATCCATAACTTTATCAACATGATTTATTTTCTCTGTGGAAAAATGAAATTTGATTACCCACTGTATTCCACATAGAGCCATAAGAAGTTTCATGTTCAAGTCTTTCATTAAGGTAGGAGTCGCTTCGATGTTCCCTAAACGGTAACATTTTCAAAATCTCTTTTAGGTTATCTCTATTCTGGCGTGACTCAAATATCGTAATGACTTTTCCTTTAATATCAGATATGTAACGATATGAACTTTTTAAATTTTTAAGATATTTATTTATTAGATGATTCTCAATATCAGTTATAACTTGAGATTGTTTTTTCCGCAGAAAAACCTGAGCATTCGATGGGTGTTCATAAATTTCATAACCTTCAGGTATCTTTTCCATCAAATTACCTTCATCCTTCATTGAAAAATAGTATCTAGGCTTTCCTATTTTGGTTTTTTCATGATGTAGGTAATAAATCTTATTACCTTTATTTTTATAAGTCACTGGCATTTAAACCCCTCCCGAATTCAAATCTTCATAGGCTAAGCTATTAAAACGTGGTGAACATATTGCTAAAAATACAAGGTCTTCTGTTGATATGTTTGTTATACGTTGGCGACACCCTGCTGGAATAATAGCTATATCACCAGGGCCAATGTTTTGAGGAAGAAGATCGCCAATTTCAACTATACCTTGACCTTGAATAATTACATAGCGTTCAACTATGCCGGTTAAGCGATGCCAATGAGTCGTCACTCCTGGGGATACTCGAGCTTGCGCTATTGAAACCTCATTATCTTCAGGAATATTTGATAATTCATTGATATGGCATTGTTCTTCTATAAAGTATTCATTATTAGGATCGTATTTTCTTATTTGCTCTTTCATACTTAATGCCGTATATCAATATTGGGCTTAACATCAAAAATCAGCATTCAATGCCCCCTCGCTTGCTCTATAGCTACCAAACAAACTAGCTGGTCTGCTGCATTTTTCTTGTTACCGTGAAAGTACATCTTTCATCATTAAGGGGTTACAAGCTATTTTCATGACCGTTAGGTTAGCGGGAATTTTGAGAGATACCCTTTAAAGTCTATATCCGATATTTCAAATAGTGATCCGGCTCCAATATCGGACAGTTTTGATCTTGAACCACACACGACATCCAATACGGACCGGCGAATTTCATAAATCGTTCATACTGTTTCTCAATGCTCGCCGCATCAAAATAAAACAGCTTTGCCTTAACCATATTTTCTAAATTCAATTTATATTCTTTTGGCCAACATTTCGGATCTCCAAACATATAGATTTCTCCTTCTATTTCGATAAGTCGCGTTAAGAAAATCTCTCCTTTCTCATAATTTTCTATTGACCTATCAATATTAACAATATTTCCTGTAAACAGTTCTTGAAATTTTATCGTTTTTTTACTACTGATTATTTCTTGATAGAGTCCTAATCGTGATTTGCGCATCTGATCTATAAAATATTGATAATTTTCGACAAGTCCCGATTCTTTAAGAAATATTTCAAAGTAATCTAAAGCTGTTTGATTCTCCGGGCCATAGGGAAAATCACAAAATATCCAGGACTGTACAAAAACATCATCATCAAAAATTGTTTCATTAATGAATAGCCGATCTAATTCTTCCCAACATCTTGATAAAGGATCGGAACTCTTTGTAAATATCGCTGTTAGAGCAAACGAAGTCAACGCTCTAAAACTTTTCAGCAAGTATTGAAATTGTAGGGGACCATTGATTGGTTTATTTAAATACAGATCGAAATCCCTAAAAGCGCTTAATTCCTTTAATGATAGTTGGCTAGTATCAACCTTCATTTTTTTTAGTGTCTTAAGCCAGTCAGTCGAGCGTTTATCTGGTTTTTTATTCTTTTCCATAACTGGACCTTTGTTTGGTTTTAGATATAGAAACATACCATTGGAATGGGTTTAACACAATCGATGCAAGCGATGGGGTGAGTTTCGGTTGATTTTGTAAAATTTTATGAACGTCTGTAGTGTCAGTAGGTTCTCTGGTGTCGACAGTCCGCTTTCCGTGAGTATGCTGCCATTCATAAATCTGGCTCCAATGTCGCTTGTGGGTCGCTATGGATAGCTATTCATAGCGACCCAAAGGAGACATTGGAGCCAGCTTCCCGAATGACTGGTTTTCAATGATTTGCAGACGTTCTGTGAAGGCGATAGTCATTGAGTTAATCTGTCAATTGTCGATTGGGGATACGTTGGAAAGACGCTTTTAGCGACAGTCCTAGGCCACTAAATCCAGAAGCAAACATTTGTGCGCCCATCTCAGTCATGAGTTGCTTGAACCTTTTGGCCTCATGACTGAGCAAGGTTTGTGGTGAGTCCTCAACAGAGAATGTTTTCGCGCTGTTTCTACCGATTACTTGTCTGGTGTTGGGGTCTATCAGTTTGATTAGCACCTGCAATGACGTTTGAGCATCAAACATCCTATAATTATCGATACCCACTTCTAATACGGCATCGACGTGTTCCTGGCCAGGCTTAAGGTAACCAACGGACGACATGGTCTGGTTATACCATTGCCTAATGGCGTCATGCCAATTACCAAGATTGGCGTTGCGATCTCCACTTGCAATGGGAAGGCGATAATAATGCTTGCTCGGCAATGCTTTGATGCCATCCCTATTTAATTGCGAAACGGCTTCCTGTGCCAGTACAAAAGTGGGCGCCCAGTTCTCCAAAAGCGATGCTGCAAGCTCCAGGCTGGCGGATTTTTTCAATGAGGCCGAACTCTGTTGAATATCTGCTACTGACACACTATCGTCCTTACTTACCAGGCCAGCAATGAGCACTCCACCGGGATTTTTGTAGATCTTATTTTCCGCGAAAAGACAGGACGGCATAGATTGATACTGATACTGGTTATACACAGGAAATCGGGTTTCAATCAAATCAGGAATCACCTCTAGCGGCGGCGATTCCACCGGAACCACAAGAACTGTGTGCACCTCATTCATCTTATTGACCGATGGTTTAATCGGTATTGCGAGACAACCACTCAATACAAGGAGCAGTGGAAGCAAAACGCCATAACATTTTAAAGTTGGCAAGGGTCGCTGCTCATGGAGCATTTTTTTGCAAAAGTGACAGATGCTCACATGTTTCAACATCTTCCGGTAAGCAATATTCACAGCCTTATCGACAGCGGTTTTGGCGATTAATTTTCCATAGGGGGTTTTATTTTTTTTACCCCACCAGATAGTAAGTATATTTTGTATCATTTTTTTCTCCAGGCAGAGTTAAGGCCACCGGATTTAAGAGCAGGCCAATCATTTGCCGACAGCTAATTTTCAGACGATCTGTCTTATTTGTTTTCAGGTCGAATAGAGCTAAAAACATTGCTACAAGAGATTTGCTAATTTTCTTACTTCACTACAGTTTATTATCGTGGATAATTTATACTCTACTTTTTTTACTTTTAACAAAAATTTGTTAGAAGGCTAATTTTAAAAATTGATAACGCATGCCAATGCGCGTAAAAACAGATTCTGGGTAACATCCAATCATAATTAATCATTAATTTTCAATGGCTGGTTTTATACGTATCCAGTCACATGGATGTGGCTACTGAGCTTAACTTGATTGGCTGAACACTGGGCAATTATTCATGGCATTGGATTCCGACTTCCCGGCAGGTATGACGAACTTTTTAGCGCTGGCTGAAGCATCTGTCCTTTTAGCGTGTTCTAATTTTTTTCTGATAAAATTGGAGTTGCTTTCTGGTTTGGTAAACGGGGTGAAAGGACAATAAAACGAGCACTTATGAACCCTAAAGTTGGATGATAATAGGGTTATCATTTGCTCTTCTAAAAAGTGGAGACATTTTTTAGAAGCTGCTTTAGTTCCGGTAGGCATGAACCGCAGCCGGTTCCCGCACCTAGGCGCTCCCCGATTGCAGATACGCTGACTAGACAACCGGATTTGATAGCTTGTAGTATAGTTTGTTCGCCAATGCTGAAACAAGAACAGATGGTACGTCCAGTTTGTTCGTCGCCTTGCGGTGGAAAGCCACTCAACAGAGCGAGCCGTTCTTTGCCGGATAGTTCAGGTTTGTCAAACAAAGTGCACAGCCAGTTAGATTTTGGTAATTGGCCGTTTCTGGCAAAAAATACAGTGCTCTGTAATTGTTGATCGACAATTTGCGCAACACGATAGTTGCCCGCACTCAAGTCTTGGTATTCCAGCAATTCGACACTAATATCATTTGTTATTGACAAAAATTCGCGACTCCAATTTTGCACATCAACTATAACGGCTTGCCCAGCCAGTTGATAACGCCAGTAATTCTCGCCTTTGATTTTGACTTGGTACTCATAACCTAAAATCGATAAGGGCCGACGCAATATGACCATTGCCTGCCAATGCGCAGGCCATGGGCTGATTCTAACGGGTGTCTGTTTGAATTCTGGTTGACCGGACAAAGGATCGATCACGGGGTTGACTAATACGCCGACCCGACCTTGATTGCAGAATTGCTCACTCCAATGTATGGGTACAAATAGACTACCCGCTTGCTGCGAAGATGTAATGTCGACACGGGCTAACATTTTGCCCCATCTGGTTTCGATTTTCGCCAATCCGTCCTGTGACAGATTATGGCGTAGCGCATCATCCGGGTGTATTTCGACCACGGGTTCTGGATAGTGGCTGTTAAGTTTTGCGGACAGCGCGGTGCGGGTCATCGTGTGCCACTGATCGCGTAGCCGGCCGGTATTCAATATAAACGGAAATTCATAATTCGGAGCATTTGCAGGCGAGCGAGGCGTAATAGCAATAAATTGTGCTTTACCATTGTCTGTGTAAAAGTATGCGTTGTGAAAAAGCCTTGGTGTACCAAAAGGTTGCGATTTTGTTACGGGCCACTGTACTGGTGATAGCGCATCATATTGAGTTTGATTAATGTCTGCGAATGCTGAGATATCAAAAGCACGTAACTGAAATTTGCTATTGTTTTCAAATCCAGACAATGCAGCATGTTCACGGAAAATATCAACGTTGGCTTGATAAGCAAAGGCTTTTGAAAAACCCATGCGTTGACCGACTTGAGTGATAATCCACCAGTCCGGTTTGGCCTGTCCGGAAGGTGCGAACAAAGCACGTTGCCGGGATATACGCCGTTCCAGATTGGTAACGGTACCGTCCTTCTCACTCCAGCCGGTCGCCGGAAATTTAACATGAGCCAGTTGGACGGTATCCGTATTGGCAATGCAATCGGACACTACGACCAGCTGACATTGCTGCAAGGCTTGTTTAACCTTGTCAGCATCCGGCATCGAAACTACCGGGTTGGTAGCCATGATCCACACTGCTTTCACTTGCCCTGCGGCAATGGCGTCAAACAGTTCAACGGCTTTCAATCCTTGGTGCACAGCAATTTGATTACTGTTCCAGAAACGGCTGAGCCGATCGACATGTTCAGGATTCCCCAAATCCATATGCGCGGCCAACATATTCGCCAGCCCGCCGACTTCACGTCCGCCCATGGCGTTAGGCTGTCCGGTAAAGGAAAACGGCCCCATTCCCGGCTTGCCAATTTTGCCGGTAGCAAGATGGCAGTTGATGATAGCATTGCATTTATCGGAACCGGAGCTCGATTGATTGATACCCTGGGAATAAACCGTCACAACCTTATCAAGCTTAGTAAACCAGTCAAACAGTTGCTGCACATCCTCAGCAGGTAAGCAGCAGCCGGCCGCTACAGCAGCAATATCCGCTGCACTGGATTGAGCCGCTGCCAATGCGTCGCTAAAAGCTTCCGTGTGGAATTTGATAAACGCTCGATCCAGGTAGTTGTGAGCATCCAGATAAACCAGCAAGCCATTGAACAACAATGCATCCATACCGGGCTTGATTGAAAGATGCAAATCGGCAATATCGCTACTGGCCGTGATACGCGGATCGATAATGACTACTCTCAGTGCCGAGTTGGTCTCCTTGGCTTTTCGAATCCGTTGAAAAGTAACAGGATGACACCATGCAGCATTCGAACCGACCAGTATGATTAACTCTGCTTGTTCAAGATCTTCATAATTACATGGCACGGCATCGGCACCGAAGGCACGTTTATAACCGACCACAGCAGAAGACATGCATAACCGTGAATTAGTGTCGATATTGGCCGAGCCAATAAAACCTTTCATCAACTTATTGGCAACGTAATAGTCTTCAGTCAATAGTTGTCCGGACACGTAAAAGGCCACTGCATCCGGTCCACATTCGGCGATGATGGCTTTAAAGCTGCTGGCAACATGATTCAACGCAGTATCCCAATCGGTTTGTTGACCATGGATTTCAGGATACAACAGGCGATTTTGCAAAGTGACTGTGTCTCCAAGGGCAGCACCTTTGGAGCAAAGTTTACCGAAGTTGGATGGATGATTGGGATCACCCTGTATGTTAACAATATGCTTTTCAGCGTCGATGACCTCTGCTTCAATGCCGCAGCCAACGCCGCAATAAGGACAGGTGGTTTTTATGGTCGCTTCGATCATTCCAACCTTCTCAAGCAGCCAGCGCACATTGATTGAAAATCAGCCGATCACGGATGTCGGCTATGTTGATTTTATTTTTTACCAAACCAAGATACCAGGCACTATCAGTTGTGTCGCCATACATGATCATCCCGATGATAAGGTCGTTTTTTAAAACAATTTTTCGATAAACGCCTTGTGCGTGGTCAATCAGCACCAGTTCCTGGCAATCGGCATCGCCGTGGAAATTGCCAATAGAAAACATATCGATACCTGTCACTTTGAGCTTAATCGCCGATGGCGTACTTTGGTAGACAGCACCAGATTCATCAGCCAACTGTCGTGCGCAGACTTTGGCCTGTTCATAAATCGGCGAGACTAAACCAAATACCTCGCCACGATGCTGAATACATTCGCCGACAGCGTAAATCCTGGCATCACTGGTTTGCAGGTAGTCATTGACAACAATACCACGCTCACAGTGCAGGCCAATATGCTTGGACAGACCAATATTTGGCTGAATGCCGGTTGTCATAACTAATAGGTCTGCTGGAAGTAAACTACCATCGCTGAGTCGAACTTGGCTAATGTGTTGATTAGTAATGTGAATTTCCTCAACCGTAACTTCAAATCGAAAGTTTATACCTTTGCACTCAAGCTCTCTTTGAAGAAAAAAAGCGGCTTGCTGGTCTAGTTGCCGGTTCAGTACCTGGTTTGCGCGATGAATTACGGTGACCTGCATACCACGCTGTAACAGGCCATTAGCTGCTTCCAGCCCCAAAAGGCCGGCGCCGAGAATTACGGCATGTTGTTTGGTTTCGGATTTTTCGATCATCACTTGAACATCTGCAATATTCCGAAATCCCATTACTCCTTGAGCAGCGTTTCCGGGAATATCAAGCATCAACGGCAGTGACCCGGTAGCGATCAATAAAATATCGTATTTAGCTTTAGTACCATCTTTGGCAATCACCTGCTGCTGTTTGCGATCAACGTCGACTATTGTTTTATTTGATCCGCAATGCAAGGTGATGTCACGCTCTTTGTACCAATCAAAATCATGAAGAAGAATCTCGGCGATGCTTTTGGCGCCGAATAAAACCGGTGTCAGCATAATACGATTGTAGTTGCCGTAGGGTTCGGAGCCAAACACCGTAATGTTATATCGCTCCGGTGAGATGCCGATCAGTTCTTCAACAGTATGCATGCCGCTCATACCGTTACCGATTACGACCAGTTTTTGCCTCATATATCTAGCTCAAGATCAGATATGGCACTCGTACTACATGTATAGATGAATCCGGCGTTTCTGGTTTTAGCGTCAATTTCACAAAATGAATTAACGTTAACATTGCCTTTGCATTTGACTTCACATTCACCACAACTGCCAATACGACAACTGTAATCGATCTCTATGCCATGAGCTTCGGCCAGTTCCAATAGCGTAATATTTTCATCAGTATCGACTGTTTTACCGGATTTGGTAAATGTGACTCTGTGTAATGGCCCTTTTAGTTGCAAAGATTTGGCTACATCGCCGGACTCATGTGCGGAACGCCCAGAGCCAAAGCTTTCTGTATGAAAACGTGACATATCATAGGCCATGTCACGCAATAATTTTTCCACATTGTCGGCAAAAGGCTTGGGACCACACAAAAAAATATCGCGTTCTTGAATATCGGGAACAAACATATTCAGCATGTGACCATTAATTCGTCCAGTAAATCCTGCCCAGAAGTCCGTGCCGTGCCAGCCGGATGTGACTGTTATCCCCACTTGGAAACCTCGGCTACGAGCTGAGAGCATTTCAAACTCCTTGCGAAATATAATGTCCTGCGGGGATTTAAATGAAGCCAGTAATTTGACATCCACATTCGAAGCGGTATCGGCAATCCAGCGGCTCATGGAAAGTATCGGCGTAATACCGCTACCCGCACCGATAAACAACATTTTATTGGAAGGATAATTAAAGCAGGTGAACTTTCCGGTAGGCCCCTTGGCTGTCAGGACATCACCCAATTTAACGTGATCACAAAACCAGTTTGAAACCAGCCCCCCCGGCATCCTTTTGACAGTCACTTCCAGCAAATGGGGTCTTGAAGGACTGGAAGACATGCTGTAGGAGCGTTTGACTTCCCGGTCATCAATATTCAAGATAAAGGTAACAAACTGTCCAGGTTTATAGGAAAACAGCAGTGGCTCTTCACCGATCAAGCGAAAAGTTTTGCAATCATGGGTTTCTTCAATGATATCGGCAACTTTAAGGCGAGTGATGCCGTCGCTCCATATCTTTATTTGACCCAGATCTTCGATTAGATTAATTAGCAACGGACTGGGTGGCGGGGGAGGGGCTTTATAGAAAAAATCCGGTATATCATCAATTTCATCGGCTTCAAGAATAGCATCATCAACAAAACCTGGGGTATTGGCGATAGAAAATTCGAGCCGAAAGCCGGGAATATCTATTTGCATGCCATCATAAAGTTGTACTTGTGTCTTGAGCCTCAGTTTTTTGTTTTTAATCAGGGTTCCATTGTCACTATCAAGGCTTTCAATATAGAATTTTGCTTCCCTATTTAATATAACTGCATGAAACATAGCCATTCTGGCTGATTCAAGCTGCAAATCGGCGTCCGGGCGGAATGTGTCAATGACTTTGAGACACCAAGTTGGTTTATTTAGTGTCTAATCGTTGTGTATTTCTGGGTTGAGATTCTCCTTTGCGTTAGTAGGTGGATTGATCCAAACGGCGTTGGGCAAGCTGGGTGGTAGGGGGCACTTTCCTTTGAAGCGCTTTGGATTGGCGAGGAAAGCAGCCTCCAAGATTTTGGCTCGTGCTTGGTATACCGTAGCGGCTAGGCCGAAGTGGACGGTGGCAGGGGTCATGTAACCGATGCCCGAATGGCAATGGGACTGGTTGTACCACGGGAAGAACCGTTGGCAATGGTTGCGGGCATCCTCAATACATCCGAAGCGATCCGGGAAATCAGGCCGATACTTCAGCGTTTTGAACTGGGACTCGGAATACGGGTTGTCATCCGAGACATAGGGTCGGCTATGGGTCTTGGCAACATCCAGATCGACCAGCAAGGCAGCCACGGGCTTGCTGCGCATGCTGGAACCGCGATCGGCATGCAGCGTCAGCGTGTTCGGCGGGATGTTGTATTTGGCCACCGTTTCGGCGATCAGCCGCTCGGCCAGCTCGGCGGTTTCTCGCGGAGCGACCAACCATCCGACGACATAGCGGCTGAAAATATCCAGGATTACATACAGGTGGAAACAGGTCCATTTGGCCGGGCCTTTGAGTTTCGTGATATCCCAGCTCCAGACCTGGTTAGGCGCGGTAGCCAGGAGTTCCGGTTTGGTGTAGACCGGGTGCATCCGTTGGCGCCTGCGCTCCGCCGATTGGCCATCCGCCTCCAGGGCGCGGTAAAGGGTGCGCACCGAGCCGATGTACCGCCCCTCGTCCAGCAGGGTGGCATAGACAAAATACGGTGAGCAGTCGGCGAAGCGTTCGCTGTTGAGCACCTCCAGTAATTGCTGCCGCTCATTGGCCGATAAAGCCAGCGGGGCTGGCGGACGGGGAGCTAGCGTTGCCTTCGCGGGCAGAAGGTGGCGCCGACGGGCATCCTCGCGATAGACCGAGCTGCGGTTCAGGTTCAGGGCGGCGCAGGCCGGAGCCATGCCGACCTCCGGGGCCAACTGGTTGAGGGCTTGCATCAGCAGCTCTCGCTCGGCGTCTCGTCCGTCGGCTGCCCGAGCAAAGCGCAAAGTTTTTTTTGGACATCAATGATGGCATTGGCTTGGACCAGTTTGCGGCGCAGGCGATCGTTTTCCTGGTTGAGTTGGAGCACACGGTGATCCTCGGCCTGTGCGGGATCGACCTTGCGCCCGCGCTTATGCGGCTCCAACGCGGCCCGCTCATTGGCAGCACGCTGCCTGCGCCAAGTGGTCAAATGGGAGGAGTAAATCCCTTCTTTGCGCAACAGGGCGCCAATCTCACCTGGTTGACTACAACGATCAGCGGCATCCAGGATGCGGCGCTTGTCGCCGCTGGTAAATTGTCGGCGCCGGGCCGTGGCAACCACCTCCGGGTTGGGCAGCGCGCTGGAGGGCGCGTTTCCAGCCGCCCTACGGGCGTCTTCCAACGCGCCCTCCAGCGCAGTTAACTGTGATGATTCCATTGTCTCTGCTTTCGATTTGTTCATGATTTTGATCTACCTTTATACTCTAATTTCCGAGGGGCAGGTGTCTCAGGTCATATTGGCACAGGGGGAAGTCAACACGAACATCAAACAAAGCACTTGCTTCAAAATTGGACAAGGAATTTCATAATGAAGCGATTGAAAATATGTTCATAGGTGGAAGGGATATAACACTTCCTGCTGCTTTAGAACAATTCAAACTCACCAAAAAAGAAAGCCCAACCTACCAGAGGAATATAGGTCATGTTATTAAGTGGGTGACACTAAATTCTGACCCTAAATTAAAAATCTCTCAAATTGACGGATTATGGTTAAACAATATACTAGCCATGAGATCAATAGATGCCAAACCAGCTACTTGTCATAATATGATGATGGTGATACGTGGTACTTTGAAATATTGCAAGAAGATTGGTTATAATGTTAAATCTGATCTGGAATTCCCATCAATTAAGGTCAAAAATCAACGTATTAGATTCTTAACAGTTGATGAAGAACACCGTTTGTTAGCACAACTTCAACCAAGAACATCCAGGGGTCTTGGTCCAGACAAATTATCTAAACTGAATGAACTTTATATCTACACAGTTGCGCTGTTGGACCTTGGAGCAAGAAGTTCAGAAGTAGCGTCACTCAAATGGTCCAACATAGACTTTGATTTAAAAGTTGTACACGTTTGGCGTTCCAAAACGAGTAGTGAAAGTACCTTACCATTATCAACACGCTTACATGACTTACTAATCAATAAGGTACGAGTTAATGACTATGTATTTCCAAGTGCTGATGGTACTACTCACAGAGCATATACAGTTAATGCTTTAAAGCGTGCGTGTGATAGAGCAGGTTTAGAAGGAATAACTGCACATATATTCCGTCATACCTACATCACCAGACTATTGCAAAAGAATATGAGTATTGCAAAAGTTCAAAAGATGAGTGGTCACGTCACAGTTCAATCATTGATGAGATATGCTCACTTATCAGGTACAGAGATTGTTGAAGAAGCAAGAGCAATCATAGATGGTCTATAAGGTATACGTCTTTCAGACTTCCTGTATTATAAGTACGACATTAAGTGTTTCGGTGTACGGCTAAACAAATTTTCAGCGCCAACCTCAGAATAGTCTTTGATGTAGCGTCTTATCGTTACTCGGCTGAATGATAGAAAACTGGCATTTTTTGGCTGGAGAATCCCTGAAACTTAGCGAATCTAACCATATATCGCAGTATGAGCTATTTCATACTGCGTAAAACCATACTCACCTAAGTCTTACGTTTGTCATTATCCCTGAGTCATAAGCCGAAAACAACGCCCGTTAAATTAATTGATCGGAAAAATTTTTGTGATATGAATTAAACCTTTTTCATAGGTCATAACCATATTTTCTCGTTGATACATTACGGTTAAGGTTTCACCATAACAATCACGAACTTTTTGGCCTTTTGTAAATTTGTTCACGTATCCACCTCTTTAAGTGTAATCATTCACCCCCTAGGATATAACGGCTGGTAAAGGGAGTGCAGGCAAGCCCGCTCGACGATAATCAATGACAGATTCCAAATATCGCCACGGACACTGTTGACGTATTCGACAGGTTTCTATA
>Ga0194063_10002168_pt1 | contig 12350 bp, 11 predicted proteins | sample SepL3720m_MetaG_FD_155459 | JGI IMG/M metagenome (GOLD analysis project Ga0194063, IMG submission 155459) | Anoxic zone freshwater microbial communities from boreal shield lake in IISD Experimental Lakes Area, Ontario, Canada - Sep2016-L373-20m | ecosystem: Environmental > Aquatic > Freshwater... | reverse complement strand
CCCCAAAGCGACTCCTCTCTCGATCAACGAAGTCGCCGCCACTATTCCTGCTTGTACCAATTTTGTTTCGCTATCTGGCATGACTAAAAATACCTACGCTCCCGGAGAAAAAATTAACTACGGTTGCACATTTACTGAGCCAGACCTAAATTGTAATTGGGGCATGACTAGCGAACCCATGGACTTAGCCGGAAACAAATGGCTTAGCTGGAGTGAAGATCACAAAACTGCCAATTTTGAAGCCTATACTCCACGGATTCCTGGCACTTATACTTCCTATTGTCAGCTAGGTGGTACACCAGAATGCAACGCCAAAGGCATAACTGTTTGCAATACCAAAGCTCAGGCATTTACCTATACTGTCACAGGGACTCAGGTTGCTAAGCCAACAAATTTTTCAAATCAATGTTCTACTGATGGTAAAAAAGTTAAAATCATCTGGGACAACAATTCTTTATACACAGGTTTTTTGCCAAGACTCGATAATCTCAGCAACAATACAACTACTGGCGGCTGGGGGATAGACTCAACTGATTACAATGGTGATAGTCAAACAAATAATTATCTCGAGCGAGATATCCTTCCTAATAATAAATATAGCTTCTGGGTACACGCAGAGGGTACTGGCAACGTCATCAGCGAGGCTTCTGGTTTACAATTTACTTGTTCCAATCTAACCTGCAACAATAAGATTGATGATTCATTTGATAGTGAGAATTCTCTTTATAATTATTCGAACCCACGTACTAGCACCATCCAAAACGGCCAAGCTAGCTTTTCTTCCAATGGTCGAATGATTACTGCCGTATACAACGGCAACTTTGTCGCTATTCTCAATATCTCAAATGCAAACGCAAATACGGCCAACCCAGTTATGATCGCTCGCAATTTTTACGATGTTCGTACCAAAGCTGTCAAAATCCAATACAGCAAAACCAATGGTAAAATTGAATCTGGTCGGTTAACAAAGGCCGATGGAGTCACCGATATCTTTGACGAGTGGAAAACAATTTCTATTGATTCGTCCAAACAACCCACAGCCTACAAAATCGAACGTCAAGGATCGACTTTCCGCACCTATGCCAAAATATCTGGTTCTGACTGGCAACAAATTGGCACCTATGATAATTTGACCACTGACCCTGTTTTTATCAGTTTTGGTAGTGATGACGTCGAGAAAACCTCTTTTGACAGTTTCTCGCTCAACTGTGGTGCCCCCTCAGCTCCAAGTAATCCTCGCTCAACTTGCAATCCTGACGGCAAATCTGTCCGTCTTATGTGGGATACAGTCGATGGGGCTCAGTCATACAAAGCTAGGATTGATGACAAAGCTGGCAAAATCCTCTCTTTCGATGGTATTACCAAGGGCGAATATATCGCGACCATCTCACCCAACGTCACGTATTCTTGGTGGGCTCATGCTAGCAAAGATGGATTAGATAGCAACGAAACATCTCGACTAGAATTCAAATGTGTCACCACTTCGACTCCCACCCCTACTCCTACTCCCAAACCAACCGTCAAGCCGACAGTTAAACCCACTACCTCGCCCACTGTCGCACCAACGACTGCTCCTACCAATCCTACTTATATGGCACCTTCTTCCACTACACAGAAATATGACATCCCTGTAACTACAGAAGCAGAAACTACGCCGGTAACCACTCCCTCAAAGAATCCGCTTGCTCACTTCTTTACCTGGCTGGCTTCTTTGTTTGAGTAACCTATCTCAATTTATTATTCCGGCAATTGATAATCCAATATTTTTCCCATCTTTTCCAATTTTATTGCTCCATTAATTTGCCGAGATTCCAACACCACTATTCCTATTATCATATCTTGGAGTGTCGACACATCGTTTCTTAATATATTTTGCAAACTCCGATAATTACCCTGCTCATCCACGCTCACCATCAATTTCCCATCACGAGCAGTATTAATTATTCTTGCAATAATATCTGGAGACAAATCATCTTCATTTAGCACTGAATTTTCCCATTCTGCTACATCCATCTCTAGGAAATAATGGCGATCTCTTTGCTCAGGCCTTTCTAGACCAATATCATAAACTTCTAATAGGCTCACACCTTCACCAGTATGAATTAAACCGATATAAGGATCATTTGGATGAACGACTACTCTTTGCTGTTGATTAGAATTTTCCGCAGGAAAAATATTTTGAAACTTATGATAAGTTACAAATAACTTATCCAATATTTTACTTGCCAAGTCCAAAGGTCTCTGATTTTCAAGACCTACCATACCACCCCTGACTTCATCTGTCAGCCACCTTGCCAAATCGCTATTCTCTATAATATTTATATTGCCTTCTGTCATCACATTAAATCCTCTAGCAACTTCATATAATTCATTTTTATATTGATTCTTATCACCACCAGATTCAGTTTTTAATAACAACTTCACTAACGACTGGACTACAATCGCACTGCGATCAATAGTAAGATTTTTCTCAGGAGAAAGATTTTCCGCAGACTTCTCAAACACCACAGAGTTTAAACCTAACAATTTTTTCAAATATGATGTTCTTGCTATTTCATCAAAATATTTTGGTTCACGACTTGCCAATACCAAGGGAGTTTCACCCTCAACATTACTTTGATTTAAGTTCTGCCATCCATATTCGAGTTTATGAGGTTCTAATACACTTATTTGTGCACCAGCATTTTGTATTTCGCCTGGTTGTAGCATGTTAAATAAAATCCCCAATTGCTCTTTGGCAAAATTAGTATTTCTCATCGTTCCATCAGTCAGGTTGATCAACATCTTTACAACTTGTGCCTGCCATGTACCTTCTTCATAAAAAGATTTGAGTTCTCGGTAAAATCTCCCACTATTACGCATCAATTCATTTTTATTCGAATTACTTTTTTGATCCACCAAGCCGTCAACCTCTGTCTCTAATTTCAACATAGTCGGAACTTCATGATTTAACACTTGGGTTTATCCCTCTTTAAGCATCGCTAAGAATTCTTTGTTGCTCTTGGATTTGTTTAGTCGCTCGACAAGTACGGAAGTACGCTCATCATCATTGAGCATATCGAGCATCCGTCTCATCATCACGATGTTCTGATAGTCAGAACTCGAGAACAAGAGATCTTCACGACGTGTACCTGATTTGTAGACATCAATAGCTGGGAAGATCCGGCGTTCAGACAATCGTCTATCTAGTACGAGTTCCATATTGCCGGTACCCTTGAACTCTTCATAGATCAATTCGTCCATTCTCGATCCGGTATCGACGAGCGCCGTTCCAATGATCGTGAGCGATCCACCATCTTCCATCTTACGTGCGGCCCCAAAGAATCTCTTTGGCGGATACAGCGCGGCAGGATCAAATCCACCTGATAGTGTACGACCCGAAGTAGGTATTGCGAGGTTATAAGCGCGAGCTAGACGAGTGACCGAGTCGAGGAGGATCACGACATCCATTCCCTCTTCTACTAGCCTCTTAGCCCGTTCTAGTGCAATCTCCGCCACTCTTGTTTGGTCTTCGGCGGGTTCGTCAAAGTTAGAAGCGGCACACTCCCCTTTCATTACTGAGTTTTCTGTCACTTTTTCTAGGTGACGACGGATATCTGTGACTTCTTCAGGGCGTTCTCCGATCAGCACTGTCATCAGATGGATCTCAGGATAATTCTTGGCAATACCTGTCACCATATCTTTCATGATGGTAGTTTTGCCCGCTTTAGGTGGAGCCACGATCATGCCACGTTGGCCACGACCGATCGGAGCCACGAGGTCAATGACTCTATTAGACAGAGGCTGTGCTCCCATCTCTAAAGTAATTTTTTGAATTGGATAAATTGGCGTTAAATTGTGGAATTTAGTTCGCTTGTGCAACTCTGTGGGAGCTTTACCGTTTACTTTATTTACAGTCACTAGTGCCCAGTAGCGCTCATTGTCTTTGGGTTTGCGCGCGGTCCCTTCGATATAGTCACCAGGTCTTAGTCCCAAGCGTCTTACCACCATCGAGGCCATATAGGCATCACGCTCTGTTGGATGGAACTGAGGGCGGATCACTGCGTGGCCATCGTTGGAATCATCGAGATATCCAGAGATTGGCTCAATATCAGCACTATTGTTTATAGGTGATGGATTGTATGCTGGGCGAGGCTGATAGTTAGATACTGGTCGACTATTAAACTGAGGTCGCTGTGTCATCTGAGGACTTGGAGGGATCACGACAGGAGCAGGTGTTGCCACGACTGGAGCTACAACAGGTTCAGTTTTTACTTCGGCTTTTACCTCAGGTTTAGCTTCCACAACTGGCTCAATCGGTTTCACGATCGATTCCTCTTTTACTTCTGGTTTCTTTACACTTTTCGCAACTGGCATATCTGCCCTCCTTAAAAAATATTTTTCTGCAAACTTCTTAAATCGTAAAACTTAAAAACAATAACTTAAAACCTAAATTTGCTTGGGAACATGTGTAGTATGACAAACTTATCTCAGTTCGTCAACTATTATCTCTGCCACACTCAGGATTTTCAGCTTACTAGATTTGAGAATTTGAGAATTTGAGATTTGTGATTTACTTGCTACCGTATCCGTCACCACTATCTCATCAATTTCACTTTTTTCGATTTTCTCTTGTACACCTTCAACATAAAGATGATGCGTCAACCCTACTCTCACAGTCTTAGTTCCATTTTTCTTGAGCTCTTTAGCCGTGGCGAGTAGTGTCGAACCAGTAAAGACGTTGTCGTCTACTATGATCACATCTTTTCCCGCTACACTCGAGGACATCCCGACCACTTTCACTTCACCAGTATCCAAATCTCTTTTTTTATCCATATAAATTACCGGGGCCCCAATCTCTAACGCAAAGGAGGTACTGGCTTTGACTGCTCCAGCGTCAGGAGCGACAACGACAGTAGTCTCTTTGACTGATTTACGGAAGTATTCGATCAGTAAAGGTTTAGCCGAAAGCTCTTTGATCGGACAATCAAAAAATCCGAGAGTTGCTCGATTATGCAAATCTATCGTGATGATTTGACTCACGTGAGCCACCTGAATAATTTGTGCGACTACTTTGGCCGAAAGTGGCTCTCCTGCTCGGAAAACTTTGTCTTGCTTGCTATAACCCATCCAGGGGATCACTGCGACTATCTCAGTTGCTCCTCCCCGATGTAGTGCATCACATATCAAACAAAGTTCGATTAAATTCTCATTAGTTGGAGTCGAAAGTGATTGAACTAGTATTACTTGTTTTTCTATTTTCTTTTCTTTGACCCACACTCTTGTCTCACCATTGCTAAACTGCGAGATCTCCATTTCCCCAATTCTCAGATCTAACAATTTAACAATCTTCTCTGCTAATCCCCTATTTGATGACCCACTAAATACTTGCATAAATCTATTGTAAAGCATCCCCTCTGCATTCGCTGACCGATTCTATTTTACTAGCATTGTGGAGGGATTATGAGCCTGCCCTATCTCACATATCCCTCCACATTGCCACCAAAAGTTGCTATCTTGCCAATCGAGTCATTATAGGTCCAAACACTACTGGTAGTGTGTCGATTTATCCTTACACACAAAATGTAGCTTGACGCTATTATCAGACAATGTTAAAGTTCACGTACGCTTATGTAGTTATTGAAACAACTACATTTCGTTTTGAATAAGAGCATTGCTACACGTGATCCCGTGCAAATGGAGAATCAGCGGTAGGAATGCTCTTTTCGTATCTAGTCACTCTTTTACGAGCTTCTAAATCAGAATAATTTACTTGTTAAGTAATTTTCAAAACGTTCTATCTGGACAGCTATTTTCGTGAAACTCGAAATTAGTTTGATAGTAGGGGGAAATATATCACCTCTGGTAGTATTCGTCAACCTATAACTTTTACCCATATACATACTCACATATCCCATATAAAAAATAGATCTGGATTTCCCCCACTTTTCTACCACAGTGAATAACTAAATGCATTAAAATATTTTAATGATCTGTGTGTCTCAGGTTGCAAAAACTACGCAGGCCGGGTAGGCCGAGTACTAGGTCGCTCCGCTACCAAGCGGAGATAGACCGCTTTTGCGTCTGAGATCATACAGATCATGAATAAAGTCCTAAAGTCCCTTCACTATCTCACTCACCCTCTTATTCGACTCTCTAGAAAATATCTGTCCATACCCGAGCTTCTTCGCTTCCTTCACTCTCTTCTCACTCCACGAGACCGATCGTATCTCGCCTAGTAGTCCCACCTCACCTACTGCCACCGCATTTTTCGGTAACGCCTTGCCCATCGTCGAGCTAGCTACCGCGAGACATATTGCCAGGTCGACAGCTGGTTCTTTGATGGTAAGACCTCCCGTTACTTTCACAAACACATCTTTGTTACCGATGGGTAGTCTGGCATATTTTTGTAATACTCCCAGTAAGATCATCACCCTCCTGACATCTACTCCTTGAGAGACTCTTCGTGGTACCGGTAGCTCCGATTCAACTACTAGCGCTTGTACTTCTAGTAGTACTGGCCTTGTTCCTTCCATGATCACAGTCACCGCCGATCCGACCGCCCCCTCTTCTCGCTCCGCGAGGAAAAATTCGCTCGGATTTTTTACTTCTTCGAGTCCCGACTCGACCATGCGAAATACTCCCACTTCGTCAGTAGCCCCGAACCGATTCTTTTGCGTACGTAGTAGTCGTAGGTCGTAGTAGCGATCACCCGTCAGCTCTAGGACCGCATCGACCATATGCTCTAATACTTTTGGTCCTGCCATCTCTCCATCTTTTGTCACGTGTCCCACCAAGATAATCGGGACATTGTGGCTCTTCGCATAATTGATTAGTCTCGCTGTACACTCGCGGATTTGCGAAATAGAGCCAGCTAGTCCCGGCAGTTCTGATGAATACAAAGTCTGCACAGAATCTATGATAACAAGTGATAAATCGAGTTTATCCAAACTGCCTATAATCACGTCCACATCCGTCTCCGCTAGCATTTGGAGTTGTGAGTCACGGTCCTGACCCACTTGTTTGCCCAGTCTCCCGATTCTTATTTTTACCTGTCCCGGAGATTCTTCCCCACACACATATACCACTTTCCCCATCACAAGAGCCAGCTGAGTCAGGATCGTGCTCTTGCCTATTCCTGGTTCACCGATCATCAGGATTACTTCTCCTGGTACGATCCCACCCCCGAGGACTCTATCTAGTTCTCCTATCCCTGTTTGCTGTCTTTCTATTTTATTTGATTCTATTTCACTGAGTTTTTGCAGCTTCGCCCCCATTTGAGAATTTGAGAATTTATGATTTGAGATTTTGGTCCTTATCACACTCTCCACCATCGTGTTCCATTTACCACATTCACTGCACTGCCCAGCCCATTTCGCGGCTTGTGCTCCACACTCACTACATTCATACACCACCGAAGATTTCCCCATTCCTCTATTCTACCGCACTCTACAAACAGCTGATTATTGCTCGCGATATCTTCTCAAATTCCTCTTTTTCCTCTGTCCCTACTGAAACGCGCAAAAACATCTGGGCATACTCAGTCTGCCTGGCAGTTAGATATATCCGTGTACTAGGGAATCCGAAACTGGTCCCGGCTACTATTTGGACGTTATCTTTCTTCGCTTTGACAATAATTCTCTTAATTATTTTCTGGATTTGCTCATAATTATATTTTTTCGCAAACTTTATCACCACCTGGGCCCCTGCTCCCACCCCTCTTTCACCTACCTTCTCGAGCAGTCTTTCTCTATTCTGCCAGATTCTCTCTAGATATTTCTGCATAGCCTTTTTATTTGGTGTCGGCAACATCGCTACCGCAATATCCGACATAATCGTCCCAGCGTGCCTGCGAGCTTGCAGCATTTTTACGCTCAACATGATGTTCCCTGCCCAGACAATCCCGCCGGTAGTGCGATCGAGCCCGAACTGATAATACTTATTCAGGCTTTCCCACCCGACAATCTCGAGTTTTCGATTTCTCCATTTCAGGGTTGACCGCCAATCAAATTGCGTTGCCTGCAACGAATTATCGATTACCAAGTATGTTTTTTCTTTCGCATGTTGAGATAAATATTTTGCGATTCCTGCAACTGGTGGCATCGTCATGTTTGATTCATTGCACAAACTATCGACAAATATCGCTCTAGGTTTCTCTTCTAGTATCAACTTTCCCCATTCGCTTTCATCAGTTTCGTCAAACACCACTACTTTAGCAAAACTACTCATGATAATTTCTTGATTTTGAAAATAGCTATGCTTACCCAGTAGCACCACCTGATCAGTCCCATGTAGCCTACGTAGCGTCATTATGACCGTAGCTAGAGCCGCCATACCAGAAGAAGTGACGTACGCCTCAATCGGCAGTAGAGAAACTCTCGGTAGATATTCTTTTACGAATTTCTTTTCATACTCAAATGCTAGATCATGTTGATCTCTCGTATAGTCATTGATATTCCCGATTATCTTGCCCTCTCGTCTCCCCGCTTGAGGTCTCAAGCTCGCAAGATAAGACGGGGATTGATAATCACGCCTCACCAATCTCGCCGCCCTATCCAAATAGGACTCTCTGATTTCTTCCCAATTAGCTAGATTTGGTTTCCCCAAATCTTTCTTTAGATAATCCTCTATTATTTTCATAAACCCGATTATAATGGCTTTATGCCTTCTTTGTTCACTTATTTCCAGTCTGCCCCACCTTTTACTGTCTGGAAGTCTCATCCAGGACAAAAATCTCGGGTACTCATTACGGGGGGAATCGACGGAGATGAATACGCTGGCATCGAAATAGCTAAAAAATTGATTGCTAGTTACGATCTCTCTATCCCCATTACCGTCATCCCAATCGTCAATTTAGCTGGATATAAAAATAAAATTAGCTACAATCCACTCGACGGTCGCTATCCCAAACATATTTTCCCTGGTTCTGTTTTTGGTAGCTCATCTAGTCGCCTCATGCATGAGGTCAGCAAATACGCAAAGGGAGTCGATCTCTGGATCGATCTCCACTGCGGGGCAATAGGTGAAACCTTAATTCCTTTTGCCTGGGCTCCGGAAGCCTATCCCGTACTTTCCTACTTAAACACTCGGGTACTAGTAGAAAAAAGTGTCAATAAAAATATTCCCTACGTCATGCTCGAAGGTGGAGAGCTTCCCTGGATCTACACCCTTATCAAAAATCTAGACAAACCAATCAAACCAGGCTGGCAACCAACCTACACCAATATTAAATATGAAAAATATCAGGGCCAGCCGATTACCAAAGATGTGCTCTGGTGGTCAAAGACTAACTTTGTTACAGCAAGTTAATGGTGTTTTTCTACACCCAAAATACTACCTAGACTATTAATAAATTCAAACATGCCACCAAAAACAAACAACATTAAAAAACCAATAGGACTTCCGCCACTTGATTCTGGATGGTGACTCATATGATTATTCTTCTACCGCACTCAGTAGACCTTTTAGTTGTTCCTCGACGGCTTTCCAGTCACCGTTAGCCGAGCGGATCTCTTCAAAGATCCACTGTAGGTCTACTAGTATCTGGTCATCCTTCACGATCATTTTTGTTTTTGACATAATTCTCCTTTATTTGTAACCAATAGGAACTTCTTTAAGCACTGGACCTAGTGACATGCGTCTGTGTTCTGGGTCGACATTTTCGACGAGGACTTCGATTTCTTCACCTGATTTCAGCTCGCCAAAAGAGGCAATGCGTGAAACGTGGATAAGTCCATCTACACCAGGTTCGAAGTTCACAAACACTCCAAATGGGGCCGATCGTGAGACTGTTCCGTGGACTGTGGTACCTGCCGCATACTTCTCGGCTACTAGTGACCATGGATCAGCTTGGAGCTGTTTCATGGATAGGTTTAGTTTACCCGTTCCCTCTTCAACTCCGAGTACTTTGACCTCGACTTTATCGCCGACTTTGAGATATTTATGGATATCTTCCACTTTCTCCCATGAGATCTCGGAGATATGGACGAGTCCCTCGACTGTGATAGTCTCTTTACCTGAGGTAACTGGTACGGCCACAAAAGCACCAAATGACAGTACGCCAGTCACGCTTCCAGAGAAGGTGTTGCCGACTTTGACAGCCTTGAGGGCTGATTCGCGTTGTTCCATCACGGCCGCTTCAGACACGTGTTTCTCAGAGAAGATCAAACGGTTTTTCTCTCTATCTACTTCTATTGGCTTAACTGAGATATCTTTGCCAACTAATCCCTGGAGATTGCCGGCATAAGTAGAGCCAAATTGGGAGGAAGGGATAAATCCGCGTAGTCCTTGCCATCTCACGATCATGCCGCCACGATTTAGTTCGACGGTCTTTACGACTACTTCTTTTTCATTCTTGAGATAGTCATCTAGCATCGTCCAAAGCTTGTCGAACATAGCTCGCTTGAGTGACAACAGGATCTGTCCACGCTCATTTTCATCAGATGCCACATAGACATCGATCTCGTCGCCAACTTTGATAGTTTCAATAAATTCCTTGGCGAAATCGTATTCACGGTCAGCGACAACTCCTTCAGTCTTCGCCCCAATATCTACCATCACCATCTTGCGGTTGACTGAGGTTACAAGACCCTTGAGGGTTTCACCTTTTTTGGGAACCGAAAGTGTATAACCAGAGGTAGCTAAGAGCTCCTCCATAGTCGTTGGTTCTTTGACTACTACTTTCTTTGTTTCTTTAACTTTTTTATCTGCCATAAAACATTTATCCTTTCTGGGTCTAGCGAGTGCACCGAAAAATCGTGTGAAGCTAAATCAAGATATGTGTATCTTACCAGACAAGGCGAAAGCTGACAATCCTACTTACTTGAGCATTTCTCCGGGGATCAAGTCACCTGGTTGGATCAGGTAGACATCAGTTGGGACCTGAAGCGAGATAATAAAGTAACGCACCATCACGATCAGGGCTCCGATTCCGATGGCCAAGACGAGCATGCCAAAGAACTGATTTCTCATTACCATCGTACTGGAAACTGGTGTCACTACTTTTTTCTTACTAGTTTTTTTCTTGGGCATACAACCTCCATTTTTGTTCTCTATAGATCCACTTTATACTATTATTGACCCGCCCACAAGTATCCCTGTCTCATCATAAAAAACTGCACTTTGCCCTTCGGCCACCCCAAAGATTTTTTCTCTTAAAATTACGGTGTTTCCTGAGATCTTATCCACTTCCACTAGTTCACCCAAATTGCGGATCCTCACCCACAGTTTAGTCTTCAATTTGAGAATTTGAGAATTTATGATTTGTGAATTCACTTCAATCTTATTCGTCATCGTCTCCTCTCTCATCCCCACTATCAATTCATTTTTCAAAGTATTTTTCCCTATTACATATAGTGGTTTCATCTTTTCTGGATGCAGTCCTAGTTTCTTTAACTTCTGCTTATCTATTTCAAACCCACCGCGTTCACCTATTGTATAGAACCAGAGTCCACTGTGCTTCCCCACTACGGTAGAATTAATGATGACTTCTCCTGGATTTTCACCAAGCTTATCTTTTAAAAGTTTATTGACGTTTACTTCTCCGATAAAGCAGATCCCCATCGAATCAGGCTTACTCGCCGTCACGAGTCCCATCGCTTTCGCCTTGGCTCGCACTTCACTTTTTAGCATCTGCCCAAGCGGAAATAAGATATGCTCTAAATGATCTTGTGGTATCTGCCACAGGAAATATGATTGATCTTTGCTTTCATCTTTCGCTCTCATCAACTGGAATACTGGGTTACTGGAAGACTGGATTACGTTCGCAATTCGTGCATAATGCCCCGTCGCCACATAATCATATCCATTTTGCATAGCCCAGTCATAAAAGATTCCGAACTTAATCTCTTTGTTGCACATCACATCTGGATTAGGTGTCCTCCCTACTTCGTATTCATGATAAAAATACTCAACCACTTTTTCGTGATACTCTCTACGGAAATCGATCACTTCAAAACTAATTCCCAGCTTCATTGCTACCTGCAAGGCATCTTTCTTATCCTGGTCAGTTCGACAACCTGGTTCGTTGTAACATTCTAAATAAATCCCGTGGACCTCATATCCCTGTTCAATTAGTAACGCCGCCGCCACCGAGCTATCTACTCCCCCACTTAGTCCAACAGCTACCTTTTTTCCTTTCATATCTGGCTATTTTACGGTTTGACCACTCAGTCCACAAGTGCCATAATCAAAATATGAAATTCTCCGACGATCAAATCCAACAATTAAAAGACATCTTCGCAACCAAAGACGATCTCAAGGGTTTTGCTACCAAGACGGACCTCAAACCCTTCGCAACCAAAGACGATCTCAAGAGCTTTGCTACCAAGACGGACCTCAAACCCTTCGCAACCAAAGACGATCTCAAGAGC
>Ga0194063_10002167_pt1 | contig 12354 bp, 10 predicted proteins | sample SepL3720m_MetaG_FD_155459 | JGI IMG/M metagenome (GOLD analysis project Ga0194063, IMG submission 155459) | Anoxic zone freshwater microbial communities from boreal shield lake in IISD Experimental Lakes Area, Ontario, Canada - Sep2016-L373-20m | ecosystem: Environmental > Aquatic > Freshwater... | reverse complement strand
GCAGCGCCTGCGCCGCCTCGACCGTCCAACCACCGCCACCGGCGATCACAAACGGCCGCTGGGCTTGCAACAGCATCTCGCGCAAAATCTGCAGCGCGGCGGGGTCGCTCCAGGCCTGAACCGCTTCCACTCGTGGCAGCGGCTTCGGAAACTGTCCGGTGATTGCATCGAGCGTCAGCGGCTGCACCAGCATGTCTTCCGGCAGCACCAGCACCACCGGGCCGGGACGGCCGTTCATGGCCGTCGCAAAGGCCCGCGCCACGTACTCCGGGATGCGCCGTGCGTCGTCGATGCGCTCGACGCGTTTCGCAAAGCCCTTGGTGCTGGGACCGAAGAAACTCTGGAAGTCCACTTCCTGAAACGCTTCGCGGTCCCGCATGTCACTGGCTACGTCACCAACAAACAGCACCATCGGGGTCGAATCCTGAAACGCCGTGTGCACGCCAATCGATGCGTTGGTGGCACCGGGGCCGCGCGTCACAAAGCAGACGCCGGGGCGTCCTGTGAGTCGGCCCTGCGCGTCGGCCATAAAGGCCGCCCCGCCCTCCTGTCGGTTGGTGATGAAGCAGATCTGATCGCGATAGCGGTGAAAGCCGTCCAGCACAGCCAGGTAGCTTTCACCGGGCACGCCAAAAGCATGCGTCACGCCTTGCTCAATCAGGCACTGAACCAGCAGGTGGCCGGCGATCAGGGGGGCAGAAGAAGTACTCATAGCCAGCATTGTGCCGAAATTGCATAATGACTCGAAATAAGTAGAGGAGCAGACAAAATGGCAGAGATCAGCGGCGGTGAAGTCATGGCGCGCATGTTGCAGCAGGAAGGTGTCGAAAAAGTTTTCGGCATCATCGACGGTACCTATTTTGGTTTCTACGAGGCCCTGCACCGCATCGGTATCGAGATCGTCACACCACGGCACGAAACCTCCGCTGCCCACATGGCAGGCGCCTATGCGCGCCTGACCGGCAAACTCGGTGTCTGCATGGCCAGCAATGGCCCCGGTGTGGCCAACCTGATCCCCGGACTCATCGTCGAGCAGGCCGACGGCAACCGGGTGCTGGCCATTACCAGCGCGCGCCGGCCCAGCATCATGTACCCCGATCGTGGCGGCAGTTACCAGTGCTTCGACCAGAGCGGCGTCATCGGCAAGATAGGCAAGTGGAGCGCTGCCGTGTCCTCCTTCGCCCGCGTGCCAGAGCTGATGCGCAAGGCGCTGCGCAAGAGCTATGAGGGACGGCCCGGCGTGGTGCACCTGGATGTGCCGGAGAACATCATGAACACCAAGGTGAAGGCCGATGTGGGCTACTGGTTGCCAAAGCAGTACCGCAGCACCGATGCGCTGACCCCTTCAGCCGAGCAGGTCACCCGAGCGGCACAGCTGCTCATCAGTGCCAGCGCTCCCATGATTCACGCCGGCAGCGGCGTCATCCACGCGCTGGCTTTTGACGCGCTGCGCCGCGTGGCCGACCTGCTGCACGCTCCGGTCACCACAAGCTGGGCAGCGCGTGGTGTGCTGACAGAGTCCTCGCCTCTGGCCATCACCATGCCGCACGTCAAACTCAATCACCGTGTCCGCAACGAGGCCGACACCGTGCTGATCCTGGGCTCGCGCCTGGGCGAGACCGACTGGTGGGGCAAACCGCCCTACTGGCGCAAGCCGTCAGAGCAGACGACGATCCAGGCTGATCTGGATGCCGACATGATCGGTCTGAACAAGCCGGTCGATCTGGCTGTGGTGGCCGACCTGAAACGCTTTCTGGAATTGCTGGGCGACGAGCTCGAGCGCCGCAAGGCCGAGATCCGGTTAGAGGCGAACCGCACGCGCATCGCCAGCTACGCCAAGGTCATGAAGGAAGAGCGCGCTGGCTGGGACAAGGCACTTGGCGACATGGCCATTCCGATGCACCCGGCGCACATCGGCGCCGTCTGCAGCGAGCTGTTTCCAGCCGACTCCGTACTGGTGGCCGACGGCGGCAACGCCACCATCTGGGCCATGTTCTACCACCAGGTAACGGTGCCCAACACGGTGCTGTCCACCTTCAAGTTCGGCATGCTGGGCGCCGGTATGGCGCAGGCAGTGGGTGCGGCCATCGCACGACCAGGCAAGCCGGTCTGCTGCATCATCGGCGACGGCGCCATGGGCTTTCACTCGCAGGAGGTCGAAACGGCGGTGCGCAACCAGGCACAGGTGATCTACATCGTGTTGTGCGACAAGCAGTGGGGCATGGTCAAGATGAACCAGCAGTTCATGCTGCGTCCCTTCAAGACCATGATTTTCAAGCACCTGGATCCCGATGAAACCATCAAGGCCGATCTGGGCGAAATCGAGTTCGACAAGCTCGGGCAGGCCATGGGTGCGTACGGCGAACGTGTCTCCGACCCCCAGCAGCTCAAGCCGGCGCTCGAGCGCGCCCTGGCCACCGGCCGCTGCGCCGTGATTCACGTTGACGTGGATCCGGTCAAGCACATGTGGGCACCGGGCCTGATCCACTTCAAGAAGATGCACGAAGAGCCAAAAGGATGAGCCTATTGCGGTTCTCGTAACTTATGACACGCACAAACCAAACGGCATCTCGCCGCAATCCATCGCTTTCATTCCGGACGGCAAAGTTGTCATCCCGGACTCGATCCGGGATCCAGTGCCACGCAACGACTGGATTGCGGGTCAAGCCCGCAATGACAACCATCTCCCGGGGAATGATCTGATGATCGACATCGATCTGGTTCGCCTGAACTTCAGCCCGCAGTCGCTGCTGCTGCTCAACGTGGTACTGGGCTTCGTCATGTTCGGTGTTTCGCTCGAGCTCAAGGCCGACGATTTCAAGGAGGCCTTGCGCACACCGCGCGCACTGGTGATCGGCCTGCTGGGGCACCACCTGGTGTTTCCGGCCTGCACCTATCTGCTGGTGCTGCTGCTCGAACCGCGCCCCAGCATTGCGCTGGGCATGATCCTGGTGTCATCCTGCCCGGCCGGCAACATCTCGAACTTTCTGACGCACTTTGCGCGCGGCAACACGGCGCTGTCGGTTTCCATCAGCACGCTCTCCACCCTGACCGCCATTGTCATGACGCCACTCAACATCGCCTTCTGGGGCGGCCTCTACGCGCCAGCGCAGCCGCTGTTGCGGCAGGTGGCAGTCAATCCGCTCGAGATGTTCCTGCACGTCTTTCTGCTGCTTGGCTTGCCACTGGCTGCCGGCCTGTTTGTCTCGCGCCGCTGGCCCGTCTTGACAGCGCGCGTGCAAAAACCCATGAAGATTTTCTCGCTGCTGTTCTTCCTGCTCTTTGTGCTGGCAGCGCTGGGCGCCAACTGGCAGTATTTCAAGCTCTATGTCGGCATGGTGGTCGGCGTCGTGTTCGTGCACAACGCCTGCGCACTGCTCACCGGCTATGGCCTGGCCTGGGGTGTCAAGCTGCCCGAGCGCGACCGGCGTGCCGTGGCCATTGAATGTGGCATCCAGAACTCCGGTCTCGGCCTGATCCTGATCTTCAGCTTCTTCGACGGCCTCGGCGGCATGGCCGTGATTACCGCCTGGTGGGGTATCTGGCATATTGTGGCCGGGCTATCCATCGCCACCTTCTGGAGCCGACGCGCGCCGCGTTCCGAGGGGCTGACGTGAATTCACATTGCGTTCTGGTCACCGGCAGCACGGGCTATCTTGGCTCGCAGGTGCTGGCCAAACTGTGCCAGCGCCAGGACACGGCCATCATCGCACTGGACCTGCGCGAGCCGGCACAACGCTTGCCGAACGTGAACTACCAGCTCGCTGACATCCGCTCGAGCGAGGTCGATTCCATCGTGGCGCGCTACCAGCCCGATGTCGTGGTGCATCTGGCCTCCATCGTGACACCCGGCAAGAACAGTAGCCGTGAGTTTGAATACAGCGTCGATGTCGGCGGCAGCCGCAACCTGCTGGAGGCCTGTGTTCGCAACAAGGTTCGAAGAATCATTGTTTCGTCGAGTGGCGCGGCCTATGGCTACCACTCCGACAACCCGGCGTGGCTGCAAGAGAACGACGCCCTGCGCGGCAACCAGAGCTTTGCCTACTCCTGGCACAAACGCCTTGTGGAGGAGATGCTGGCCGAGTATCGGCAGCAGCAGCCGCAACTGGAGCAGATCATCCTGCGCATAGGCACGATTCTGGGGGCCACCGTCAACAACCAGATCACCGACCTGTTCAAGAAGCCGCGCCTGATCGCCATCCGGGGCTCCGACAGCCCGTTTGTTTTCATCCACGACCAGGATGTGGTGGGCGCCATCCTGCATGGCATTGATTCGTCCAGCACCGGCATCTTCAACGTGGCCGGCGACGGCAAACTCAGCATCTTCGAGATCGCCACTCGCCTGAGCAAGCGCTGCATCGTGCTGCCGGCCTGGCTGCTCAGGAGCGCGCTTTGGCTGCTGAAGAAACTCGGTCTGACCCAGTACGGACCGGAGCAGCTTGACTTCCTGCGTTACCGCCCGGTGTTGGACAACACGCTTAGCAAGACCGTGTTTGGCTACGTCCCAAAGCTCAGTTCGTCGGAAGTTTTTGACTTGTGGCGCGGCGCGCAGCAGAAGAAGGCAGCGTGAACCGACGCGACATGAATGGCAAGGTGGTACTGATCAGCGGCGCCGCTGGCGGATTGGGCGCTGCACTGTGCCAGCGCTATGCCAGCGCGGGCAGTCGTATCGCTGCCATGGATGTGGATGCGGCGCGACTCGACACCCTGGTCACGGACTTGAAGCAGCGCGGCGTGCAAGCCCTGGCGCTGCCCGGCGACATCGCCGACCCCGCCAGTTGCCAGGCCGCCGTGGCCGCAACGCTCAGTCACTTCGGCAGCATCGACGGCCTGATCAACAATGCCGGCATCAGTCACCGCAGCCTGCTCAGCAGCACCCGCATCGAGGTCATCCGGCAAGTCATGGAAGTCAACTTCTTTGGCGCCGTCCACCTCACGCAGGCTGCCCTGTCCCACATCACCGAGCGGCGCGGTTTCATTGCCGCCATTTCCAGCGTGGCCGGCTTTTCACCACTGATCGGCCGCACCGGCTATGCGGCCAGCAAACACGCCTTGCACGGCTTTTTTGACACGCTGCGCAGCGAGGTGGAGGATCTGGGCGTGAGCGTGACCTTGGTCTGCCCCTCCTTCATCCGCACCGGCATCGGTGCCGCTGCACTCGGTGGTGATGGCAGCAAGGTCAGCAGTGTGCGCCTGACCACGGGCGGTGAAGCCAGCGCAGAGGATATTGCCGAACGCATCTTTGTCGCAGTGTCTGAAAGTCGTCGCCTGCTGCTGCCAGACCACACTTCGCGCCTGGCCTGGTGGCTGAGCCGGCTGGCACCACAGCGCTACGCCAGCATCATGAAGCGCCGCGTCGGCGCCGAGTTCGACGACGCGCCCGGGTCACCCTTATAGCCTGCTGCGCCGCCCCACCCCCAACGCTGCCAGCACGCTGAGCGACATCGCCAGCGCCGCAGCCATCAGGGTAGCGCCATACCAGCCGCGGTCCATCAGCGTGCCGAACAGGACAGGCGCCACGGCCAGGCCTGTGTCGAGGCCGGAATAGACCATGCCATAGACGCGGCCGGTGGCCGCTTTGGGTGTGGCCTTCTTGATCATCATGTCGCGTGAAGGACCACCAATACCTACCGCAAAGCCGGTGCTGGCCAACACCACCATGGTGAGCGTGCCGCCAAGCAGACCGGTGCCGCACAACACAAGCAGCAGCGCCGCAGAGCTCATCGACAGCGCCACCACACGGTCGCTACTGGCAGCTCTGGTCGCGACAAAGCCGCCCACCAACATACCGAGCGCACCGCACAGCATGTAAGCCGACAGCGTCCAGGTCGCGGCCTCGATGCTGACGCCATGCATGGCGCGCAGGATCGAGATCGAGAAACTCTGCACCACCGCCATCGTCATGGTGGAGAGCAGAAAGAAACCAAAGCACCACCAGACCACCGGTAACTTCATGAACGCCATGCTGTGCTCAACCGGCAGGTCAGGATGCGCGACGGCAACCTGCGTCTTCAATTTGTCGCGCTGCAAAACCATCAGCAGCAGAATGCCCACATACATCAGAGCCGCAGCCAGATAGGCCGTGCGCCAGTTGAAGGCACTGCTGATGCCGGCAAAAAACAGTGGCGCCGTCGCCCAGCCCAGATTGCCGGTCAGGCCGTGGGCGCTGAAGCCGTAACCCAGGCGCGGCGCCGATACCCGCTGATTCAGAATCGTGAAGTCCACGGGATGGAAAGTCGCGTTGCCGAGCCCGGCCAGTGCCGCCACCAGCACCAGTCCGGTATAGCCCGTCACCATCGATGCCGCGGCGCTGGCCACGGCAAAGGTGGCCAATGCCGCCAGCAGGAGCGGACGCGCACCGAGTCGATCCACCATGAAGCCGGCCCCGGCCTGCCCCACACCGGAGATGACGAAGAAGGTAGTCATCAATAGGCCGAGCTCCGAGTAGCTCAGACCGAACTCCTTCATGAAGACCGGAAACATCAGAGGTAGCAACAGATGGCCAAAGTGCGAACTGGCGTGCGCCAGTCCCACCAGCGCGATGATGCTGGCGTCCTGCTGCAGGGGAACCGCCTCGGAGGCGTCAGGTGTTGTGCTGGTCATGACCCTATGGTACGGCAGTACCGGCTCCGTTTCATTGGACAATACAACCGTGAGATTCGACAAACCTTCCAACGCCGTTATCGCTGCACTGGCTGCAGCAGCGCTGTTTGGCGCGAGCACCCCGCTTGCCAAGCAGTTTGTCGGCGACATGTCGGCCCTGCTGCTGGCGGGTCTGCTTTATCTGGGCAGTGGCGTCGGTTTGGCTCTGCTGCGCTTGCTGCGCGACCGCGGCTGGCGCAGCCCCGCTCTGACAGCGGCGCAGTGGCCCTGGCTGCTGGCTGCCGTCGCCTGTGGCGGCGTGCTGGCACCGACCCTGCTGATGCTGGGTCTGGCGCGCATGAGCGCGGCGTCTGCCTCCTTACTGCTCAATCTGGAAGGCGTACTGACCGCTCTGCTGGCCTGGATCGTCTTCAAGGAAGCGACCGACCGGCGCGTTGTGCTCGGCATGCTGCTGATCGCTCTGGGTGCCGCTCTGCTGGCCTGGCCTGGCGGCACCGAACTGGCCGTTGGCACGGTTGGCGCCGCCCTGGTGGTGTTGGCCTGCCTGTGCTGGGCACTGGACAACAACCTGACACGTCAGGTCTCCAGCGCCGACGCCCTGTTCATTGCCGGCCTGAAAGGGCTGAGCGCCGCTGTCATCAACATCGGTCTGGCACTGGCCAGCGCTCAATCGCTACCGGTGTGGGGCGTTACCAGCTCGGTGCTGCTGATCGGTTTTCTCGGCTATGGCCTGAGTCTGGCGCTGTTCGTCGTGGCACTGCGGCATCTCGGCTCGGCGCGCACCGGCGCCTACTTCAGCGCCGCACCCTTCATCGGCGCTGCCATCGCGCTGGGCCTGTTCCATGAAGCCACTTCCGCGTGGTTCTGGGGCGCCGGCGTGCTGATGGCGGCCGGTCTGTACCTGCATCTGACCGAGCGCCACGAGCACCCACACTGGCATGGCGAGATCCAGCACAGTCATGCGCACTTTCCGGACGTCGAACACCGCCACGATCACGGCCATTGAGAGTTCCGCAATTCCGATCCTCAGGCTTGTGTAGGCCGAGAGCGACGCAATGGGTGACTCCGCGAATGTCCTCCGGCCTTTGGTCTTGTCGTCCCGGCCCCGGATCAGAGCTTGCCCCGGGCTCGATCCGGGATCCAGTGCCACACCACCACTGGATTGCGGGTCAGGCCCGCAATGACAACCCCGTGCGCAAGATCTGGCTGCTGCGGCACTCAGCGCAGCGGCATAAAGGAGGAGACCTAAGGTCGGGGGACAGCCGCGGAGCTGAGTACCGCAGCGGCCAGCTCCACCCGGCATGCTCCGCGGAGTTTAGTTTGTGGTCAATTCTCAGGAAAGATTCGCAGTCTCACCCCAAGCGATGTGGCACACTTGCCCGAATTCCCTAACTCGCCAGGAGGCCCCCATGACCCCAGCCCGCAACATCACCCTCATTGCCAGCGCAGTGCTAACGTTGGCGCTAGCAGCATCTGCACAAGCCCAGGTCCGTGACGCTGCAGTCTTCGCCGCAGCGCAAGCAGCGCAACCGGCCGTCATCGAAACGCTGCAACAGCTGGTAAAAATAGAGTCAGGCTCAGGCAATCTCGATGGCTTGTCCAAGGTCGCTGACTTTGCCGAGACGCGCCTGAAGGCGCTGGGCGCGCAGACCGAGCGCATCAAGTCAGTTAACAGCGAGCGCCCCATCCTCAAGGGTGTATTGACCGGCAGCGGCAAGCTCAAGGTCATGCTGCTCGCGCACATGGACACGGTTTACCCGGACGGAATTTTGGCCACGCAGTCTTACCGTCTTGACGGCAACAAGCTCTACGGTCCCGGCATCGCTGACGACAAAGGCGGCATGGCGGTGATCCTGCATTCGCTCTCGCTGCTGAAAGACCTTGGCTGGCGCGACTACGCCAGCATCACCGTGCTGTTCAATGCCGATGAAGAGATCGGCTCCGCCGGCTCAGGCGAAACCATTGCCGCACTGGGCGCGCTGAACGACGTGGTGCTTTCCTACGAGCCGACGGCCGCCAAACAGTTTGCCAAGGACGAAGGCGTACTGCTGGGGGCGGCGGGCGCCACTACGGCAACGATGGAGGTCAAGGGTCGTGCCTCCCATGCGGGCGCAGCGCCCGAACTCGGGCGCAATGCGCTGATCGAGCTGTCGCACCAGATGCTGGCCACGCAGGACATCGCCAAGGATATTCCCGGTGCGCAACTGAACTGGACTTACGCCCAGGGCGGATTGGTGCGCAATCAGATTCCGGAGCGCGCCCATGCCTTTGGTGACGTGCGCCTGATGGCCCCCGGCGCCGCCGAGAAGTTGCTCGCCGCGCTGCAGAGCAAGATCAAGGAAAGCAAGCGCGTGCCCGATACCGAGGTCAGCGTCAGCATCGCCGTCGGTCGCCCGCCCTACCTGGGCGGTGAACGCGGCCTGGCACTGGCCAAGCGCGCCCAAGCCATCTACGCCGAGCTCGATGGCCGCAAACTTCTGCTGCACCCTATGACCGGTGGTGGCACCGATGCCGGCTACGCCAGCTTGTCCGGCAAACCAGCGGTTCTGGAAAGCATGGGGCTGCCGGGCTGGGGTTACCACGCCAAGGATGAGTTCATCGAAATCGACTCCATCGTGCCACGCCTGTACCTGACAGCGCGCATGCTGCAGGAACTGGCGAAAAATCCTGTCAAGTAGCGTTCACGCCGCTCCGGCAAACAGGCCTTTCCCGCCGCGCGCATGATTGATCGGTACTAGCCCGTCTAGCATCTATCCACTAAGTTTTAGCAGGAAACATGTGACTCAAGACTACCAGTAGAAGAGTACCCAGAACTCATTCACAGCACCGAGGCACTTCCTCAGAATAGGTCCTACGCTAAATCAGCGGCGAACTCAATCTAAGGAGAGCCTCCATGAAACGCAGTCTGAACAATCTCTTCTCGCTGGCCTTGTTGATCTCACTGGGAATGATCAGCACCCAGGCTTCCGCCCAGTTGTATGTCAGGGAAACACCGTCCATCGGCACTAGTGTCGATCTCGTGCTGCCGGTGAACTTGCCCAGCACCAGCGCCAACGGCTACTGGAGTGGATTACTCAACATCACGCCAAGTGCGGCAGAGAATGGCCCAGGCTCGTCGTTTGCGGCCTTCTGTATCGACCCCTCACAGTACGCCAGCGTTACCGCATCAGACTATTTCCTTGCTACCGGTTTGAGCGCACTGGGCAATAGCACCAAGGAAACCTGGGTCAGCAATCTGTACTCGAACAGCTATGCAAGTTCCATTGGAAGCACCACGGACGCCGCGGCCTTTCAGCTCGCGCTATGGGATCTGGCCAAGGATGACGGCAACCTGTCGATTGGAGATGTCAGGAGCACCGGATCGACCAACACCACGGTGCTCGGTAGCGCGAACAGCATGATCACGGCTGCCAAGTTGGGTGCAGGCGCGGCCCAATATTCCTTCGTCCTTTACACCAGTGCGACCGCGCAGGACTATGTGGTTGCCTCTGCGGTGACCGCTGTGCCGGAACCAGAAACCTACGCCATGCTGCTCAGCGGCATGTGCCTGCTTGGCTTTACTGCACGGCGTCGCCTGCAGAAAGCAAAACAAATCTAAGAATGTCACACAGCGCGGTCTCAGTTCCACAGCCCAAGTCATGCGGTATGGCGCTATAAAGCGCTGGCGGTATGTCTTGGGCTAGTGTTTCAACCCATCAGCGGGAGAACCCAGATCGGACGCAGCCTCTACTTCAAGCCAAACGGATCTGTCATCTTGCCGTCGCCAATCAGTTGTCCCATCTTGAAGATGCCGCTGACGCGCAAAGCCGGCTCGCCATCGGCGCTGACCAGGCCTTGACCGAACAGCAGGTTGCGTGTGGTGCGCAGCACACTCGCTTCGCCCTGCACCCAGCAGCCTAGCGGCGCCGCACCCATGTAGTCGATCTGCAGGCTGATGGTCGGCAGAAAGCGCCGCTCAATGTCCTGCTGGTACATGGCCACGCAGGGAATCAGCATGTCGGCAAAAGTGGCAAGCATGCCGCCATGGCACATCTGCAGCGGATTGGTATGACGCTGCTCAACCCGAAAACCCAGCAGCAGGCGCTCACCGGTCCATTTGGCATAGAGGGGGCCGTTGTGAGAAACAAACTGGCCACCGACCTTGATGGAACGGAAACCTTCCGGAATCGGGTCGGCGACATCGCTGGCAATGTCGTCGAACGGGGTAGAGGGATGTGTCATGCAGCCGATTGTCGCGCCTGGGGTGCCGGTCGGTGCAGGTACCAGCCAAAGGCCAGTGCCTGCAGCACCAGCAGCACACTGAAGGTGATCCGAAACGCCTGCGCCCGAGCAACACCGCCCACCGTCAGCCCGTCAACCAGCGCGCCAATGCCCCACTGCAGGCCGAAGGCGCCGACGAAGACCATCAGATTGAGCGCCGTGTTGACGCGCCCCGACAACTCCACCGGAAATTCCGCACTGAGTTGCGAATAAGCGATATTGCTCAGACTGAAGGACAGACCAAGCATCGGCCACAACCAGGCCGGGCGCGCCAGATCCGCAATGATCGCCGCCTCCACCAGGAGACCGATGCCAATGCCGAACGTCAGCAGCGTCATCGGCGCGACGCCGTTGCGCGAGAGCCAGCGGGAACAGGTCGCCACAAAGACAAAGCCGCTGAGCATCGCCAGCCCCAGCAGGAACAGCACGCCCGCCGCGTCGGCGCGCACAGCACCATTGACCTCCATCAGCCAGGGCACAGCCCACAAGCCCTGAACCGCCATAAAGCCGCCACTGCTCAGGCATCCCTGCGGCGCAAAGCGCCAGAACACCCGCTTGCCGAAGATGCCAAGCAGTGTGCGAACCTGCTGGCCCAGCGGTTCGCCGTGCGCCAGTGCGGCTCGGTCCGGCACCGTCATCAGAAAGCCTGCGCTGGCTACCAACAGCGCGGCAAACAGGTAAAACATGCCGCGCCAGCCCAGCAGTGGTAGCGCGGCCTCTACCGGCACGCTGGCCGAGAGTGCACCCAGGCCACCGGCCACCATGATGGTCGCCGTCAGCGACGGCAGACGCTCCACCGGGAACCATTGACTGAACGCCTTGAAGCTGGCCATCAGACAGGACGAAACGCCCAGCCCAATGAGCGCGCGCGCCAGCACCAGCGTCGTCAGCGTCTGGCCAGCACCAAACAGCGCGCAGCCGGCAGCGGCCAGCAGCAGCAGTGCCGCCTCCACCCGGCGCGGGCCGAAGCGGTCCAGCAGCAAGCCCAGCGGCAACTGAAAAAGACCGAAAGCCAGAAAGTAGGCCGATGTCAGCAGCCCCATGTCCGCGCTGGTGATGCCAAGATCGCGTATCAACTCCGGTGCAATCACCGCATTCACGCTGCGCAGGCCGTAAGACAGGAAATAGCCTGCGGCATAGGCCGGAACAAGGCGGCGCCAGAGATGAAAGTAGGATTGCATGCTCGCCATTGTCATGGAAACAAGTGCGCCCGCCTTGCGCCGGATGCGACAATCATTTCAAACCGAGACAACAGGCATGGCAGACGCACAGACACTAAAGATCAGCAGCAGCGACGGGCATCGCTTCGACGCTACGCTTTATCCGACCGACGACCCGGGGGCACCGGTGCTGCTGTTCCAGGCGGCGCTAGGAACGCCAGCGCGCGTCTATGGTCGCCTGGGCCGCGAGATGGTCAAACATGGGGTGCAGCTCTGTGCACCCGACTGGCGCGGTATTGGCAGCAGTTCGGTGCAGGCCAGTCGGGTGCAC
>Ga0194063_10002166_pt1 | contig 12354 bp, 12 predicted proteins | sample SepL3720m_MetaG_FD_155459 | JGI IMG/M metagenome (GOLD analysis project Ga0194063, IMG submission 155459) | Anoxic zone freshwater microbial communities from boreal shield lake in IISD Experimental Lakes Area, Ontario, Canada - Sep2016-L373-20m | ecosystem: Environmental > Aquatic > Freshwater... | reverse complement strand
ATTTTATTTAGGCTATACCCCTCCAATTGGTAAATTCCTAGCTGTTCTCTTTCTGTTCGGCTAAAATGTGTATACGACATATCAGGGGGGGTAAAATGATAGTTACGCCTATTCACTTTACCCCCCCTTATGTTCGCTCTCTATTGTTTCCCCTGTTGCACTTCGAATTGAAACTTAGGCTTTATGAGTGAAAAACCTATTCTGACAGAAGGAAAATTGACATGGAAAAAATTATCCCAAGCGCCAGGGATGACTGGGAAAATTGGCAAAGTAGGTCTCTTAATGCAAGAGATGCTTAAAATTACGCTTATTTCTACTGCTGTTGTCTCTAGTGTTACTGCTATTGGTGTCCTAACTTATGATCATTATACTAGAGCGGATAATACTGAGTTCGTAGAAAAACCTATAAAAGTAACGCCTAAAAATACATTTCTTCCTGTACCAGATGCTTCTGAACAGTCTGCACTATCTCGAAGTGTACCATATCCTCCGACAATATCTCAGGATTCATCTCCGCAGTTTTCTACCCCTGTTCCCTTGAGTTCAGAAGAGAGAGAAGAAAAAATGGCTCTTTTGGCAGAAATTAAAAATGCTTCCATAGGTATAAAAGAACTTTGTGCGTGGGCTGTAGAAAGGGAAGGGGAAAAATTGTTAGGAGAGGATTCATTAAACCCTGATCTGAAAGCTCAAATGGAAAAAATAAAGGCAACCTTTCGTTCAGTATCTGCTTCTGTATATTTGCCTTCAGAGTGCTCAAATCCGTATGAGGTATTAACGAATAGTGCGCATCCAATACGCATAGGAGCCACTGAGAAAAAACACTAAAAATAACCCTATTAAGCTCAAGACTATTGCACTACTACTGGGAATGTCTTGGTAAAAAGAAAAAAAGAGCCCCATAATAACGCCCAGTATATTTATTCCTACGCTCCATGCTACCGAAGTGCGAAAACTGTTTGCCACTGTTTGCGCCGTAATAACGGGAATAACCAATAGCGCGCTTATTAAAAGTCCTCCAATAATCTTCAGGGAAAACGCCACCAAAATCCCCACTATTACCAGAAAAAATACTTCCCAATATTCGCCCCGTGGGAATCGACTGGCGAAAAAATCCGTGTCTAATAACCGGCATAAAAACCGATTCCAAAACAAAAAAAGAAATACCAGGATAAAACTCCCCAAAATCCCAAAGAATAACACTTCATTGGTAGTGGTGGTGAGGAGCGATCCAAACAAAAACGATTCTAAACTGAGAGGATTGTCTTTGGAAAAATGCGCAAACAAAAGCGCCACCGCTAAACCTCCCGTAAGCAGCAGCATAGAAATTGCTTCGGGTGGTATTTTTTTTTGTCGGTTGAGAAAAAACAACAGCACGCTGGCAAAAACAGCGATTGCTGCTCCTAAAATATTCGGGGAAAAGTGTAAAAAAATCCCCAGTCCTACTCCTGCTAAACTGGTATGTGCCAGCATATCGGAAATAACTGCTTGCCGACTGGCAACCAAAAAATTCCCCACTACGGCAGTAACTATGGCGCATAAAATGCCCACTATAAACGCTCGTACCATAAAATCGTATTCAAAAATTTCTAGCATTCTTTTTCGTATAAAGGATGATGGTGATGAACGGGGCAAATGACTCCTTTTTCCGGAGGAATGGCGCACTGCGTGGTTTTTCCCTGGATAAAATCTAATGGGTGGCATCCTTCATGGAGGCGTTTATTGAGACACAAAACTCGATGACATCGTTCTATAACACTCTCAATTTCGTGCGAAACAAAGAGAATGGTGGTGGATTGGGTGGTATTTATTTCTGCCAATAAATCATACAGTTGGATTTTGGTCGCAAAATCTACTCCGCTTAACGGTTCGTCAAAAAGTAAAATTTCTGGGTTTTGTAACAGTGCCCGGGCAATAATAACCCGTTGTTTTTGCCCACCAGAAAGGGCGTGGAATGGCTTTGGTAAAAATGAGGAGTCGAGTCCGACGAGAGAAAGTTTTTCTTCCAGTTGCTCTTTTTCTCCTGCCCTTCTCCAGAAAGACCTTCTTTTAAGCCCCATCTCCAGTGTTTCTCTTACCGATATGGAAAAAGAAATTTTGGGGAGATAGTTTTGCGGAACAAAGCCAAATCGTACACCCTCATCTACTGCAAGGGTTCCAGAAGTCGGAGTAATCATCCCGAGGATTGTTTTGAGAAGTGTGGATTTTCCCGCACCGTTAGGACCAATAATTCCCACATATTCTCCTTTTTGTATTTCAAAAGAGATATTCTCCAGCACGGGAGTCCCGTTAAACGCCACGGTTATATTTTTTGCAGAAATCATGAACAAGAAAGGGCTATGGAAAGGCTTTTAAGATTTTGTTGCATAGCAGTAAAAAATTCTGTTTTTCCCGTTTCTACAGTATTTATAGGAAGAATGTGGAGATTTGCCTCTTTTGCAAGGGTTTTTGTATATTCCTGTATTTCGTTTTCCTCGGCTACAATATGGGTAATACCCTTTTCTATGGCTGTTTTTTTTAGTTCTGCCAGTCTTTCTGCAGATGGTTCATCTTCTGGGGAAAGGCTAGAAATAGGAATTGTCTCAAATTTATACCGTTTTGCAAGATCCTCAAATGCGTCGTGAGAAACGATAACACTCTTTTTTTGGCAATGGGTTAAGGTTTTTTGAAATGCTGTATCCAAATCCGCAAATTTTTTCTGGAGCATATCTGCGTTTTTTTGGTAATATTCGGCATTTTGTGGGTCTTTTTTTTGGAATATGGGGAGCATTAGGGTAATGGTTTCTTTTTCTTGCACAGGGTTTAGCCAAGTATGGGGGTTGGGCATTTGGGAAGAATGAATGTCGGCGGATGGTACCGTTACTCCTCCGTCAGAAACATCCAGCATTTCTCCTTTTTTAATTGCGATAGCTCGAGAAATATCCAGAATAGTTATTCCTTTTTTTTGGATATCAGGAATGAGATTTTTTGCCCATGGTTCTATTTGTGCTCCTTGAAAAAGTACGATATCTGCTTTTTGCAATAGCACCATATCTTGCGGGCTAGGCTGGTATTCGTGCACTTCGGTATTGCCTGCTAAATTGGTGACTTCCACTTTTTCGCCTCCTATTTCTTGCGCTAAAAATGCCAAGGGGTAAAAACTGGCAACCACGGTTAATTTGTTTTCTGGAGCGGGTAATGTAGAGTTGGTGGATGCCGTACATCCCGCAAAAAAGAGAAGAAAGAAGAGGAAAAAGGGTTTCATGAAATGGTAAAAAATATTGGTGGAGGTCTCTCTTGTCTTTACCCTACCACATTTTATCACTGTAAAAAAAGAAACACTTCCCTGCAAAATGCGTTATACTTTCTGTACATCCTTTTTTCCCTTTGATATGAGATGTGCTTCCTTTTTAGCGCTGCTGCTCGTATTGTTCATCGCTCCAGCAGAAACTTTTGCCGGCAATTTTTTAGATATTGGGGGCAAAACAGAACGACCTGCTATTGAGTATTTGCAACAAAATGGCATTTTAAATGGCTACCAAGACGGATCGTTTCGTCCAGATCAACAAATTTCTCGGGCGGAGTTTTTAAAAATTATTCTCTCCCTTTCTCCTGTAGAGAAAAAATGTACTACAGCGGAGATGTCAAAAGCGTTTTCTGATGTAACCGAGTCAGATTGGTTTGCCGAAACGGTTTGTAACGCGCGTAAAAGCGGTATTATAAACGGCTACAGTGATGGAACTTTTCATCCACACCAACCGATTGATTTTGCTGAAGCCTCAAAAATTGCGGCTCTGGCATTGGCAGTTCCGGTAAATGCTGCGGATACGGGAGAATGGTATAAAAAATATATGGCAGGCTTGGAAGCCGAAAAAACTATTGCTACCGGTATTTCTCCATCCAAAAACATTAGCCGAGGAGAAATGGCGCAACTTTCGTGGAGCGTTACTACTGGGAATGAAGTTATCCCTGAAGGAACGCTGCCAAAGGTAGATTCGTGTTCTGCTTTAAATCGGCAATTGGAAAAATTAGATTTACGACAGGGGAGGGGAATATCTGATGCTGTATTGTTGAGAAGAGAAGTATCTCAACCACAAGCCACCACCCCACCACAAGCTATTTCTGCCCCAACAGCAGAAGGAGCAGCACAAAAATCAAATGCTGTTGCCAGTGATTTTTCCACCACGAATATTCAAGAATATGGTGTAGATGAAGCCGATATTGTAAAAAACGATGGATCGCATATTTTTATTGCGCGCCATAACGAAGTGCGCATTGTAAAGGCTTTTCCATCCAATGAGATGAAAGAGGAATCAAAAATAAAACTGGACGGAATAGAGGTGAGTGATATGTTTTTGGATATGAATCGCTTGGTGGTAATGGGGTCTCAAAATTCTTGGAATGGTAATCTCGGACTAAGTCAAAAGATTTCGAAGGAAGAATATTATGGATCTCAAAAGCTCATTGCCAAGGTGTTTGATATTACCGATCGCTCCAATCCCAAAGAAATTCGATCGCTTGTTTTGGACGGGAACCTCGTTTCTTCCCGAAAAATTGGAAATGTGGTGTACATCGTTGCGAACGCATATCTTCCGTATTCTGCGCAGTTCACTGAAAAAAATATTCCCCAAATGCTGGATTCTACCGTTTCGGCAAATGCTGTTTCGGTAGCACCCAATTGTGCGGGAATCTCCTATATTCCTAATTTTTCAGACCGATCTCTTACTCTTATTGCGGCGCTGGATATTAAAGATCCCCGTAATCCCGTAACGCGAGAAACACTTTTGGGAGCCGGGAACAATATTTACGCATCCAGCCAAAACCTTTTTGTAACACGCCAAACCCAAGAACAAACTTACAGAGATGATGGGAAAAATGCACAGTGGCAATGGGAAACAGCAACCGATATTTTTAAATTTTCGCTCGATGGGCTTCGGGTAACTTTTGCCGGAGCAGGGAAAGTGTCTGGATACGCCATAAACCAATTTGCCATGAGCGAAGACAACGGGTTTTTTCGTATTGCGACCACCCAAGGAGATTTTTGGAGAGGAGTCAGCATCAATGGAATCCATATTTTGGACGGAAGTTTGAAAGAAGTTTCCAAAGTGGATAACCTCGCAAAAGGAGAAAAAATCCACTCCGTGCGCTTTATGGGCAACAAAGCCTATATGGTCACTTTTAAAAATACCGATCCGCTTTTTGTTGTCGATCTCACTCCTACCAACCCAAAAGTGTTGGGAGAGCTTAAAATTCCGGGATACTCCGATTATTTGCATCCGTACGATGAAACGCATCTGATAGGCTTTGGAAAAGATGCGGTAGATGCCGGAGCCAGCAACCCAGATTTTGCGTATTATCAAGGCATGAAAATTTCGATGTTTGATGTTGCAGATCTTGCGCACCCCAAAGAGCTTTTTACTACCAAAATTGGAGACCGTGGAACGAACAGTGAACTTCTTATCGATCATAAAGCACTCTTGTTTGACCGAGCACGAAACCTTTTGGCGTTTCCGGTAAGCGTAGCAAAAATACCGACCACAACAGGAACGGTAGATCCCGGAACTTATGGCGATACTGTTTTTCAGGGCGCATACTTTTATGATATAAATCTCGCTAAAAACGAGTTTACGCTTCGTGGAACCGTGACCCATTTTCCTCCTGCAAATAAAAACTTTTATGACGAAAACTATAGTATTTCTCGTATTTTGCGCCTGGGAGAAAACTTTTATACCACCGCAAAAGGGGGAGTAAAAGCCTTAAACAGCACTCTTAAAGAGGTAAAATCGGTTTCCTTTTTAGGAGATATTGCTTGCAGCGAAATTTATGATGGTTCCAGTTGTAGTGCGCGAGCGGATTGTGCCGTGGTGTGGTACACTCCTGAGTGTCCTGCCGGGAAAATGTGCGCTCAAGTGGTAGAATTCCAGAGTTGCCAAGAAAAGAAATAGTATGATTTATCTTTGTTCTCTTATGATCCGTTTTTTTCAAAAAATACTCCTCTCCGCATTCTTATTATTTTGTTCCACTCTTTACGGTTCTTTATTTGTTATTTGTTCAGATTTAGGAACGCCAGCTCCGGTATTATCCCCTTCGCCTACTGCTTCTCCATCTGAAAATATACTGTATAACGCCATAAAAGAACGACAGGACGCGATAAAAAACCTGACGGGAAAAACCGAAGCAGAAAAAATAGTGGATACCTCCAATGGAGAGGTTTTGGAGGTTGGCTTGCAAAAAGAAACGATTGAAAGTATGAAAACAAAAGTTTCAGAAGATATTACTCAATTACAGACCACTCTAAATCAAAAAGAAGAAGAGATAAAAATCCTTCAGGGGAAAATTAAAAATCAAACATTCATTTCTGATGTGGGAGAAAAAAGTTTAGAGTATCAGAAAAAAGAATTAGAAGAAGAGAAAAAAACACTCTCTGATGAGGTTCAAAAAAAAGAATCTGCGCTGAAAAGTATTCAAGCAGAGCTAGAACGCCTCAGTAACATCGAACAAATAAAAGAACTCGCCCTTAATCAGGCGGTTTCGTTGCGAAAAGAGTTAGATGCTAAAAATAATGCAGAAATGGATGCAAAATTAAACATCCTGTATATGGGTATTGGCATTTTTTTGGCATTATATGCTGTAAAATTCTTCCTTGCGCGCAAATACCAGGAACAATATCGTCATTATTTTACTTATTTTGATATCTTTTCGGTTTTAGGGCTGATATTTTTTCTGATCTGGTTTTTCTTTTATATTAAGCCAGAAATGCTCGTTATTTTAGTATTTTTAGCGGGGACATTGGTCCTCATTAGTCAAGAATTTATTATCTCTCTCCTTTCCAGCTTTTTTATTGTGAATCAGTACATGATTGGGGATCGTATTCGATACCGAGATGGAGAAGGGGTAATTATTCAACTCACGCCTTTTCGTGTGGTTTTACAAGTGACAGATGAATATGGGACTTATGGCAATGCCGAAAGAAGAATCCCAAATAGTCTTTTTGTGAAACAAGAAGTAATGAAAATTAAAAAATCGCCATTTGAAAAAATTTCATTTCCTATTGTTTTTCGAGAAAATATATCCATAGATCTGGTAGAGGCGATACACACCATTGAAAACAATATTCTTCAAAAACATATTACACAAAGCCTCTATAATGAAATTTCTCATGATGATATTTTTTACTATATCCAACCCGTTTATAGCGCAGAAGGGAGACAAGGTTTTACTATTTCTTGGCAAGAAACGCCTCAAAAAAATGAGATAATAAAACAAGAAATTATTCGTTATGTTCAAAAAATAAGCAGTTGATTTTTTTCTTTCTCTCTTTTTAATGGCAAATGTTATTTCAGAGGAAGATTACCTTCGTCAGTATCAAATCCTCTTAGAACGCTTTCAAAAATTTCAGGCAGATGATCCGGAAAATGAACGATTTTTACGGATGGGGAAAAATTTTAAAAGGCTTCAAAACGCCTATTCTCGCCACCCGTTTTTTGTAGTGCGCCAAATGCGAGCCATAGAAAAATACCACCTTGTTTTTCAGGGAGAACAACGCAGTGTTATGATAGAAATGGTAGAGCTCTTGAAAAAACTCTTGTGGGAGAAAAAGCTTTCCCGGGAGAAGTTTTAAAATCATTTTCTTTCCCCACCTCTCGCCTTTGGCATCCCAATCCTCTCTTTCTTTTACCCCCCTGCCCCCCCTAAAAGGGGGCGACGGATACAAGAGGGGATTTTTGGAGATTTCGTATGCAATCCACCAGCATCTCTTGTTCTAATTTCTGAACCTTGTGTTTGAGGGTTTCTGGGGTATCGGTTGCCTCTACTCTGCATGATTTTTGGTCTACAATCGGGCCGCTGTCTACTTCTTCTGTTACTTCATGGAGTGTTGCTCCTGTAATTTTGCAACCCCGTTTGAGGACTTCAGCGTGCACATCCGTGTCCATTCCTCCCGCAAATGCCGGTAAAAGGGAGGGGTGAATATTAAAAATTTTCCTTTTCCAGGGGGTTATAAGAACGCCGGTTACAATGCGCATATACCCAATAAGGAAGACAAAATCTGCTTTTTCGGTTTCTAAAATCTTCAAAATCTCTTCGTCAAATGCCTCACGGGTTTTTCCCGTTGGTTCCACAATATGTGTTGGGACGGCTGCATTTTTTGCTTTTTCAAGTGCGCCACATTGGGGTTTATTGGTGATGAGAAAAAAATCTATTCCTTCCGTTTTTAATTTAAAAACAGCAGGAAGGTCGGAACCAGATGTAGACGCGAGAATGGCGATTGTCATAGGAGAGGGAAAAAGGTAGAGACGCAAAATTTTGCGTCTGATTTTTTAATAGAGACACCCCATCGGGGCGTCTCTACAAAAAGAATTTTTCTATTCCCCTCCAAACAGAGCAAGGGTTCCCAAAAACTCTTTCTCAAAATCGACAGGAATAACGGCTCCTACCGCAATATAGCCAATATCGGCTGTGTGTTTTGCTAAATACCCCTCTTGCATTTGTTTATCCGTATGCGCTTTACGCATAATATCCGAAAAATCAAAAAACTGGATCCCCGCATTGTAGCATTTTTGCGCAAATTCTGCCATTTGCTCTCGTGTTCCGCGTAAATTCGCCATGGGATACAAACAATCGACATAATGGATTCGGTTGTCCGCATCGTGCAAAATTTCGGCATCAAAAAGCTGTTCTTCGGAGAAAAGCCCTATTTCTATGCCCAGTTGTCCAATAGCATTGGCAGTAATTCCTGCATTAAAAGACTCATCCGCAATCACTACCACTTTTTTGGATTTATATCGCTCTTCTGCTTCTTTAACGGAGAGTACTTTTTTCTCGGGCTTCATGGTTGGGAATAACACCGTATCTCGCAGATTGGGTTGCGCGGTTAAGAGCGCCACAAGGCGATCGATCCCAAATCCACTTCCCGTCATTGGTGGAAATCCGTGTTCCATGGCGGTTAAAAATACTTCGTCTACTTCCATGGCTTCAGTGTCTCCGCCCGCTTTTGCTGCGGCTTGGTCTTCCAAAAGCTTGCGTTGTACGATGGGATTTACCAATTCTCCGTAGGAATTGACCACTTCCCAGCCGTTAATAACGAGTTGAAAACATTCTGCTGTTCCGTCGCCATTGGGTCTCGCAAGGGGTTTTAGCTCTTCCGGATAATCAAATACAAAAGTAGGTTCTATTAACTTTGCGCGGGCAGTTTTTTTATAAATATCGTCCAAAAGATTGGCTCTTCCCACACCGGTAATTTTGTCCACCCCCACCGCTTTTGCTTTTGCTCGTACTTCGTCGTCGGTAGCCGTAAACATATCCAAGTCTGCGTGCGTTTTTAAGAGATCCGGAAATCGCGCCTCGGTAAATTTTTTGGAAAAATCTAAAACCACTTCTTCACCGGTAGTGCTGAGAATAGTAACCGTCTTGGTTTTTAAACATTTTTCCGTAATGCGGTGGAACAGCTCTTCCGTCCACTCTTTATTTTTCGCGAGGTCTTCGTAAGCACAGTACCATTCGCACATGGTAAATTCTTGCAGATGAGAAGGGTCGGTTCCTTCGTTTCTAAAATTTTTCCCGATTTCAAAGACTCTTTCAAATCCGCCCCCCATGGCAATTTTTAAATTCAGCTCCAACGCAATGCGGAGCACAAAATCGTGGTCTAGCGCGTTATGATGGGTAGAAAAGGTTTGTGCCATAGCTCCTCCGGCTTGCGCCTGCAAAATAGGTGTTTCAATTTCTAAAAAACTCTTTTTATGAAAAAAGTCCCGAATTTCCCGAATAATGTGAGACCGCAAATGGAATCGTGCAAAAGTATCCGGGTTTGTGAGGAGATCTAAATTTCGCTCTCGGTAACAGGTTTCACGGTCAGAAAGTCCATGAAATTTTTCCGGCATGGGCAAAAGTGCTTTAGAAAGAAGGGTTACTTCCTGAACAAAAAGCGTGAGTTCTCCATGGTTTGTCCGAAAAATTTCACCTCGCACACCCAAAAAATCCCCGAGATCAAAGAGTTTTTCTACGATTTTCATAGGGCTCATTTCCTCTTCCCCCTCTTTCCCCCCCTTATAAGGAGGACCATAAATGGTAAACATATCCCGCTGAAAGCACACCTGGATGCGTCCTTTTTCGTCCTGCAAATGTGCAAAGGCCAGTTTCCCCATAGATCGAAACAGCACCATGCGCCCGCACACCAATATGGGGTCATGGCGAGAAACGCCTCCACCCTGAATTTCTGCAATATTTCGTACTCCCATTTCTTCGGCTTCTTTTTGGGCGTCTTCCGACAAATGTGTTCTGGGAAATCGTCCCTTAAAATAGGCTTCTATGCCTAAATTTTTCAGCCGTTCCACTTTTTCCAGGCGTTCGTTCATACAAAAAATAATAAATCATAAAAAAAATACCAGAAAGGCTTGACAATGGCAAATATGAGAAGAAAAAGGAAGCCTTCTTTTTTGTCTTTATGTTCGGATTTTCAAAATCCAACGGGGGTAAAAATAAACTGGATTGGAATGGTCCATTAGGAGTGAGTGATGTGACTACCACGAAAGAAACACATCCAAAAGGTGCGGAAGCAGTGCATATTAACTTAACCACGGTACAGTTAACAGAAGCTAATAGGCAATCTCTTAAAAAAGCAATTGGGGAATTTATAGTGCTTGGTGGGGATATGTTAAATTTAGAACAATTATTTACAGATAATCTTCTTGAAGGTTTGGAGGGATTAAAAGAAACGAATGGTCTTCCGAATCAATTAAAAGGAAATCATTTTTTGCATCATACTGGACAACACTTGTATAGCAGTAGCGAAAAAATAAAAAACCCTTATTATATTCCTTTTTTTATTCGTTTACTGGATAAAACAACAGGGAATCAGATAGTGGAGCTTATCGTATACAAACTTCATGAATCTCTTAAAGAAGTTATGAGTGAGAAAGGATTATCTCTCCATGCTATGCTCACCAAAGAAACTATATTGTATACCGATATAGATGTTGTTATAGAACGATTAAAAACAGATATTCAAAAATTGGCTCAGGAAAAAACATTAGTATCTGGGAGTGTATTAGCAAAAGCTTTAGAATATGGAAGCTTTACAAATATAAAAATGACTCCATTTGTAGCAAGAGGGTATTGACAATAGAAAATAACAGGATAAAATGCCACCTCTTTTTAACCCCAATTCTATGGAAAAAGTACCAAATCGGCATATGATGGATCCCAGTAATATTAGAAAAAAAGGAACAGTACCAAGTCGGCGTATGTTAGATGAAGGTAATATGAGGAATCCAAAACCACAAAAAATTCAGGATTTCCAGGCATTCAAGACATCAATATTATCTGATGCACGATTTAGAGCTGAAAATTTGCCAGATAATGCTGCATCAAAAATACTTTTTTGGGGCGAAGCTACCGGTGCACTGAACGGAGTAATGGGAGAATTGAAGCTCGCTTGTTCTCAATTTTTTAAAAAAATAGATACTAATTTTGGCACTCATACTCCAGGGGATTCTGAAACAGGCGGAATAAGAGATGCTCTGTCTCAAATATTTGCACCAATTGGGAATCCTCCTCATTTAAGAGATTCTCAAATATCACGATTGCAACAATCAAATAGAGACTTAGAGGGATCATTAGGATATACTCCAGGAGAAAGAATATCTCTCCTTTCTGAACCTGGTGATGAGGAGGAATAAGAAAACAGATTTTTTTAGGAGGGGGCATAAATCCCTTGCGTTGGGCGGCACTTGCAGTGCCGCCCTTTTTTATTTTCTTATTCCTCAACGCACGAAATACAAGGTTTATATCTGGGGCGACTCGTGTTTTACACCTCTAATGGCTAGCATTTTTGCTACTTTTTAGTATTCTCTGTTGGTAATGTGTCGGAGAATTTTTTTACAAAACCTCCATGGAAAAGGTAAACCAATCCGACCCTAATAAATGTGATAAGTGCCAAATAAGAGTTATTTACAATCGTAATACATGGACATGGCATAGCTGTATATGGAAAGAAGGTGAAAGTGCTATAGTAGCAGACCTTCTAAAAAAAAATTTTACAGCACCACAAATTCAACAGGATTGCCGTTCTTGTGTATTGCAATGCCTTGCCAGTCTTAATAATGCAAAAATTACTCCAGACGAAATAGACGCCAGTGGAGGAGAATTGGTATGGCAAAACAAGAGGAAGGACTAAAAAAATCCCAGAGCCTTGTGTTTGAGCAGGCTTGCAACCTGATTGTTTTGTTTGGTAAAAAACAAATTTTGATATAAGACCTAGATTTTAATTCGAAGTGCAACAGAGTGAATTAAAATGAGGAGGAGTTTCAATTCGAATTGAACAGGGGAAATGAGTAGCAAAGACTTGAGCAGGGGTTTGGTAATTAAGACGCTTACGGGGCT